>Ga0209343_10002610_pt1 | contig 23131 bp, 28 predicted proteins | sample RifCSPlowO2_02_FD_184026 | JGI IMG/M metagenome (GOLD analysis project Ga0209343, IMG submission 184026) | Groundwater microbial communities from Rifle, Colorado - Rifle CSP2_plank lowO2_0.2 (SPAdes) (version 2) | ecosystem: Environmental > Aquatic > Deep subsurface > Groundwater | place... | reverse complement strand
CAGCAGGGAAAAGAAGGAAAGATTGTGGCGTATTAGGTTTAGAAGCATCTGGATTTATAAATGTCAACAGTTCTAAGGATAAAACATGAACGAGGTATACGAAACTACAACATTCACAAAGATCAAAGAAGCATGTGAGAAAAAGGAACAGGAATGGATAGAAAAAATGAAAGATCAACTGAAAGACAACCTCAACGTAGGAAAACCATTGCGCTATTCTTGGTTTCGTGAAAAGAAATTTGAAAATAAAAGACTCTTTTATGTCATGAATGAAAAAACGAATAAAGCCCTTTTGCTCGCATTTGGTCAAAAGAGACAACAACAAAGGATTATTGACCATATTATTCAAAACAAAGAACGATATCTAACGCTCATTAATTAACGAACACGCTTGATGTTTCCTTCTTCAAGATCTTTGAGACTTGATTCAAGCTGATAAATGATATCATCTGCTACTGCTGCTTTCTTTTTGAGTAGCTCATATTCTTCATGCGAGATACAAACTGTTTCGGTTGCCATAACATAAGAGGGAGATAACAGTATTTATATATGTTTCTATATCCATTTCCGCTGTGCCAAGAAGTAACAAACTATAAAAACAAACACCCCTTCTTCTCTTTTGACAACCCATGGAAATCAAACACCAGCTCCATGCACGAAAGGAACAGATTAAACATACGTTCAAGCAGTTCCTTGCCAAACATTGGAGAATTGTTATTGCACTTGTTATTATCATTGGCATGCTCTTGTTCTTCAAAAAAGCACTGGTTCTTTTGGTTTTTATCGGTTTCAATGCCCTCGTTGCATTGATTTGGATGCTCTTTCAAAACCGATCAATTGGACTGGAATTTGTCTTGTTTACTTCAGTCGTCACGATGTTTGCCTACGGCGTCAAACCCGCAATCTTTCTGCTTACTGTCTCTTTATTGATCCACAATTATATCACGATGAGCATGACCCTCAACTCGCTTCTGAATATTCCGATTGGCATCGTCTGCCTCTTGATTGGCATCTTTTTTACAGGATTCGGCATCGTCAAAGTGGGGATTGGATTGACGATTCTCTTTAATTTGATTTTTACGCTCCTTGTGCTCTTTCTCAAAACAGGAAGCCTTGCTCGGCGTCTTGTTTATTTTGCGACGAATCTCGCATTCAACTGGTTCTTGTTTAGTGTACTGGGACCGTTCTTAGTGAGTGTGTTGGGATGAGTATCATCTGTGGCGTTGACGAAGCAGGAAGAGGTCCAATTATTGGCCCATTGGTTATGGTTGCCGCTACGATTGAGGAGCATGAAGAATATCGGCTGAAGGAGTTGGGTGTCAAAGACTCCAAGCAACTCACACCTGCACAGCGGGAGCGCATCTTTGCACAACTTGAAGAACTGGAGAAAGAAGGCATCCTGCACTATGCAACAAAAAGCATTCCACCGGAACAGATCGATGTCGCAGTGAACGGCAACACAACCAATCTCAATTATCTCGAAGCAGACACGAGTCTGTTGTTGGTCAATGGACTCCTCCAACAAATCAAAATCGGAAGTGTGTATGTTGACTGCCCAAGCCCAAATATCAAAGCGTACAAAGCGTATCTCCGAGAGCGCATTGCGGAACCGATTGAGATTATTGCAGAACATAAAGCAGATGAGCACTACCTCATTGTTTCTGCAGCATCGATTCTTGCAAAAGTCCTCCGCGATCGGGCCATTGAAGCCATCAAAGCAGAGATCGGCATCGATTTCGGTTCAGGCTATTTGACCGATCCGCAGACGCAGGAATTTCTTAATAACCATGCAGAGAAATTTAATCTCATTTTCAGAAAAAGCTGGATCTCGTATCGCAGAGTGATAAACAACAAAAATCAGAAAAAGTTGAAAGAATTCTAAGAAAGAACATGTTAAATAAAAAAGAAAAACTACCATACCAAGCTAATCTAAAATTAGAGAAAAGTAAGGCATGTTACAAAAAAGTACTATATATAACAATTTTGTACCAAACATTTATATACCAGCAGTACCCTAGAGCACCATATGTTACAAGAAAGTACTATAATAGAAGTTGCAAAAGTTTTCTTCAAAGAACCAACACAGGAACACTATCTCAAGGAGATTAGCAAAAAGGCAGACGTGGCACACACGTCTGTAAAGAAACATCTTGAGAAGCTTACGAATGAAGGAATTATTAAGGAAACCATTCAGAAGAAAGGGAGCAGAAACTTTCCGGTTTATACAGCAAATGTTGATGGTGGTGCCTACAAACGAATGAAACGTGGCTATAATCGTGATAACCTGAGTTTATATGGGTTATTAAATTTTCTCTCAATCAAACTTATGCCGCGAACATTAGTATTATTCGGGAGCTATGCACGTGGTGAAGATACTGAAGACAGTGATATTGATATTTTTGTTGAAGCAAAGAAAAAAGATATGGATTTAAGCAGTTATGAAAAATATTCTGAATTTAACAGGAAAATCCAGATTCATTTCAGCGAAAAGTTTAAAGAGTTGCCCAAAGAACTCAAGAATAACATTGTCAACGGCGTTGTTCTGAAAGGATATTTGGAGGCATACTAAATGAGATTGAACGTTGCACCTGATAATGAAAAAGCAAAAGCTTTGGTTACCATTGCAAAAATCACGTTAGAACGATTGCATGAAAGCAATGTTAAGAAATATCCCTCAAATGCACTTATTGATTATTATGATAGCATCCACAAATTTCTTGATGCAATCACCTGTATTGAAGGTATAAAAATTAGAGGAGACGGCGCACATCAACAATTGATTGAGTATGTTTGTACTGAGCATCTGTCTGATAAAGAAAAAATATTTCTGCAGGATATGCGTGAATATAGAAACCGAATTTATTATGAAGGATTTATTATCGATTTTGAGTATATTACATCAAATTCGGCATACATTGAAAAGATAATCAAGATACTTACTACAACCATAGAAAGAAAAATAAAAGGTCAAAATGAAAAAATTGATTAACGCAGCGTACTCAACGACCGCGATCGAGCACGATCTTGGACAATTTCAGTGATTCTTCCCAATTCACGAACATGCTGATCAGCAGTGCCTGCAGCAACAGATTTAATCGTTCCTTTTCCGCTGAATCGAGTATCAGTGACCCGCGAGAATTTTACATGTCGTCCATTAATTCTTGCCCGCTCAACAGGCGTCATGGCACCCCATCCCTCGACAGGAAAGTGACCATAGCGTTCAGTAACAATGTCTTTTCCACGAACTCTTCCTTGCAGAACCATCCTTGTTCACCTCATTTCAAATAGCTTGCATAGTATACATTTATAGGATATGTACAGTCGTTTCTACCGCTTTAACCTATATAAAGATTTCGATGAAAAAGTGCTACCACGGGAAGCCAACAGGGTTACCAACACCTTTAAATAGGGGGTAAATAAAAAAAGAGGGCATCCCTTGGTGATAAGGAACAACAAGGGATAGAATAATCTCCTTTAAAAAGAAAAGCATCAGAAGGGGTGGAGATGACCAAAATCAATAAGTTAGTCATGCACGGTTTCAAATCGTTTGCAAAACGAACCGAGTTGGTATTTGGAGAAAAATTTAACTGTGTTGTGGGGCCGAATGGATCGGGCAAGAGCAACATCCTCGACGCACTCTGCTTTGTTCTAGGAAAATCTTCAGCAAAGGCGCTCCGAACTGAAAAGGCATCAAACCTGATCTACAACGGCGGAAAAGACAAGAAACCTGCCAGCCATGCAGAGGTATCTCTCTATTTTGACAATACTAAAAAAGTTTTCCCAACCGATGAAGAAGAAGTAAAGATTTCACGAATAGTCCGACCAAATGGAAACAGCATCTATAAAATCAACGACGAAACACGAACCCGCTTTCAAGTCCTGGAACTCCTTTCTATCGCAAACATCAATCCCGAAGGATACAACATCATTTTGCAGGGCGACATCACACGGTTTGTTTCGATGCCGACCGAAGAACGGCGCCTCCTCGTCGAGCAGATTTCCGGCATCTCGGTCTATGAAGAAAAAAAGCAGAAGGCAATCAATGAACTGAACAAAGTAGACGAAAAACTCAAAGAAGCAGGGATTATTCTTGCAGAACGGGAAACCCAGCTCAAAGAACTCAAAAAAGAACGCGACCAGGCAACCAAATACAATGAAATGAGCCACAGCATCAAAGTGAACAAAGCCTCTCTGCTCCACAAAACCCTCAAACGAAAAAATCAAGAGCACGAAGAATTAGACGACAAAAACAAAAAAACCAAAGAAAAACTTGACAAAAAAACCGACGAGATGCTTGCAGTCAAAAACAAAATCAAAGAAGGACGAAACAGCATTGACACCATCAACAAGGAGATTGAGTCGCGGGGAGAAAAAGAACAGGTCGATATTCACAAGGAAGTTGAAAAACTCAAGGTCAGCATTGCCTCATCAAAAAATCGCATTGAATCCGTGAAGAATGAGATCAACAAAATCCAAGCGAGAAAAAAACAGCTGGAAGAAAACAAACAGGACATCCTCGCCAAGATCAAAAAACTGGAAGATGAGAAAAACGATTACAGCAGCCAGATCAAGGCAAAAGAAGCTGAACACAAGCAGATTGACGAGAAGATTGCAAGTTTCAAGAAAAAACACAACCTGGAAGATGCAGCAGAGATTGAGAAGAAAGTTGATGAATTGGACAAGCAGGCTGAAAAAAAACAACGGGAAATTACTGAACTGCGCCAAAAACAGCAGGATGCATTGCGGGAAAAAGACAAGCTGGAATTTCAAATTCAGTCGCTTGATGAAAAGATTGTGAAAGTGCTTGAAGTTGAAAAGGAAAATAAGGCGCAGGTCGAAGACCTTAAGCAGAAGAAAGTTGAGTTCAAAAAAGCAACAACCGAGCTCAGCAAGAAGATCAGCGACGACTCCAGCCTTGCTGCACAGCTGGGCAATGCAAGAACCTCTTTGATTGGATTCAATGAAACGCTTGCAAAAATGAATGCAAGGAACATCGCACAGCAGGAGGCGCTGGAAGCTGACGCTGGATTAAAAGGCATCCTTTCCCAGAAAAAAAAGATGCCAGGAGTCTATGGAACCATCTCTGAACTCGGCCAGGTTTCTTCAAAATACGCAACGGCATTGGAAATCGCGGCAGGAAACAAGATTAAAAGCGTCGTGGTGGCAGACGACAAAGTAGCGTCAGACTGCATCAATTATCTCAAAGAGAGCAAACTGGGTGTGGTGACCTTTCTGCCCCTCAATAAGATGAAGAGCCCCGGAGCAAATCCCAACGTTGCACAAGCATTGAAAACCCAGGGCGTGCAGGGGCTGGCGATTGAGCTTGTCAAATTTGATCCGCGGTACAAACAGGCGTTCCAGTATGTCTTTGGTGAAACGCTGGTTGTAGACACCATTGAAGTTGCACGACGAGTAGGCGTTGGAAAAGTAAAAATGGTTACGCTGGACGGCGACCTTGCAGAATTCTCCGGAGCCATGCAGGGAGGCTTCAGGCACGGCAAAGCACGGGGCTTCGGGTTTAAAGAACAAGAGCTGACCAAAGATATTGAAGGCTATGAAAAAAGAATTCAAGACACCGAACTTCTGGTTGCTCGGCTTGAAAAAGAAAGGAAGAAGAATGAAGAAGAGATTGCACAGCTGAGAGAGTTCAAGGCGCATCTTGAAGGAGACATCATTAAGCTTGAAAAAGTGCTTCATCTTGATACCGCAGATCTTGAAGCAAACAAAAAAGTGAAAAAAGATTTCCAAGACAGCCTGAAGGACGTTGAAAAACAAACAGCAAAGATTGAGCAGGATATCAGCGATATGAATAAGGGACTCGCGGACAACCGAGTCCAGCGCCAGCAACTCCGGCAGAAAGTCAATGATCTCAGAAATCCAAGGCTCCTTGCAGAGCTCAATGCCTTTGACGAAAAGCTCAAACAACTCAAAGAAGAGATCATCCGAAAACAAGGAGAAATGAAAAACAGCGAATCGCAGATCACCAACATCCTGCTTCCCGAGGTCAAGAATATTGAAAAGATTGTCAAACAGCACGAGAAAGAAGAAGGAGACTTCAACGGTGAGATCAAATCAACGCATAAGCTGATTGAAGAAATGGAGTTTGATTTGAAAAAGAAAGAGAAACAGCAGGAGCAATTCCATCTGCAGTTTAAAGATTTGTTTAATCAACGGGGAAAAATTGATGAAACGATTAAGAAATGGGAAGTGCAGGTTGAAGAACTTTCTGAAGACCATCGAAAAGTGGAGCTCCAGATCAACACGTTTTCGCTTGAATTGGCAAAAGTCAAGGCAGAGATTGCAGGCATCGAGCATGAGTATAAAGCATATGAAGGAATTGAAGTGGTTGAAAACAAAGCAGAGGAGCAGCTGCGAAAAGAGATTGGTATTTGGGAAGGCATCATCACCCGCATGGGCAATATCAACATGAAAGCTTTGGAAACCTACGAGATGATTGAAAAAGAGTACAGCGGACTGCTTGGCAAGAAGGAAAAACTGGTCAGAGAAAAAGAAGACGTGCTCTTGATCATGAATGACATTGAAACCAAGAAAAAAGACCTGTTCATGAAGACCTTTGAAGTGGTCAATGCAAACTTCAAGACTATCTTTTCTGCATTGTCAAGCAAAGGAGAAGCATCGCTGGTGCTTGAAAACCAAAATAATCCCTTTGAAGGCGGAGTGATGGTGAAAGTACGGCTCACCGGAAAGCGCTTTATGGATATCCGAAGTCTTTCAGGCGGAGAAAAGACTATGACTGCGCTTGCATTTATCTTTTCCATCCAAGAACATGAACCTGCATCATTCTACATCCTGGATGAGGTGGATGCTGCATTGGACAAGAAGAATTCAGAACGCTTATCTCAACTGATTAAAAAATACACCGAAAATGCACAGTATGTTGTGATCAGCCACAATGACGCGCTCATGAGCGAAGCTGACTTGCTCTATGGAGTGGCAATGGATGAACATGACACCAGCGTGGTTACCAGTTTGAAGATTTAGGAAGAAGGAAAAAAACCGTTTCTTGCGCAGTCTTATGGTGCATTCTTGTATTCTAAAAAGCAACTTTTTTAAAGCAGAAGGTGTTATCTTAGGACGGATTATGATATGGCACCTGATTCAAAAAAACAGCAGAAACTGAGAAGCCCGATCTGCAGCGTCCTCGGCCATGTTGATCATGGAAAATCATCCATTCTTGACGCAATCAGAGGCACCTCTATTATCAGCAGGGAACCGGGAGGTATTACCCAGGCTATTGGGGCAAGTATTATCCCGTTTAGCACGATTCAGAAGATCTGCGGAAGACTGCTCGAAGGATTAAAACTTACCTTTACTATTCCCGGACTGCTGTTTATTGACACGCCGGGCCACGCAGCGTTTACGAGCCTGAGAAAGCGGGGAGGAAGCCTTGCAGATATCGCAGTCGTGGTTATTGACCTCAACGAAGGATTCAGGCCCCAGACCATTGAATCTATTACCCTTCTCAAACAATGCAAAACACCCTTTGTGATTGCAGCAAATAAAATTGATTTGATCCCAAGCTGGAGAAAGCAGACAGCAACCGGACTGCTTGCTGGTCTGAACGGTCAAATGCCTGACGTGGTTACTAAAGTTGAAACAAAAATGTATGAAATCGTTGGACAACTGCATGAAAAGTTTGGCCTTCCTTCTGACCGCTTTGATAGGATTAGTGATTTTACGCAAACCATTGCAATCGTGCCCTGCAGTGCAAAAACACAAGAAGGAATTCCTGAACTGATTATGGTTCTTGCAGGCCTTGCACAAAAATATCTGGAAAACAACCTCCAGATGGATGTGGATGCAACAGCAAAAGGAACGATTCTCGAAGTCAAAGAAGAAAAGGGTTTGGGAAAAACCATGGATGTTATTCTGTATGATGGAAGCCTGCATGTAGGAGATACGATTGTTGTGGGGCACGTAGGAACGCCTGTTGTTGCAAAAGTACGCGCCTTATTCGAACCCGCACCCTTGGCAGAAATGCGGGATAAGAAATCAAAGTTTTTATCGGTCAAAGAAGTGCGGGCGGCAACCGGAGTCAAAATTTCTGCCCCAGGAACTGAAGACGTCATCGCAGGAATGCCCGTGTGGGGCTGCGGAACACCGAGTGCTGAGAAGGTTGAAAAAGTAAAGGCATCCATCCAAAAGGATATTGAAGCTGCAGTCATGGAAACAGATGAAGAGGGGATTGTAGTGAAAGCCGACAGCCTGGGTTCGCTGGAAGCTATCCAGAAAATTCTTGCAGAAATAGGCATTCCTATTAGAAAAGCAGCAATAGGAGATATTAATCGAAAAGATGTCATGGATGCAGAAAGCAACTTCGACAAAGATCCTCTGCTTGCCGTTGTACTGGGATTTAATGTCCAAACAAGTGAAGAAATCAAGAAGCACGCGCCAACGGACAAAGTCAAGATTTTGTGCAACGAGGTCATTTATCGCCTTATTGAAGAGTACGAACTGTGGAAAAAGGAGTACACGAAGTCGCTTGAAGAAAAAGAACTGGATATGCTCACCCGGCCTGCAAAGATTGAAATCATGCGTGGATATATATTTAGACAGAATAATCCTGCTGTCTTTGGCTGTGCAGTGCTGGGAGGAAAACTCAAACCGAACGATGCAGTGATGACCAAAGATGGAAAAGAAGTAGGCATGGTCAAAGGACTTCAAAAGGACAATGAAAATGTCAAACAAGCAGGAAAAAATGCCCAAGTAGCAGTTTCTGTTGATGGACTGACCATCGGACGCCAGGCGAATGAAGGGGATGTATTATACACTGCACTTTCAGAAGACCAGTTCCAGAAACTGAAAGCACTCAAGAAGCATCTCTCAGAAGATGAAAAAGAAGTCATCAAAGAAATTGCAGAGATTCGAAGAAGACAGAATCCGGTATGGGGAGTTTAATGACATGGTGAATTACGTATGATCCCTCAAACTATTCTGAATACCCACGACGTGCGTGAGATTACGAACTATCTTGTTCAACATTGGGGTCTGAAGCAGAAAGATGCTAAACTGAATTATGTATATCTTACCAATAAGAAGAATAAACTCTTTCTCATGAGCAGAGGCCTGGGAAAACTCGTGGAAAGCGATGATCTGCAGAATCAAAATTTGCGAGTTGAACGGGTGGGAACTTATTTTGGAGAGCAGACTGATTCAGGACTGCGATTGACTATTGAAGGATCTGCACTGATCGGCCTGCTTGCGACAAAAAATGTGATTGAGATTACGAATGATGAACTCAAAGAATGGTGGGCTGGGAAGAATATTGTGAAAGAATTGGATACCAAAAAAGAGAAGGTGACCGAAGAAGGATATCTGATTGTCTCGTATCGCAATCCAAAGACAAAAAAACTGGATTTTCTCGGTTCAGGGCGCTACAAATCGATCAATGGAACGTGGCAGATTCTGAATTATGTGCCGAAGATCAGAAGGATCCAGAAGCAGGAACTATTGGGTGAACGGAAAGAAGTGGAAGTGATGGGGGAAGGAGCGTTAGAAACTCTGGGTGAGGGAAGCAAAGAGTAAAGCTTAAATAGAATGAGGATATTCTCTTTCTTAACATATTTATCTATCTATAACGAGCTGAGAGCATGAGTCTGGATTTTGATCTTGAGAAAGCAACGCTAAGTAATATTCTAAGAAGATATATGGGGATACTCAGTCTTGTAGCTCCCGATATACCTACCCCAGCGTATAGCACTAAAGATGTTGAGATATTACGAGAAGAAGTACGTTCACGTGTTAACGCAGGGACACTTCACCTCAGGATGATTGCTCATAAGATGAAGCGTTTCTTGCCTGCACGAAATAGAGAAACTGATCGACCGCTGGTATTGATTGTCGCCCCAACAAATGCAGAATATTGGGACGTGATTACAGGACAACGCCTCCCTGAATCAACTATCCAGGGTTTTGAACGGAGAACATACACTGAACTTTTTTCCCATGCACAACAAGGTGAATCTTCTCACGAAAGACATGATCGTCTCAATAAAATCGGAGAACAACAACAAGGACTCGCTCGTTTAGTAAGAGATTACCGCAATGGAAAACGTGACGCGTTAAGAAAAACACTTGCAAACGAACATGTGCACCTGGAAGGGTGGTTTCCTCTAAAATATTCCCCTGAACAAGATAGACTCTGGGCAATTTTAGCGAGATCGAAACGTGGCGAACGGGGCATCAGAAAGATGGCTCGAAGAGCAGTGATGTATGAATACGAGTTCCAAGAACTTAAAAGACTTTCTAGGCATTGGAGAGAATCAGTAAAAGTTCCCACACTCAACGAATTTGTTGAAAAACTTGATCGCGAAACTGAATTGACTGACTGGTTTGGAATACGTTTTGTTGCTCCAACAAAAGCAAGTGCATATGAAGTATTTCGTTATCTGTGCGACAATTTGGAAAGATGGGGATATGAATTTATGAAAGGAGCACCGAAAAATGGTGAAAGAATTCTTGATTATTATCAAAACCCCAACAAGATGTGCAATGTTCTTAAACTCAGGATTAAACCTATTCAACATCCTGATTATCTTGAGATTGCAGTAACTGATATCGCTTCTTTAGTATGGGATGAGTTAGGACCCCATGCACATCATTTATATGAGAAACGACAAGAACGTGAGTTTGCTGCATTGCCAGCAGACCCCTACCGAAGAAATGGCGAGACCTTTATTGTGAGGGGGCTCGAACTTATTCAGGGCTTGGAACACGTCCCCCTTTTCCCAAACGATAGGAAAGCTGCTTAAAGAATTGTTGCAGGAATAGAACCTCTTCCAACCGAAGGTTTTTAAACTCTCTTTCTTCCCCACCCCCTTATGTGCGGCATCCTCGGCATTTTCAAACAGCAAGCGCAACACAAAGAGCAAGCGCAGGCCTTTTCTACAGAGCAGATCATCAAGGCATATGAAGCACAGGGCCATCGCGGGAGAGACGGATATGGATTCTGCACAGAGAAAGCGAGCTGTTTGACCAAAGACTATGACAAATTTAAGAAAGCAATTCAGGAAATTTCTGCAGCCAACACAACCAAAACCATCCTTCTCCACAATCTTCATGCTGTGGTGAATCAGGTGGTGCAGCCCATTCAACACAACAACAAGGACAATAAAAAGGAGATGCTTGCGTTTAATGGAGAGATCTATAATTGGAAGGAGCTTAAACAAGAACACCAGCTGAAGGGAGAGAATGACACGGAGATTCTTTTAGGACTCTTAGACAAGCGGGGTGTTGAAAAAACCTTAGAACGCATCGATGGGATTTATGCGTTTGCATACTGGAACAACGATCAGGTCATTCTTGCACGCGACATCCTGGGAGAGAAACCGTTATTCACTCATCTTGATAAAGACGGCATCGCATTTGCCTCAGAAAAAAAAGCACTCATCGCTCTGGGACTTAAGGAAGAAGAAATCCGTGAACTCAATCCTCGACACCTGGTCATGTTTGACATGAAAACCAGAGCTATAACAACACAACAGCGATCATTTTTTGAAATCCTCCCTGAGCACATCGAATCCGTTGAAGTCATCAAACAAAAAACTAAAACACTGCTTGAAGAAGCCATCAAAAAACGCATTCCTGACAAACCCTTCGGCATTCTCTTTTCAGGAGGCATTGATTCAACAACACTTGCGTTCTTTGCAAAAAAAATGGGGCTCAACCCGATCTGCTACACCGCTGTGCTCGATGAAGAAGGATCAAACATGACTCCTGCAGAAGATCTCATCGCTGCACAAAACACTGCACAAGCGCTTGGCTTCCGACTGAAAGTGAAAAAAATCAAGCTGAGTGAAGTAGAATGGTATATCAAAAAAATCGTCCCCCTGATCGAAAGCACCAATGTCATCAAAGTAGGAGTTGCACTTCCCTTTTATGTTGCATGCGAAATGGCAAAAGAAGACGGACTCAAGGTGATTTTTTCCGGCCTCGGAAGTGAAGAGATCTTTGGAGGCTATGAACGCCATGAAAAAGCCCTGCAGTTGCATAAAGACCTGCAAGGAAGCCATAGTCTCAACAAAGAATGCCTCTCAGGTCTCTTAAAAATGTACGAACGCGACCTCTATCGAGATGATGTGATCACCATGGCGCACCAGCTCGAACTGAGGCTTCCTTTTCTTGACAAAAAATTAGTCGCATATGCGCTTAAGATTCCTGAACAGTATAAGATCAAAGACAGCACCAAAAAATGGGTGCTCAGAGAGATCATGAAAGAGAGCGGACTCCCAGGGGTATTTGCTGAACGAAAAAAAAGAGCAGCACAGTACGGAAGCAAATTTGACAAAGCGATAGCAAAACTTGCACAGCAACAGAAACAGCCAACAAAATCAGCGTATCTCAATCAGTTCAGAACCAACAGCACCAATTTGAGATTAGGTGCGTTGTTTACAGGAGGAAAAGACAGCACCTATGCAATCTACACTATGAAGCGCCAGCATTATGACGTTGCTTGCCTCATCACCTTGAAAAGCAAAAATCAAGCATCGTACATGTTTCATACACCTAACATTCACCTCGTCAACTTGCTTGCAGAAGCCATGCAGATCCCGCTTGTAGAACAAGAAACTGAAGGAGAAAAAGAACAGGAATTGAACGATTTACGGCAGGCCATACAAAAAGCAAAGGATCGGTATCAGCTGGACGGCATTATCACCGGAGCTTTATTTTCCAATTATCAACGCGATCGGATTGAAAAGATCTGCGACGACCTTGGGCTTCAGATTTTCTCGCCACTCTGGCACAAAGATCAAGAAGAGGAGCTCCGCGAAATCCTCAATGCAGGGTTTTCGGTTGTGTTATCCAGCATTGCAGCTGACGGCCTTGATAAAAGCTGGCTTGGGAGAATATTAACTGAACAAGACATCAATCGTCTTGTTGAACTCCACAAAAAGAAAGGATTGAACCCTGCAGGCGAAGGCGGTGAATTTGAATCGCTGGTTCTTGATGGGCCTGATGAGTTGTTTAAAAAACGCATCGAACTGGTGGAAACCAAAATTCAAGAAGAAAGTGAACATACGGCGCAACTGATTGTAAAAAAAGCAGTATTGCAGGATAAAAGGAGAGTGGAATAAGGGTGTTATGATTTGAGTTTCTTCACCTGAACCTTGACAAGAACACGGTGGGGAATAAAGAGTATATCTCCTGCTCGCGTTTCTAAGCGTGTTTCAAAAAGTCCGATTTTTTTTACCCGTGCAATAAGCCTTCCTGTCATTTCGCCCATCATTCCGCTTACTGCAATCGTGTCTCCTTCTTTGAACAGCTTGCGGCGAGCAAGCGACAATCTGCCAAAAAGGTTAGGAAGAGAATCAAACAGTGCAAGAAATAAGGAAATAAGAATAACAATCAGTATTGCAACGAGGAGGATATCTACAAATTGGGTAAACAGGCCTAATTGATTTAAAGCCATGATAAGAGCGATGAAATAAACAAGGTAAATCACACTGTGAGCAAAAAACCGTTCAAAATCGAGCGTAATGTCTGCTCTGCGGAGCATTGCATTGAGTTCGATCTCATGAAGAATTTTCTTTACAAGCTTCCCAAGGAGCCGGCCGAAGATAACGCCGAGAAGGACAATGATAAGCGGAACAACGATGCGAAAGTAGACTTGAGAAAAGAAGTTTTCTTCAGTCAAAATAAAGAGTTTTTCGATCAAGGAAACCATGGGAGGAACATATCCGGGAGTATGTTATAAAGTTTTAGATTGTTTCCAGCATCGAAACAATATTCCAGATCTGTGTCCGTGTATAGGCCTGCAGATTGACATCGTCGGATATTTCGCCAAGATGATCAAGCGCTTTGTTGATTTTAATAGAAGCCCCATCACTTTTAGAAGAGAGAATGGTGGTAACCTCAGTCAGGCGCGTTTTAACGTTTTTAGGAATCGTGTTGTCTTCTTGGAGTTCAGTAAGCGCCATCAAGATTTCTTCGAATTGTTCCATTGTAACCGCCATGTTCAAGCCTCGTGAGTTTTTGTTAATAAAGGTAGTGTTAATAAGATTAGTTTTTAAAGTCGGATTATTTTGTTTTAATTTTCTCTTTTTTCGTTGGAGTTTGTTTTTCCATGTCCTTCAAAACTTCGGATTGAAGCTGATTTGCGCGCGAACGCAGTTTTTCTTCCTGTTTTTCAAGCGTCTGCATACGCAGGCTCAAAAACTCCTGTTTTTCGCCAAGTTCTTTTTTAAGTTGATCTTTGGGAAGCGCAACCATAATATTACCAATAATTTTGTAAGCAGTATCTGTTTTTTCAATTTCTCCTAAAGCAGACTCAACTTCAACAAGCTGTGTTTGAAGGTTCTGACGCTGCAAAAGGGAAGATCGCAGATTTTGTTCAATGAGTTGAAGCTGTTGAACTTTTTCTCGCGATTCGTCTGAAATATCAGTCATGGTTGCCTCGCAATTTTTGATAAACCGTTAGGGTTTGCGTAATCGAGTTGATTGCAGCACGAAACGCTGAAGCATCAGACGCATGAACCGTCATAACAACCTGGTTGCCTTCTTTTTTCACATCAAATCCGGTGCGCTGAGTTTTGAAAACTTCTTGCTGAATCACGTCATAAAGACGCAGATCATCATAGGTGATGGTTGCAGTAATCGCCATGGTCGTGAAGCAGATTTAGCGGGCCAAATTTAGCGAGCCAAAACTTTCGTCGTCTGTTCGCGAGGCTTGAAAAGAATCTTACTGCCACAGTATGGGCAACGGATTCTTTTTTTGAGGTATTCGTCGCCAACTTTATGGTCGCAGGAAAAACATTTGTATTCCATGGGGTCCTCCGCAAATAAGAAGCTTCTCCTTAAGCTTCTGCTTCGTCAGTAGTCTGCTCCTTTTTTGATTTCCTTGGCTTTTTTTCTTTTTTAGGTTTTGAAGGAGCAGTATCTGCTGGAGAAGCGCTTGCTGAATCGGGTTGACTCGCATTTTCAGCTGATGCAGCTGATACTTCAGCTTGTTTGGATTGAGATGCCTGAACTGTTTGTTCTCCCGGCAAGAATTGAGAAACAAGTTCTTCAGCAGTAATACGTTTTTTCGCAAGGGTATACGCTTTTCCGGTAAAGAAAGCACCGCATTTACGGCAGCACCAAAGGCCGACGCTCACGCGCTTGACCTTTTGCTTAGCGCAGTACGGGCATTTGTAAATTTGTTTTTGCAAACGATCTTGAATAGCATATCTATGACGCGTTGTTCTTCCATAGCGCACACCAAAGCGTTTAATGGATGAAAGTTCTTTCGGCAAACCCATAGGTCTTCACATTTTTTACGGTTGAATAATATAGTTTATTTGATCAATAGTTGAAATTGATGTTTGAATGATAGCTGAGGTCTAGGTCAGGGGATAGGAAAAATGGGGCTACCCGGACTTTCCCTGTGAAACAAAGGTGCTCTTCAGCGTGCTATCCCTCTTTTTCACTGTTTTGAACCGGGGTCTAGAGGTCCCAAACCTCCAATGCTACCAGGCTACACCATAACCCCATTTCAAGATGCTAAGGATACCAAAAAAACCGGCATATTTAAATGTTGCGGTTTCCTTGCGAAAGGGAAGAGAACCTTAAAATCCACCGGGAAGGGGTTTATAGCCGTTTTTAGGGAATAAGAAGATCAAAATCAGGGAGAATGCCTGCCAAAACTTTTTATAGACTGAAGGCGGAAGTTAAGAGACGGAAGTGAAGAGAGTACGATGGAGTTTATAGCATGGCCCTTGACCAAAAATCTACGTTTAAGCTCAAACGATTTATCAAAGAACTGAACAGCTACCGCGGAAGACACACGGAATTCGTTTCAGTATACGTCCCAGCAGGATACGACATCGTCAAAATTATCAACCACCTTGCACAGGAGCAAGGAACTGCAAGCAATATTAAATCTGCTGCAACACGAAAAAATGTAACGGATGCGCTTGAACGCATGATTCAGCATTTACGCTTGTTTGCACGGACGCCTCCGAATGGTCTTGCAGCATTTTCTGGAAATGTTGCCTCCCAAGAAGGAAAAAGCGATGTAAAAGTCTGGAGCGTCGAACCTCCGCTTCCGTTAAACATGCGCCTCTACCGCTGTGATAAAGAATTTATTCTGCAGCCGTTAGAAGAGATGGCCCAAGAACAGAGTGTGTACGGCCTTGTGGTGTTGGATAAACGCGACGCAACCATTGCACTTCTGAAAGGAAAGGCAATTGTGCTTCTCGTAAAAACGCACTCCGAGGTTCCGGGAAAGATGAAGGCCGGCGGACAGTCAGCAGCGCGTTTTGCTCAGAACCGCGAACTTGCTGCAAAGGCGCATTTCAAGAAAGTTGCAGATTATATGAAAGACCAATTTCTTATGATGACTGAACTCAAGGGAATTCTCGTGGGCGGACCAGGGCCGTCAAAGTATGAATTTGTTGAAGGCGGTTTTATTACGGATCAAGTCAGAAAAAAAGTTATTGCCATTAAAGATTTAAGTTATACCGAAGAATTTGGGCTCCAAGAACTGCTGGACAAAAGCCAGGATGTGCTTGCAAATGAGAGCATTGCAGAAGAAAAGATGATTATGGATAAATTTTTTAGACTGCTGTCAACCAAACCGCGGATGGTTGCCTATGGCCAGGATGAGGTCAGAAAAAAACTGGAGATGGGTGCTGTGGAAATCTTGTTAGTTTCGGAAGCAACCGACGACAACCTGATCCAGGAATTTGAAAAAAAAGCAGAGGAAGTAGGAACCGAGTTGAAGATTATTTCAGTAGAAACACGGGAAGGAGTCCAGCTGAAGGATCTCGGAAAATTTGCAGCGATTCTGCGGTATGAAGTGCAGGAATATTAATTGGAGTATGTAGTGGAATGGGCAATAAGGAGATGACTTGAGATGATTTCTCACAAAAAAGATCAAGAACTTGTTGAACAGGCGTTTAAACTTCTGTATCCTGAACATACTGAACTCCTGCAGAACTACGAACTCAGTGTACGGTATTCCCGGAGATTCGCCGATTACAATGCTAATGCAGGGTATCGCTCCTTTCTTGGAAAAAAAAGAATTGCATTCCGGCTCTGCAGAAATTGGAAAGATGTCAGCAGCGAGCTTAAAATGGGGCTGTTCCAAGAACTGTTCTTAAAACTCGGAAAAAAAATCGGCCTGCCCAAGCAGAACAGGGAAAACATCAGCACACTCTATCTTGATCTGTATAACAACTTTATAAAAAATCTCCATATCGCTGCGCCCAAAACAGATATTGATCCCACGTTGCAGGTATCATTTCAGCGTGTGAATGAACGGTACTTTTTAGGTGTTGTTGAAATTCCCAACCTGGTCTGGGGCGAATTTACAAAAAGAAAACTGGGAAGCTATGATTTTCGAAGCGATACCATCACCATGAGCAGAGTTCTGAGCAAGTTGGGAGAAACAAATCCTGAATTTTTGGATACAGTCATGTACCACGAAATGCTCCATAAACAAAATAAGTTTCGGTCGTGCAATGGAAGAACCTTGTATCATGACAAGCGCTTTAAGCAGGCAGAGCAGATGTTTGAAGATTTTGAAAATGTACAGAAACGCATGAATCAGGCGGTGCACTCTGCACGAAGACCTGCAGGAGTACGGCTCCCTTTTGAGAGAAAAGAGGCAGGTATGAAGGCATCTTCGCTGGAGTTCCTGAAATCATTATGGAGAGACAAACTTTAAATATGCTTAAAGGAAGACAAAGAGAAAGTATAGAGCATGCAATCGGTGCATACAATTTGAGGTGAAAGGATGGCAAAGAAAAAAGCAAAGAATTTGAAGCAAGGAGATGTTGTTTATTTAAGTAAAGGAGATCGGCACACGATTCGAGGTGTAATTGTCAACAATGCAGGGGTTCGCATCACTGCAGATGCAGGAAGACAGACAAAGACCATAACCTACCACCCTGACCAGCTGATTGAAGTAGAATAGAAAGAGACGCAAGGTCAGGTTTCTTGAGAGAATTCTACAGCTTGATCCGAAACCTTTAAATAGGACGGAAAAACGCGTTGAAGAAGATAACGAAAACTTGTATTTCATCAAAATGCAAGTTTTCGGGATTGAAAATTGTCGGACTAAAGTCGGGGGTATTCAACCCCGACAATTTCCAATAAGAAATAGAAGATCAGATAGAGGGTAAAGAGGCAGTGTAATATAGGTGTTTAGACATATGAGTGGAGAAACAAAACCCGTCAGTGTAGCAACCCTCCAGAAGGGAAACTATGTGATTATTGAGGGTGTAGCGTGCAGAGTGAGTGACACGCAAACATCACGGCCAGGAAAACACGGCCATGCCAAAGTCAGACTGACTGGTGTGGGTTTGCTGGATGATAAAAAACGTGTGATTGTCATGCCAGGCCATGACAATATTGACAGCCCCATTGTTGAAAAACGAAGTGCACAGGTCTTGTCTATTCACGGCAATGTTGCAAATATTATGGATGCAGAAACCTACGAAACTTTTGATCTTCCGATTCCTGATGAACTCAAAACAGAATGTGTAGAAGGATGCAATATTTTGTATTGGGTGGTGCTTGACTCAAAAGTTATGAAACAGGTCAAACAACAGTAAGGAAGAGCAAGGCAATAACAAAACTTGAAAAAAGTAATACTGAAGAAAAATGGCAAAATTCCCTGAAGCAAACGCACGCTTGTTCAAGAACATCTTTGTGTGCAAACAATGCAAGGCAAAGCTCCGTTCGCAGAATGCACGGGTCAGTGAAGGAAAAGTAAAGTGCCGTAATTGCAAGTCTGAAGCACTGCGCCCTGTTCGTAAGAAGTAGATTAAAAATGAGTAGGAGATGAGTGCAGTTTGTTCTTTTTTCAATTAACTTTTTATACCCTCAAATGCCAAAATAGCAAAAAGAGGTTGATCCATGGATATTCAAGTTATAGCAGCAATCAGTTTTATTGTTCTGCTTGCCGTTGTGGTGTTTCTTGAGCGAAAAAAGCTGGTGATCCAAAAAGTACTGTTTCCGCTGATTTATATTGCATTGTATCGAACGAAGTTGGGCCTCAAACAGATGGATCAGCTTGCCAAGCGCTTTCCACGCGCCTTGAGATTTCTTGGTTCAACGGGAGTAGTTATTGGGTTTCTTGGCATGGCCCTCATTTGCTACAAGCTGATCGAAAATGCGTATAAAATCTTCTTCCTGAAAGAAGCAGTTCCGGGAGTCGGCGTTCTTCAGCCCTTCTCAAAAACACTGCCAGGAACTGTCTATGTTCCGTTCTTCTATCTTTTGTTGTCGTTGTTTGTACTTGTTATTGTCCATGAATTTTCCCATGGCGTTATCGCAAGAGTATACAACATGAAAGTCAACTCCAGCGGATTTGCTGTACTTGCTGTTTTGATCCCTGTCTTTCCTGCTGCATTCGTTGAACCGGATGAAAAAGAACTCGTGAAGCGATCTGCCTGGCAGCAGATGAGTGTGTTTGCAGCAGGACCGTTTGCAAACATCATCACTGCAATCCTGGTTATTGTAGCAATGATTTTGATTGCAATGCCTGTTGGCAAATATGTTGTACAGAGCGACGGCGTTGTTGTCAATGGCTTTGTTGAGGAAGGAGTGTATCCTGCACAGCAAAGCGGACTATTAAAAGGAAGCCTTATCACGCATCTCGATAATGAACGCGTCACCTCGCTTAAAGATTTCACCAAAGTTATGCAAAACAAGAAACCAGGCGACTCGGTGGTGATTGCAACCAATGTGAGCACGTATACGACCTCACTCGTTTCTAACCCCGTCGATACACAACGAGCATATATGGGCGTTTTAGTTTCAGATCACGGTCAGTGGAATGCAAATTTCATAGAACGGTATGGGGAAGGTACGGCAAAAACTGTGATCTGGCTCATGGGCCTCTTGTTCTGGCTGTATGTGCTTAATTTAGGTGTAGGTTTGTTCAATCTCGTTCCCATCCCCCTTCTTGATGGTGGCAGAATGCTTCAGACAGGACTGCATGCATTATTTGGAAAAAAGAGAGAGTATCTTGCAAGAAAAACATGGAAGACAGTGGGTTTATTCTTTGTGCTTCTTATCTTTGCAGTATTGTTTAAGGGATGCACAGGGGGTTAGGGAAGCGTAAAGACTGAGTAAAGCATTCAAGTTATCTTCTTCCCAATACCCGTTTCAGAAATCCCATCACCCCAAACGCTTCTCTTCGCGTTAAGAAGCTTTTTGCAAAAATACGATGCCACAACAGCTTTTGAGTTTCTTTTTTATGTCCTGCTGGAAACTTTGTTGTGTTCAGAACTTCACACACCAGTTTTTGGATGTTTGTTAATTCAGTTTTTCCTGCCATAGCTTTAGGTTTGATGTGCGTCTCGACAAGACTTTTGCTTGCTGAGCGTGCTGAGAAAAGCTCGTAGAGGAGAATTGCACAGGCGTGGCTTACATTAAGAACGGAGTACTGTTTTGAAGCAGGAATCGTAACGGTTATATCACAAAGCACCAATTCTTCATTCGAAAGGCCGTGATCTTCACGCCCAAAAACAAGGGCAACCCGTTTTTTTTGAGCAACGTCTGCAATCTGTCTTGCAACTTCTTGGGGAGTGAGCGGGGTTCGTTTAAGGTTGTAATCATCGCCAACAAGAGCAGTTGTAGCGATGGCATAATCAAAAGAATTGAGGGTATCAGCAAGCGAATGAGAAACGCGAATGTTTGCGAGAAGAGACTTTGCATGCGAAGCCCGGTCTAACGCGGAGGGGGAAAGAGGATTAATCGTTTTCTTGCCGGGTGCATGGCCGGTGTTGACAAGGATAAGTTCAGTAAGCCCAAAGTTCAGCATCAAGCGCGCTATGGCACCGAGATTGCCTTCATCCTGGATATCCACACAAACAATGCTGATCATGCTGTGCAAGAAGGATAAAGGGGTTTATATCGCTTTCGATGCCTGGAGAATAAGGTAACCCATACCGATTGCACCGATAAGCCCGAAACCCATACGAAGAAGCAAAGAAAGGATCACCTCAAGTGTCACACCTTCAAAGTCACCGGGGCAGGATTTGGGTGCGCGTGTTTTCTGTTGTTCAAGATGTTCAATACGCTCGCGAAGTACTTCTTTAGTTATTCTTCTCACTGTATCTTCAGTATGTCCAACTGCAACAAGCTTTGCAATAATTTCCTCTGCAGTCTGGTGGCGTTGCAAGGCAAGCTTGACATACTGTCTCGTTTTGGTGTGGTCCATAAATCAGCGCTTTCCTCCTGACTGAGCAAGATAGTCTTTAACGCGCTTGTCCAACCGTGGTTTTGCTTGTGGGCCGAGGGTGTAGACAATTTTTTCACTTGTTGATCCCCAGGAAAAGTCGCCGGAGACTTTTTCTATTTTGTCTACAACAAACTCTCCCAAGCTTACTCCTTTTTTGAGGTGATAATACATTAAACGCAGGGTAACCTGAGGGTAGACAGCGCGATAGATTTTGTACAAATCATATCCGCTCGCACGTTTGATGAAATACAGTATTTCAATCATGTTCTGCCGTACTTGACTTCGCACAGGTCTTCCACGGGGCATGAGAATATTTGAGAAAATACTATTTATATAGTTTCTGTATAGAACAAAAAGAAAAAGTTAATGGCAGCTGACTACAACTCGGCCTAAAGGCCCGAGTATTCCTACCATTTTAATAAAAACGAAAAAGAAAAAAATAAGAAAAAGACTCAGCATTGAAGAACGCCAAGATCTTGACCGTTTGCTCTACACTGCTCTTCAGGTCTTATGTGAGCAGTGTATGCAGCATAAACACAGGTACGCTTACCACAAACCCCGCAGGTAGCACGGGATTCATCAATAGTTACACACTTTCCTGGTAGATCACGATCACCAGGTGGATTACGATGCTGTCGCGCATAAGGTTTAGAACAATCAAAGGCCACATCAGATTGATCTGTAGTTTGATTATGCAAGATGTTACCTTCACAAAACTGTCTGAGCAGGATAGGAACTGCAACACATTGGCCACCCTCACAAGACTGACCAACACCACACCATGCATCACGACAGATTTCACAAGTCTCCCCGGGATCAACACGGCCATTGCCGCAGAGATTGACACAAACATTATTTGAACATTCTTGACCTGCAGCACATGCTATATCAGCGGGACAGGTTCCACAACTCTCGGCAGGATCAACACGGCCATTGCCGCAGAGATTGACACAAACATTATTTGAACATTCTTGACCTGCAGCACATGCTATATCAGCGGGACAGGTTCCACAACTCTCGGCAGGATCAACACGGCCATTGCCGCAGAGATTGACACAAACATTATTTGAACATTCTTGACCTGCAGCACAGGTAGTTTCAAGTCTCCAAGAAGTTTTTGAAGCATCAGATTTGCAAGTATATTTTGCAAGAATCTGATTTTGTCTTGGTGCACTATTACAACGTCGTTCTGGAGTCTTAGCCCATTGAGCACAGGCAGGAGTTCCGCCGGGACCACCGCCCCTAATGGGCTTCGCTTTAGCCACTGCTTTCTTCGCAGCAAAACCGGTAAATGAATCATCATCATTCCAAGAATTGTTAAACATCATCACCAAACCAAACACTGCAACCACAGCAACAATCAGAAGAGCAAATCGTTCATTTCCTTTTTTCCACAACATTATCAACACCTCTTAAGTACTTTTAAAATGAAATAATGAACTAAAAACATATTCTGTGTTTTAGGATTTATAAAGTTTGTTTTTTTTTGAAATTTCGAACATTTGAGATGGGAAAAAAGAGCGAGACAGGTGTAAGAAGATCAAGACAATCTTTAAAAACAAGAAGACATGACGAGCCTGTATGGGAAAGACGAAACAAGAAAAGATGAAAGGAAAATAAAAAGAGCATCAACAGAGTAAAAGCTCTAAACAATAAACATCAACAGGAAGAGCAGTACAAACAAACCTGCAATGCCGAGCAAGAAGTAATCTTCTTTTCCTGCAGTGGCTGCTTGGCGCGCTTCGTGATAGCGGAGCATACTGTGATTATATCCTTTCATGCAATCACCTACCCAACAAATCTTGAGCATGAACAGTAGTGTGGTTTATAAAGTTTTTGTGATTTTAAAGAGCAGAAACAAGGTCCTCATAAAGATTATAAGGTAGATAATAATAATTTCAACACTACTGCATCACCCATCACGCGCAAAGCGTGGCTGAA
>Ga0209343_10002608_pt1 | contig 23138 bp, 32 predicted proteins | sample RifCSPlowO2_02_FD_184026 | JGI IMG/M metagenome (GOLD analysis project Ga0209343, IMG submission 184026) | Groundwater microbial communities from Rifle, Colorado - Rifle CSP2_plank lowO2_0.2 (SPAdes) (version 2) | ecosystem: Environmental > Aquatic > Deep subsurface > Groundwater | place... | reverse complement strand
TGATAACTTCCAAGCCAAGTTTGTTGGCATGCTCCACTTCTTTGACATTGGTAACGCCGCAATCCAAAGTAATGATCAACTTCGCGCCTTGTTTGCAAAATTCGTCAATCGCTTTCAAAGACAGCCCATATCCTTCCAAATATCGGTCGGGAATGTGAATGTGAAAATTTTCAAACCCTATTTTTTTGAAAAAATCGTGAAATACGACACTGGAACAGATGCCGTCGGCGTCGTAATCGCCGAAAACAATTATCCGTTCGTTGTTTTTTATCGCCGCGACAACTCTTGAAGCGGCTTTTTCCATATTTAATATCAGCAATGGGTCGTCCACATTGTCGCCATATTTCGGATTAAGAAATTTTTCCGCTTCGGCGCGCGTTTTCACGCCCCGGTGATAAAGAATGCTTTTGGCCATTTCCGGCATATCGCCCAACCCTGCCGCGACATCATCCGGAACTTTTTCCCTCAAAATCCATTGTTTCATAAGAAGTATTGTAGCATAATGTAATTATGAACGAATGCGTTTTCTGTAAAATTGTAAAAAGAGAAATTCCGTCCGATATTATTTACGAGGATAATGAAGTTCTCACCTTTTTAGACATTCAGCCCGTCAATTTCGGCCATACGCTTGTCATACCGAAAAAACATTATGAAAAAATGGAAAACACTCCGGACAATACTCTTTCAGTCGTCTTCGCAAACGCGAAAAAAATAATGAAAGCCGTCAAAGAAGCAATGTCAGCGGACTTTGTCGCGCTTTCGGTCATCGGAATAGATGTTCCCCATTTTCATGTCCACCTCATACCGAGATACTTCAACGATAATATGCCAATCTTCTGGCCGAGGAAAAAATATAGAAACGGAGAGAAAGAAAAAATCGCGGAAAAAATAAAAAATGAATTAGTTTAACGGTTTTTCAATATCGCCTCTATCCCCGGCAATGTGCCGGAGGCCAGAAATTCCAGCATCGCTCCGCCAGCGGTGGAAACGAAAGAAAACTTATCTAAAATCCCCATTTCGTTTATCACCGCCACCGTGTCCCCTCCTCCGGCTATCGTTTTCGCTTTTGAGCTGGCGATGGCCTCGGCGATAATTTTCGTCCCTTTGTCAAAATCGTCTTCTTCAATGTTGCCCATCGGCCCGCTCCACAAAATAAATCTGGCTTCTTGAACAAGAGATAAAATTTCTTCAACCGCCTTTTCTCCGATATCATAAATTTTCCCGTCTTTTTTCCTGACATCCGTAGGGAAATAAATTTTTTCGTTGCTGATATATTTTTCCACGGGAATATTTTCGCTTAAAACGGAACTCCCGATATCCATTCCTTTGGCTTGCAAAAAATTATTGGCCAACGCTCCGCCGATAAAAATTTTGTCGGCAATGCCCAAAAATCTGTCTACTACCCCTAGTTTTGTTTCCGCTTTTACTCCGCCAAGCAGAAGCAAAAAAGGATGCTCCGGCAAAAAAGCCGACTGCAAGCCCTTAACTTCTTCTTCAAAAAGAAAACCAACATAAGATGGTAAAAATTCGGCAATGCCGACAATGGAAGCGTGCTTTCGGTGAGATACGCTGAAGGCTTCGTTGACGTAAATATCGCCCAGTTCCGCCAATTGGCGGGCGAAATTTTCATCGTTTTGTTCTTCGCCGTCCTGCAATCTTATATTTTCCAACATCACCGCGTCGCCGTCTTTCATACTCTTAAGACTTTCGGCTATTAAACTTAAATCGGTGGCTTTTATAAATCCCAGCGGGAAAGATTTTTCCATGCTGTTCAGGTACTTCGCCACCGAAGCCAAAGAGCCGTTTTTCCCGGGGCTTAAATGGCTGATTATTATCACTTTGGCGCCTTTTTGGTTTAAATATTCAATGGTGGGGATAGTCCTTTTTATCCTGTATAAATCCTCAACTTTTCCGTCGCTGAACAAGACGTTGAAATCAACGCGCAAAAGAACTCGTTTCCCTTTTACATCTGCATCTCTTACGCTCGGCAAATTAATCGGCATTTATATTTTCGGCTATTATTAATATTTTTTTGAATTCTTCTTTGTCCAAGCTTTTATTCCCAACCAGCAACCCGTCCATCTGGCCATCTTTTAAAAATTGTTTGGCGTTTGCCGAACTCGCCGAACCGCCATAAAGAATAGGAATTTTTCTAGCCAATTCGTTTCCGGCGATATCCATAAGAACTTTTCTGATAAGGACAGCCGTCCGGAAAGCTGATTCTGGATTATCCGCCTTGGATTTCGCGCTGCCGCTTATCGCCCAAACCGGCTCGTAAGCGATTATAAGACCTTTCATCAAATTCTGGCTTAAGCCTTTCAGTCCTTCATTTATTTGCTGTTCTATAATCTCCGCAAACTTTCCTTCTTCGTCTCTCGTTTCTTCGCCGACGCAGAATATCGCTTTCAATCCCAAAGATAACGATACGCCTATTTTTTTGTTTATTATTTCGCTTGTTTCCCCGAGCTTCCTTCTTTCGGAATGGCCGATTATGACGTATTTGACCCCTAAATTTTTCAGCATCTTGGCTGAAACTTCGCCCGTGCGCGCGCCCTCAAAATCAAAACGGGAAACATCTTGAGCGCCCAGCTTCAACTTGGACATTGAATGTCCAAGTTCCGCCACATAGATAAACGGCGGACAAATAACCGTTTCCACGTTAGAAAGCCGACTGGCCGTTTTCTTGGCCGAAGCAAAAAGCGCCTTGGCTTCCTTCAAACTGGCCGGATTCATTTTCCAATTGGCGACGATAATCTTTTTAAACATGCCGGTATTATACCGCAAAACCTCCGAATTAGTAAGTTTTTGATGTCCGCCGTTCAATATGAAAAACCAAAATTATTTCGTCTTCGTTTTTAATTTTGTAGAAAATGCGATAAGAACCAGTGCGTCTTCGCCAAGTATCATCTTCTCCTTTCATTTTTTGTATATCGCCAAAATATGGATTAATTGGCAAAAGTTTTATAATCCCAAGAATATTTTCCGCATTGCCACGAGGAATTTTCTGCAATGCCTTTAAAACACTAGGATCAATTTGCAAATCCCAACTTTTGGGCAACTTTGTCATAAGATAAAGTTTTTCTTTTCTTAAAATTATTTTCCGCGCTGGCCAATGCTTTTTTTTGCGCAAAAGTAGGCAAAAATTCCTTGATTTTTTTAAGTTTAATCAAGTATTCATATTCCTGGCGAGGAATTATAACTACATCATTTTCTTGATACCTTTTTTGCGCGGTTATTGTGTTCATAATTGTATCATAACGCAATAATAAAATTTCATCAACTAACAAAAACCTTTTCCATAAATTAGACTTTACCAGCGATAGCAAATATACTCTAATTTCAATTATTTATTCTTACTTCCAGCCGGAGATGGCTTCTTTGGGATTTGCGATGACGAGATATTTGAAATTTAAGATATCCAAAATGTTGAGGTTGCGGGCTTGGTAAATTTCCATGCCGGGAATATTGCGGAAACTTTTGGAAACATTGGGTTCTTTTTTATCCAGCGCCAAAATGGCTTTGTTTTTTTTCTTGTTTTTCATTTTTTCAAAACCGCCTATTTTTGAAAGCGAGTTCACCACCTCAACGGCTTCTTTGGTCTTCGGCTGGGAAAAATCCATTTTATCCAAAAACAAAATTTCATTGTCCCTTAATTTCTGGGACAAAACGGTATAAAAAGCTTTTTTCTTGGCTTTGGCGTTTATTTTTACCGAATAATCTTTATCTTTTCTCGGTCCGTGGGCGATACCTCCGCCCACCCAGATTGGAGACCGGATGGAACCGTGTCTGGCCTTGCCCAAGCCTTTCTGTCTCCAGGGTTTCTTGCCTCCTCCGCTGACTTCGCCTCTTGTCTTTGTGTGCGCCCAAGGCGATCTTAGATTAGCTTGCATGGCCGTAACCACCTGATGGACAAGGTCGCTATTCCAAGGCAGATTGAAAACGGTTTCCGGCAAATCAATTTTGCCCGCCTCTTCCGCTTTTTGATTGTATAATTTTGATTCCATAATCTTACCCTCTTATTTCCAGCAAAGTTCCTCTTTTCCCGGGAACTGCCCCCGATATTAAAATCTGATTTTTATCTTTGTCTGTTTTTATTATTTTTAAATTTTTGACGGTCACTCTGTCCGACCCCATTCGACCGGCCATTCTCATTCCGCTCGGCACTCTTGTCCTTAATCCGCCTCCGATCGTCCCCGGCTCTCTTTCGGAATGTTTTTGACCGTGCGTTCTTTGCCCGCCTTTAAATCCATGCCTTTTGACCACGCCTTGGAAGCCTTTACCTTTGGAAATCCCGCTTACTTCCACCACATCGCCCTCGTTAAAGACGGAAACGTCAAAACTGCTTCCCAACTCCGCTTTAATCTCGCCGTTTTCCGGCCTGTATTCTTTAAGGTGAGCAAAATTTCCCAGTTTGCGTTGGGCTTTGTTTACTCTTTTTTCTTTCTTTGAGCCGTAACCGAAAACAACGGCTTCGTATCCGTCTTTCTCTTTGGTTTTTATTTGAACGGCGGAAACCGGTCCGGCGCTGACAACAGTCGCCGGAATTACTTTCCCGTTCGCGTCAAAAACCTGCGTCATATTCTGTTTTTTGCCAAGAATAAATTTCATAAATTTGGCGGTTTAACCGCCACTTGGCGGTTAAACCGCCAAATTTATTTTCTAGGAAAACTTCACTTCTATATCCACTCCCGCCGGCAAGTTAAGGTTGGTAAGGGCGTCAATAATTTTCGGAGTCGGATTGAGAATGTCTATCAATCTTTTATGGATGCTCATCTCAAACTGCTCTCTTGAATTTTTGTCTATGAAAGACGACCTGTTGACCGTGTATTTTTTCAACTCTTTCGGCAAAGGAACAGGGCCGGCTATTTCCGCGTCGTATCTTTTGGCGGTGTCAATTATCTGTTTGACGCTCCTGTCCAAAATTTTATGTTCATAAGCGCGTATCCTGATGCGAAGCTTCTGCGTTTGTTCTTTTTCTTTAGCCATACATCTCCTATTTTATAATTTTCGTTATGACTCCGGCGCCGACGGTCTTGCCTCCTTCTCGGATGGCGAATCTCTGTTTTTCTTCCAAAGCGACCGGGGCGACAAGTTTAACCGTGAATTTTATCGTATCTCCGGGCATAACCATTTCCACGCCTTGGGCCAAAGTCACGTCTCCGGTAACATCAGTGGTTCTGATATAGAATTGCGGCTTGTAGCCGTTGAAAAACGGCGTGTGCCGGCCTCCTTCTTCTTTGGTCAAGATATAAACTTCAGTCTCAAATTCTGTGTGCGGAGTGACTGATCCCGGTTTGGCCAAAACTTGTCCTCGGCTCAAATCTTCTTTCTTCAAACCTCTCAAGAGGATGCCGGCGTTGTCTCCGGCCATACCTTCGTCAAGTTGTTTATTGAACATTTCAATGCCGGTAACAACGGTTTTCTTGGTTTCGCCTAATCCAATAACTTCCACTTCTTCATTTATCTTTACTGTTCCTCTTTCAATTCTTCCGGTGCAGACGGTGCCTCTTCCTTCAATGGAGAAGATGTCTTCTATCGGCATAAGGAACGGCTGGTCGGTCGGCCTGACCGGGTCCGGTATGTATTCGTCCAAAGTTTTGGCCAATTCCAAAACCGGCTTCACCCATTCATCGTCCACCGACTTGGCTTCCAGAGCTTTAAGCCCGGAACCTCTGATTATCGGGGTCTTATCTCCCGGGAAACCGTATTTATTGAGAAGCTCTCTGATTTCGGCTTCAACAAGGTCAATCAACTCTTTGTCGTCAACCATATCCACTTTGTTCAAAAACACGACAATGGAAGGAACGCCGACTTGTCTAGCCAAAAGAATATGCTCTCTAGTCTGGGGCATAACGCCGTCGGTGGCGGCCACGACGAGAATGGCTCCGTCCATTTGGGCGGCGCCGGTAATCATGTTTTTGATGTAGTCGGCGTGTCCGGGAGCGTCAATGTGGGCGTAGTGCCTCTTGGCGGTCTCGTATTCGCTGTGATGCAAAGCGATGGTTATGCCTCTGGCTTTTTCTTCCGGAGCGTTGTCTATGTCTTCTATTTTCTCCAGCCTGACTTTGTTGCCGGCCAAGTGAAGCGCATTCAAAATACCCGCCGTAAGGGTGGTTTTGCCGTGGTCAACGTGACCGATGGTGCCGACGTTAACGTGCGGCTTAGTTCTCTCAAATTTTTCTGCCATATTTTTATTAAATAATTTAAAATTTATAATGTAATCGACTTTAATTTTTAAAAACAAATAAAAGGCGTTATTAACGCGATACCTAGTATCTTATTGGAACCGTAAAAAAAGTCAACCCCGCTGTTAAAAGCCAGGGTTGGGTTAAAAATTAGAAAAGAAGTAAAGTAAAAATCTTAAATTAAAATAAGTGGAACCGCCTGCTTGTTATAACTTTTTACAATCTCTAAAAGACACTCTGGGCAAATGTCCTCCCTTAAATTACTAGGAAGGACTTCTTTGTTTTTTATCTCCACCCACTCAATAAAACTAAGCGCCCTGTTTTTGCAAACAGGACATATTGCTTTAAACAAATTCTGTTTCAACTTTTTCTCCTTTCCTTAAAATTTAGAAAGATTTAAGAGCTATTGCGGCCTTATTCATGGCCTCTATACACAAACATACCGGACACAGAGCCTTTTTCTCTATTGATAAACAGTTTTGTATTGCTTTTTTTACAACCAATGACCGAATTTGCCAAACGCCGTACTCTTTTGTATTTCCGCAAGCGCAATAAATAATTGGTTCAAACATTTTTGTCTCTCCTTTCTTTTTAAATGTTTATGTAAATATACAAATTTATCCGCAGTATTTATACACGAAAAAAGACTGCCTGTCAAATCGGCAACCTGTCCAAATCTTCATCCAGCTCCAAATCATCTTCCAACGCTTTTTCAGACAAAAGCTCTTCATCCGCTTCTTCAAGTTTTTTTTCGCCTTCCATAATAATTTTCATGTCATCAAATTAAAAACTAATTTCTGTTGATTTGCAAACGCTAAATTACGAATATCAATTTTTTCAACTTTAATTTCGGGCATTGTTTCTGTTTTTCCATTTTTATGAATTATAAACAGGTACTCTTTATTGGCTCCATTTTTTTCGTTAATCCATTCATTTGTCGTCCGAGTAATTGTTGCCATCACATTCTTTTTATAATCCATTTCAAAAATAGAAACTTTTTTCTTTAGATTTTTTAGTATATCTTTTATCGCCTGAAAAGTAGCTCTGCCATTATTGTTATAAGACAAAACCACATATTTCGCCGATGTATTTTTTACCAATTTTTCTATCGCTTCAATAACTATGTATTGGCCCTCGTCATTTTTTCTAAATTCTTCAAAAATAGAACCGGAAATTGTGTCGCCTACATCTTCTCGCCTATTCGCCACGCCAACTAATTTTGGTTTATCGTTCAAGCAAATAGTTTTCCAAATATGATAATAAGAAGCGTATCTAACGCGAGAGGGCGGCATTAACTCGTTTGAAGAACCATAAGGCGGGTCGTAATACGCTAAATCTACTTCAATGTCATTTGTCAAATCAAAAATATCTTTTTGATAAACTTGATGTCGTTTTTCGTCAATAATTAAACGAGGCGTTTCCATTTTCATTGTGTTGTAAGCGCGGGATGCCCATTTTTTCAAATACGAAACTTGATGACCAACGGAACTGTCAACTTTATCCATCGCTATAATTAAGCTGGTAAGCAAAACCGATTTTTCAATTTCGTCCTTTGCGATTTTATCAATTTCTTCTCTTATTGCGTCCAGTTTTTTGGTGTTGTGCAGTTGCCAAATTCTTTTTCTGCCGTCTTTCTGCGTGGCCAAGCCACCGTTCGGCTCGCCGCCGTAATTTTCCGAAAACCAGCCGTATTCCCCGGGTATATTATTTAGATGATCTATGAGCGGCAAATAATAACTTGCTGGTTTTCTGTTCAATAAATAACATTCACCGAATACTTTTGACCAATCGGCGATATCGTTAGCATAAACAGTATAACCAGATTGTTTTAACGCTTGGGAAACTCTTGTCGTGCCAGAAAAACCATCTAGAACAGTTTTAACATCCAACGGCTTTATTAACTTTAATAAAACAGGAAGGATTCCCTTTTTAGAGCCCGTGTATTTTATGCCTTGTGTATCCATAAACTAAAAGTGTTAGATTTAACTTCTAGCATCATTTTAACATTTTTATTTCTTTGGGTCTATTTTGAGAAACTGAAAAAATGCTGGAGTATTTTTTCGTGGATATTCTTGCGAGAAACGAGGATTTTAGCGATTAAAGTAATGAGCGGTTCGTTGATTTTATAGCCGCCAGCGAGTAGTTCTTTAAAAAATGGCTCGGCGTTTTCCGTGTGTGTCCACATTCCGCGCTGTAGGGCGTTGGCTTTTGCGTCTCCATATCTAACTTCAAAAATATAGTTGTTTTTGTTGTCAAAAAATTTATAGATCGGAAATGTCTTTTTTTTGCCGATTTTGCGGGGCGGGAAAAATTTTATCTTTTTAACAAAAGCGTACGCTTTTTGTAAATCAAAAACTATTACCTTAAATTTCATTTCTTTTTCGTTATAAATCAACGGCAAAACATTAACGGCGCTAAAATCCTTAAAGCTCTTATTATTTAAAATTTCTTTTATTTTCCTCTCGTCATTTATTCTTCGCTTTCCGATTTCTTTTTGCAAAAGAGAAAACATTGACCCGTCTTTGTTTGTTGAAAGTTGAAGCGGGCCAAATCCATAAGTTTTGATGCTAATTGGAATTTCTTCTTTAGTGCTGGTTTCGGTAATTCTTATATCTTCTTCAAATTCTTTCGCGCGAAATTTTTCTTTTCCAGTATGTTTTGCCGTAAAACCGTCAATAAATTGATTTATGTATTCCGTAAGAGCAATTTCGGCAAGATCGCCGTGCGTTTTATTTCCGATAATTCTCATTGAAAAAACATTGCCCAAAACGCTAAAAATCATCGGCTCTTTCCCACTAAAACTTTCTACAAATTTTTTTAGAAATTTATCAAATGATGACATAGCGACAAGTTTGTTCCCATATTTTTTCATTATTTCTTCCCCTCTATGATGAGTTGCGTCACATTGTTTGGCGCGACGGCGTAATGGTCAAACTCCATAGTGTAATTGCCCCGGCCTTCCGTCATAGACCGCAAAGAGGTAACGTAGCTGAACATTTCCGAAAGCGGAACTTTGGCATCAATCACTCTCAACCCGCCCCTTTCGCCCATATTTTCTATCTGGCCTCTCTTGGAATTAAGATTGCCCGTCACATCGCCCATAAATCTTTCCGGCACGATGACCTCCACCTTCATAATCGGCTCCAGAATAACCGGCTTAGCGCGCTTGACTGCGTCCTGCAAAGCCATAGAACCGGCGATTTTGAAAGCGGCCTCGGACGAATCCACATCGTGATACGAACCGTCGTAAAGTTCCACCGCCATATCCACCAACTGGAATCCGGCCACCACCCCTTTCTCCATCGCTTCTTTGACGCCTTTTTCCACTGGTGTGATAAATTCCTGGGGAATTGACCCGCCTCTGATGGAATTGATAAACTCAAAGCCTTGTCCTCTCTCCTTGGGGCTGACTCTTATCTTGGCGTGGCCGTATTGGCCTCGGCCTCCGGATTGCCTGATGTATTTGCCTTCCGCTTCGGCGTTTCCGCTTATGGTTTCCTTGTAAGCCACTTGCGGCCGGCCGGTGTTGACCTCCACTTTAAACTCTCTTCTCATTCTGTCCACGATAATATCCAAGTGAAGCTCGCCCATACCGGAAATAATGGTTTCCATCGTTTCGGAATCGGATTTGATTCTGAAGGTCGGGTCTTCGTCGGAAAGCGCTCTCAGGGCGATACCCATTCTCTCCTGGTCTTGCTTGGTCTTGGGCTCAACGCGCAAAGAAACAACCGGCTCGGGAAACTTGATGGATTCAAGCAGTATCGGCCTGTCCGGATCGCAAAGAGTGTGGCCGGTTCGGGTGCCCTTCAAGCCGACGAGAGCGGCGATGTCGCCGGCCCGCACTTCTTTTATCTCTTCTCTGGAGTTGGCGTGCATCCTTAAAATTCGGCCCACTCTTTCTTTGTTGCCGGTGGAAGTGTTGTAAATGTAAGAGCCGGCGTTAAGCACTCCCGAATAAACTCGGAAGTAAATAAGCTGACCGACGAAAGGATCATTTTGCAGTTTGAAGGCCAAGGCGGCCAGCGGTTCTTCGTCTTTGGCGTGAACCATTATTTCCGCTTCAGTTTTCGGGTCGTGGCCTTTTATGGCCGGCATATCGGAAGGCGACGGAAGATAATCCGCCACGGCGTCCAAAGCGAACTGCACGCCTTTGTTTTTCAAAGCGGAACCGCAGAGCACCGGCACCAGTTTATAGCCGATAACGGCTTTTCTTAAAGTCTTCTTCAAATCTTCCAAAGGAATTTTTTCTCCAGCCAGATATTTTTCCATCAAACTGTCGTTATTTTCCACGATTTTTTCCACCAGCTCATTGTGATATTTTTCCACTTCGTCTTTCATTTCGGCCGGAATTTCCATTTCCGAAATAATTTCCCCTTTCTCGCCTTCAAATTTGTAGCCTTTCTTTTCCAAAAGATTAATTATTCCCCTAAACTCATCTTCCAAACCGATAGGGAGCTGGATTCTAACGGCGTTTTGGGTAAGCCGGTCCAGAATTGTTTTAAAGCTGTTTTCGTAGCTGGCGCCCGTTCGGTCCAGTTTGTTGATGAAGCAAATTCTCGGCACTTTGTATTTGTCCGCCTGGCGCCAGACGGTTTCCGATTGCGGTTCCACTCCGCTGACTCCGTCAAACACGACAACAGCGCCGTCCAAAACGCGAAGAGATCTTTCCACTTCCACGGTAAAGTCCACGTGCCCGGGCGTGTCAATCAAGTTTATCCTGTGCTCCCGTTCTTTGTCTCCTTTGGCGTATGTCGGCGTCCAAAAGCAAGTCGTGGCGGCGGCGGTGATGGTGATGCCTCTTTCTCTTTCCTGTTCCATCCAATCCATCACGGCTTCCCCTTCGTGAACCTCGCCTATTTTATGAGAAACGCCGGTATAAAAAAGAACCCTTTCCGAGAAAGTCGTCTTGCCCGCGTCTATGTGGGCGATGATTCCTATGTCTCTTGTTTTTTCTATCGGATACTCTCGGGCCATAATTTTAATTAAATCCGAAATTCGAATATCGAAATTCGAAACAATATCTAAATTATAATTACTTAAATTCAAAACTTTTTTAATTATTTATTGATTTATTATTTTGAATTTGTTTCGGATTTCGCGCTTCGTATTTCGTGCTTATTTTTCCTACCATGCGAAATGCGCGAACGCTTTGTTGGCTTCGGCCATTCGGTGGGTATTTTCCCTCTTTTTGGCGGCGAAACCTTCGTTTTTGGAAGCGGCGATAAGCTCGTCGGCTAATTTTTTCGCCATATTGGCTCCCTTTTTAGTCCTGGCTCCTTCCAAGAGCCACCTCATCGCCAAAGCCAGTTTCCTCTTGGGATTGACTTCTCTCGGCACCTGATAATTGGCTCCGCCGATTCTTCGCGACCGGACTTCCAAGTCGGGAGACGAATTCTTAATAGCCGCGTCAAAAACAGCCAAAGGATTTTCCGCTTTGGTTTTTGTCTTTATCTCGTCCATCGTGTCGTACATTATTTTCCTGGCCACGGACTTCTTGCCTTCCTTCATTATCTGATTGATAAACTTCTCAATGGTTGTTGAGTCGTATTTCAAATCCGGATTTATCGGTTTTTTCGCTTTTATTTTTCTTCGCATAGTTTATTTTTTCGGCTTTTTCGCGCCGTATTTGCTTCTTTGCTGTTTCCTGTTTTCCACGCCTGTCGTATCCAAAACTCCTCTTACTATATGGTATCTCACTCCCGGCAAGTCTTTAACCCGGCCCCCTCTTATGACGACAACGGAGTGTTCCTGCAAATTATGGCCTTCGCCCGGGATATAAGCGGTAACTTCCATGCCGTTGGTCAATCTGACTCTGGCCACTTTCCGCAAAGCCGAGTTGGGTTTCTTGGGGGTGGTGGTGGTAACTTTCACGCAAATTCCTCTTTTGAAAGGCGAGGAATACGGCACCGGCCTATTCCTTAAAGAATTGAACCCATAAGTAAGAGCGGCCGTCTTGTTTTTCGCTTTAACTTCTTTTCTTCCTTTTTTGACCAGCTGATTGATAGTCGCCATATCCGCCTACAATAGCAAAAATAATTTTTTATGCAAATTTTGGGGGTTTTGTTTTAAAAACATTAATAAAAATAACTAAAGGGCAGATTCATTGAATCTGCCTTTTTTCCTCTCTTTTTTTAACAAAACATATATCTATATCCTTGCTTGGTCCACCCAGCAAACCCATCTATGTTTTGCTTTTCCCAGCCGTCAGGGTAGTGCATCAAAAACATTTTTTCTTTCACTTCGCGCGGAAGAGTTTTGAGCTCTTCCAGAGACGCGTGAACTCCTCCCTTAAAAAACTGCACATCATGGAACATAACCTGTGATCTTTTTTTATACATATCGATCAGATCCAAATCAAAACGGGTATCACTGGAAACAAAAACCTTATCATCAATGAAAAGGCCGTGCCCGATAAAGGACTCTTGCCAGTCATTGGCACTTTCAGGCGTGTGCTTCACCCTGAACATCTCCAAATGGATGCCATTGAAATCTATTTCAAACACCTCTCTTGGTTGGCTTTTTTTCCACTTCGGTCTAATCAAATGAAAATAATCTCCGAAAGATAATTTGCGTCCGGTCTCCACTTCTTGCTCATTCCACTCCATTCCGCCCCTCAGCGTGCTGTCCCACAAAACTCTTTGATATTCCTCGGAGATAATCATTTTAATCTTGGGTTTATTCATGAATTTCATGCCGATATACCTATTCATCAATCCAAGACATTCTATCCCTCCGACATGATCCGCATGAGAATGAGTGGGAAGAATTATTTCTATGTCAGAAGCTTTTAACCCAGCGGTACTTAAGAGAGCGGTTGGCCCAGTCATTCCAAAGTCAACTAAAATATGACAACCCCCCTTGATTATCAAAAAATTTGTCTGAAATAGGGTTGTTGCGAACGCTGAACCTGTTCCAATAAAAAATAATTCCAATTTCCCATCGTTCTTTAGCGACAAAGGTCCTTCCAGCTTAACAACTTTGAGATTTAATGCGTCCATTTGCTCACCTTCTTCCTTTCTTGTGAATATTGCTTTTAAAATAAATGTAAATGTAAATGTTGGACACTCGGTGTCGCACATATGCCTCTCGTTGATTCTTCGCTCGTTCCGTCCGCCATCTTGCCGAGAAAGACAACCCCGCTCGCTCTCTCATTGATGGACTTTAAACGAGCCGGACTTTGTCTTGAAACCATCGTATCGTCCTCAAAATGCCCGACTTCTTTTCTTTTGTCCGCTTCTTTCGGTCTGTCTTCAATAGAAGGCAATTTGCCGATCCTCTCCAGTTTTTGAGCCTTTCTAAAGCCTTTTTTAGCTCTTCTCGTATGTCTTCTGGGCAGATATTTTCTTAAGTCTTCGCCTCCTTCTTTAACTGCTCCGTTTCCGTCTCGATATATTTGAGCGTAAACATATTGGTATATCGCTTCGTGGGAAATGTTTTCTTTCAGATGATCTGTAGGCAATCTTAGGGCTATCTGCTCCGGCGACCAGCCCAGTTTCAGCTTTTCTTTCACATACGATCTTATCGTTTCATTTTTGAGTCTTTCCCTTACGCCTCTCTTTCCTCTTTTGTTCAAGGCTTTTTCGTGAGCCACATCCGCTCTGTAGAAACCCAACTCTTTAGATTTGCGTTTTTCCACCTCGCGAAAGACGAGCGTTGCATTTATATGTTGAACTTACCGGGTAATGTGCACCCACTTATACGTTGTTTAAAATTAGACTTTACCAGCGATAGCAAATATACTCTAATTTATTTATTTTCAATTAACTTCAATTTTTCTTCTCGGCAAAGTTTTTTTATTTGCGCTTCGCGTTTTAACGCCTCGCTTCTTGTTGGGTGTTCTTCCGTGTATAAAATTTTTTCAACCTTATGCGCGCGGGTATAATGCCCGCCGGCTTTATCTCTATGCTCTTTGAATCTCCTTTCCAAATCAGTCGTAATGCCAGTATAAATACTGCCGCCTTCGCATTGGATTAGATAAACATAATACATAAAACACCTGGCCTTTGTTTATTTAAATTTCGTTTAAATCATGCCTAATCTCTCCCGAATCAGTCATGATACCTATAGTATTTGACAATAATTTTCTGCGAATGTTTAAACGGTTAAATTCTTCCTCGCTCAAATATCCGTCCGGATTCCAAATCCATAAAGTCTGCCAATCTTTTTTATCTCGTTTGTTTAATTTAATTAAGTCGTCATAAACTTTCGGCAAGTATTCTTTTGCCTTTTCTCTGTCTTCAACTTTAAGCGTAGCTTCTGCTTCATCAATTTCCCAATCTAATCTTCTAATGTCTCTCCGCAATGGGGCTTCATTGGGTATTTCTTCAAAAGGGATTTCGATACTTTTATTTTTAGGCTCCTGTTTAAATTATTCTGACATTTGTCAAATTATATTATAATGATACATTTCGTGCAATGTTCAATTTTTTCTGTATCTCCTGAACAAAATCCGAACTTTTTTCCAAAAAAATCCCGATGTGGAATGAATCGTTCCGCCACTGCCTCGCTTCACTCGGCAACACCAAAGAAAAATGTCTCTTGCTTTCTTGATTTGGCGGGGGTGAAATTTTTCTTGAAAAAGGAAAGGACATTTTTCTTTGGTGTTCTGCCCTCAAGGTCTCGGGCAGGTGGCGGAACAATGCGGACGAAGTTTTGGCAAAACTATTTTTTGGGGAAAGGATTTGCCAAAACTTCGGCTGATTTGTTTTTGAATTCGGATGTCGCAAATGGAAAAGGATGGGTTTGGGGAGGAATTTTCCATTTGCTCCTCTTTTTGTTTTGGGGAAATTCGGGGCGGGCTATAATTTTATCTGCTTTGGTAGTATCTTTTTAAAACAATCATCGCACATATGAAAAAATGATTTATTTATCAATTCCATTTGCTTTGTATGTAATTTCATTAGTTTTATCACTAATTGATAATAATTTTTGGCTCTAGACTAGCAAACTCTTAATAATTCTCTTCAATGTTTTTAGTATATCATCTTTATTGTTGTAGCGAAACTCGCATTCCTTCAAGTGAAGCAAGAAAGTTTTTCTAGAAACTCCGTTGAATTTAGCCAGTCGTCTTTTGGCAAAACTCCAAAAGTTTTCAATGCCGTTCACATGAGTTCCTCGGCCGTTGGAATACTCTTTGGAATGATTGATTCTTTTGCGCCTGTAGCCGTCAAGAACAAGACCGTCATACGATGTCCATTTGTCCGTATAGATGGTGGTGTTGTTCTTGGCGACTAATCTCTTGATTATGGGCAAAAGCTCCTTGTAAAGTATGATTCATCCAATTCCACTTCTCCTTGAAATGACCCGTTCTCTTTCTCTTGAAATTTTAGAATTTCCTTTCGGAAACAGTTAAACCAGTCATTGGCCGTGTTTCTGTTCACTCCGACGATTTTTGCCGTTTGCGCCGCGGAAATATCGCTGGCAAAACACTTCAAAATTTTATTAACCTTCGTTTGGGAAATTCTCCTGAATTTATATGGCATATTCTAGATTTTAGCATTGATTTGCTAGTCTAGAGCCAAAAATTAAATTGGGATTGTTTCTGTTTAAGCGCCTCCACTTCTTTCTTTAATTTTTCAATTTCTTTGGATTGATCATTCTTTTTACCCTCTTCTTTCTTTTGATCAATTTTTTCAGCTCCGACACTTTGGCCGGAGCTCCGACTTAACGTCGGAGTAGTGGTCGCTTTTTCTGTCTGCGAAATAGCATTATTTGGTGTTGATGTCGCAATTATTTTCTGTTCAATTTTTACTTCAAATTTTTTGTTAAAAATCTTCCATGTGTTTGGTTTCCACCAAGAGGCAAAAGTCATCTGCGGAATAATAAACAGAGAAATTGCGAAAAATGTTATGAATAAAATTGTTTTATTTTTCATGTTATTCAACTATATCAGCATCATATACCTCCATAAAAATTCCCGCAATTTTTATGCGAATTTTTCTTTCGGCAATTTTGACTGTTTAACGATAGCCAAAAAAGTTCCGATATGAATCGGTTTGTTTTTGCCATGCAACGGCACCGGCACCATTATATTATTTTCCTTGTTTTTGTAGATTAGATGACTTCCTTTTTGTCTTGAAAGAACAAAGCCGATATCTCTTCAAGCCAGAGTTCCAAAACTTCTTTGGCCATTTTCTTGGCGTTTTCAAAAGTTTTTCCAAAAGTAACACAACCCGGAAAAGACGGAAAAGATACATTATACCCACCCTCTTCCGCCGGATTAAAAACTGCCAAATATTTAAGTATTGCCTGTTTCTTCATTGTCTAAATAATACAACATCGCAAAAAACAGTCAAATTCAATTAATAATGTTCAACATTGAATGTCTAACAAATAAAAATTATTCGTTTGTCACTCGCATTGTCCACAAATGAGCCGATCGGCACAAATATGGACAATGGGGATGGGATGTAATATCAAAAAAATGCGATAGCATAAAAAGTGATAATATGGCTTTAAATAAGGTTTATGTAAATGTTGGACACTCGGTGTCGCACATATGATTATCCGGTAAGAATAATTTATCCAAAAAACCCAGCAGTCTTTGTCTTTGCCGGAAAGCTTGTGAGTTCTTAAAACAGAATGAAAAGAATTGTCTTTAAAGATTTTTTCTTTTTCTTCAGCCTGACTAATTATTCTTTCCGGCAATTTTCTTAATGATTTAAGAAAGTTTTTAGAATACTCAATTCTTTTTACCCTTCTTCCCATATAATTTCAGGGCTTCTCTTAAAGAATTTGCGCTAATCGTTTCTCCTCTTTCATGTTCCCTTAACCCATTTTCAATCATTTTGTCCAATTTGTCGGCTTCTTTCCCTTTCAAATAAAAAGTTGGTACCATTTGGGCTTTCATACTCTCGTATTCTTTGCGGGGAATTATGACCAAATCGTCGTTTTTTATTAAGCTTTTAGAAATAGTTATAGTAGCCATATTTATATTTTTCTTATTCTAAGTGTATATTTTTGATAAAGACTAGTCAACCGAATGAGTTTAGAGGCCTAAAAACAGTCTAAATAAAAAGAATACCACCGGCAAGAGAACCGACGAAAAAGAGAAAAGAAAAAACAAAAGAATGAAGAAGCCGTATTTTTCTAGAAAAATTTGGGCGTTAGTCCACTTATAAGGAAGGAAAGAAAAAAGAACTTTGGAGCCGTCCAAGGGCGGAATGGGGATAAGATTGAAAATGCCCAAGAAAACATTTATCCAGACGACCATAGAGGAAAAGTAAAAAAGAGCCGGAGCGTAGCCCGCCCCGAATATCGCCGCGCCGTTTACGGCGGCCAAGCCTATTTCCGTTTTAGCCGTTTGGTCAAGCGGGAGAAACAACGCAACCAAGCCGAAAACTCCGGCAATTAAAAAATTGGACAATGGCCCGGAAATGGCCACCAGTCCCGGCCCCCATTTTTGATTTTTAAGATTATAAGGATTGTAGGGCACGGGCTTGGCCCAGCCGAAAACAAAGGATGATTTGAGCAGCACCAGCATCAGTGGCACGATAAAAGACCCCGTCAGATCAAGGTGTTTGAGCGGGTTCATAGAAAGCCTTCCCGCCCTCTTGGCCGTCGGGTCGCCTAGAAGATAAGCGATGTAGCCGTGAGAAACCTCGTGAACGACGACGGAAAGAATCAGTATGGCGATGCTGAAAATAAAATTTATGCCTTGCATATGGCGATTTCTTATGTTAGCATAAAAACCAATTTATATGAAGACCTGCCCGACCTGCGAAAAAAGAACGAATATGTCCGCCAAGAGAAACCTTTTGCGGGGAAAATACAATCCGACATCAAAAACAAGACGCTACCCCAATTTGCAATGGGCGACTTTCCCTGGCGGCGAGAGACTTAAGATTTGCGCCTCTTGCATAAAGAAAGGCCATCACATCCAGCCCTCCTTTGCCCAAAAACTTTTAAAGAAAAAAGGCATCCACTTGGAACAATTTTTCTCAAAAGGCAAAAAGAAAAGCACCGGCCGGGGCGAGTAAAAAAGGGAGGAGTGGCAGAGTGGTCTAATGCACCTGTCTTGAAAACAGGAGTCTGGGCAACCGGACCGTGAGTTCAAATCTCACCTCCTCCGTTTTTGATTGAAGTTCGAACATTCTTTGACAAAAACTTATATCGACATCCGATGTCGATAGTTTGTCTAAATTTTTACTTTCCTTAAAAAATTTTCAGTTGTATACTGGATATAAATGAATAAAATTTCGTTTCATATTTTAAGAATCGGATTGGCCGTCACTTTTTTATGGATTGGCGTTTTGATTCTTAGAAATCCGGAAGCTTGGGGCGAATATATGCGCCCGTGGGCGGCCGGACTTCTGCCTGTTCCTGTGACGCAAGTGATGATAGGGACGGCGATTTTGGATATTATTATCGGCGTTTTTTTGCTTATTAATTTAAATAAAAAAATATGAAAAAAGCCATTGTTGCAATTATTATTATAGCCATCGTTGTCTTGGGTGGATATTACCTCTTTAAAAAAACACCAGAACAAGCGGTGCAAGAATCGACTTCACAGCCGTTCGCGGAACAAACCCAAACAGAGAAAACTAACGTGATAACCTACACAGAGGCCGGCTATTCCCCTTCTGCTTTGGAGATAAAGGCGGGAGAAACCGTTACCTTCAAAAATGAAAGCCAGCAGTCAATGTGGCCGGCTTCGGCGATACATCCAACCCACAAAGACTACCCGACAACTGGCGGATGTCTTGGCAGCGCGTTTGACGCTTGCCAGGACGTCCAGCCAAGCGACATCTGGTCGTTTAAGTTTGACATCGCCGGCAACTGGAAATATCACGACCACTTAAGCCCGAAAAACTTCGGCGCGATTACTGTTAAGTAAAACTATGGAAAAAATTGGGTTTGAAATAGAAAATGAAAATGATTCCGGAACTGTGGCTGTTTTAGAAAGAGAAGAGAATAAAAAAGAGCCGGAAATAAAAATGACCGCGCTGGCCGAAGAATATTTGTCGTTTAACAATAATGAAATAAGGCTGGAAAAAGATTTGAACGACATGTTGGAAAAAGTAAATTCCATGGAAGAAACGAGTCCGTCTTCGGAATTTTTGAAAGGCCAGCTGTGCTTGGAACTTTACGATATTTATGAAAACAGCGACAAAAAAGAAAAAAACGATTTGGCAGATGTTTTTTTAAACCAAGCCAATGAAAGTTTTTTGGAATCGGTTAACGGCGAAGATTTTGAAATAGCGGTAAAGAACAAAGAAGGCGAAAAAATGATTTTCGCCGGCAAATCGCACGCTCTCGCCTACTTGGGCGACATAACGGCAAAAGATTTCTACGAAAACGGCAACAAGGCGGACTGGAACAAAAGCCTTGAATATTACAAGAAAGCCATAGAAGCCGAACCGGATGAAGGCAAGAAACATGAGTTGAAGGTTATTGTGGATATAAGAAAAATAACTCATTATCTGGGCGATGAAAATAAATTGAAAGTATGGAAAACATCGAGAAGAATTGATTTAAGAGGCAGAACGGCTGACTTCTCGCTTGAATACGCCGGCAATAAAAATGGAACAATAAAAAAATATATTGATGCCACAAAACACCTGCGGAAAGAAAAAGAAGGGTGGAGCGACACCGCTGTTTTGCGTTTGGACAAAAAAATAGCCGATTTTTTGACTGAATTTGATTTTGACGCCTTACTGAAAAAAGCCGACAAAAAAGAAGAATTGTCGGAAGACGACAAAGAAATGCTAAGAAAAATAAATTACTGCGGAGTTTATGTGGCAGAAAAATTGGAAGAGGCGATGGAAGGCGAAATAAAAAACTCCGAGAAATTAAACCTTAGAAAAGCGCTTTACTTGAATCCGAACAAACTGACAAAATTCCCCCAATTCGTTCATCTGTAAAAATTGTCAGAAATAGCGTCAAAAAAACCGCGCGTTAATTTAGCGATGGCGTTTTTTGATTCTCCATTGACTGCTCCCCTTCCAAGACGAATACAGCCGAAGCGAGGACTGTCGTCCATAAGCCATCCTTGTGCCCCTGGGCCGACTGGGTAACGTTAGAGGTGGTGATGAACTTCCCGCTGGCTTTGTATTGTTTCTCCCGTTCGTCCCAATCTTTGCTAGAGTCAAATTCTATGCCTAAGGTTGTGGCCAACATTGTCGCCGCCAAATCTTCGGCGTAGTCGCCCGCTTTTTCTTCTGTATCGCCGAAAGAATGATGCTCGCTCAAATAACCGTATTGTTGGCTGTCTCTTGGTATAGCCAAGCCAACTGACGCGGCTATAAGCCTGTTCGGCTCGTTGGTGGCGTTGCGGCTCATAACGCAAAATCTGATTGAACCGGATTTCATATACTTAATCCCTTCTTCTTTGGAAATCCTCTTGCACCCCGGAGGAAAAATACTGGACACCGTGACCAAGTTTTGAGTTTCTATGCCAGCGTCGCGAAGCGCCAGCTCAAACGACTGGAGATAATCTTTATGCCGCCCGACTCCTTTGGTGAAAAAAACTTTTTGAGGAACCATTTGTTAAAATTTAAATTTACAATTTCTAATTTCCAATTTGCAAAACCGGAAATTAAAACTAATTAACTGATAATAGTTTAATATTTTGCCGCCAGTGAAATAATAGCATTATTGGACAAAATTAAAACAGAAAGACAAGCTGTGGATAACCAAAAAACTAAATTCTTGGGAACAAGCCGAGCTTATCGCCTTTTTTGAGTTTGCCGGATTGGAGTTTGAGGATGTGATTTTTCACTTCCCCAATTTTGTTCGGCATAAATGGTTCCAGCCAAACGATTATTTTTTCTATCCCGAATAAAAGAGTGCTTAAAACCATATCTAGCTTATTATCTTTATTTTTATTCAAAGCCCATGGCTGTTCCTCGTTTATGTAGACATCCAATTTTTTGATGAAAGCGAAAACATCGGCCAAAGCTTCATACAGCTTATAATTATCAAAATTATTTTCGTAATTTTTTTCGGTTTTTTCAACCGATGATTTTATTTTTTCTTCAAGGCCGTTTTTGTCGCCAAGAATTCCGCCGCGATAATCAATCATCATCGTGAAAGACCTTTCCAGTAAATTGCCGATTCCGTTGGCCAAGTCGCTGTTGTATTTTCGCGCGAATTCTTCGGCTTTGACATCGCCGTGTTCCGAAGCCGGAAATTGCGATAACAGCAAATACCGCGCCGCGTCCGCGCCGAATTTTTCCGCCAGCTCAATCGGGTCAATGATATTGCCCGTGGTCTTGCTCATTTTTTGCCCGTTTACGGTAAATAATCCGTGGATGAAAATTTCTTTGGGCAAGAGCAAATCGGCCGACATCAACATCGCCGGCCAATAGATGGAATGAAATTTGTTTATTTCCGCCCCGATAATATGCAAATCCGGCGGCCAGTATTTCTTGAAATTTTCCCCGTTCGGATAATCCAAAACGGTGGCATAATTCATAAGCGCGTCCGCCCAGACATAAATAGTTTGGTTTTTGCCGTAAGGAAAAGATATTCCCCATTGGAGATTTTCGCGAGTGACGGAAAAGTCGGAAACGCCGGATTCCATCATCGCGAGCGTTTCATTTTTCCGGCTGTCGGGAATTATTTTCAGTTCTCCTTTTTCTATTTTCTTTTTTATTTCCGGCAGATATTTCTTGAGATTGAAAAAATAATTTTTCTCCTTTATTTTTTGCGGCGCGATAAGATGGTCGGGGCAAAGTCCGTCCACCAAATTTCTTTCCAGCACGAAATTTTCGCACCCGACGCAATATAAGCCTTCGTATTCCCCTTCATATATATCGCCGGCGTCCCATAATTTTTTAATGAATTCCAAAACGCCTTTTTCATGCTTCAGGGATGTGGTTCTGATAAAATCGGTGTATCCTATCCCCAGATTTTTCCACGCGCTTAAATAGCTTTGGGCGATTTCGTCCGTGAACTTTTGCGGGTCTTTGTTTTCTTTTTTCGCTTTTTCTTCTATTTTTGAGCCGTGTTCGTCCAGCCCGGCCGAAAAGAAAATGTCCTTGCCTTTTGATTTTTGCCACCGGGCGACAACATCGGCAAACACCGAGGTAAAACTATGCCCGATGTGCGGTTTTCCGGAGGCGTAATAAATGGGCGTGGTCAAGTAAAATTTTTCCATAATGACTTTTCTCTGCTGTTAATATATTATAGTAAGGCAAGATATAGTAAATATGGACAACCTCCCCTCAAAAATAAAATGGAGCGCTCCAGAATACGAATTCCACGAAAAAATTCCGGAATGGTATTGGGTGCTCGGCATAATCACCGCCGCCATGGTTTTGGCCGCCGTTGTTTTACGTAATTTTTTATTCGCCGTTTTTGCCGTTCTGGCCGGATTTTCCGTCGGGCTTTATGGAGCCAGAAGGCCGAGACTTGTCTCTCACGAAATAAATCCTGGCGGTGTTTTGACGAGAAATAAAAACTTAAACTACGAAGACATCAGCCACTTCTGGGTAAACTACGACCCGCCGACCAAAAAAGAGCTTATTTTGGAATCAAAAAAAACTTTTTCCGCTCACACGGTAATATTGTTGGGCAACGCCGACCCGGAACAGATAAGAAGATATCTTTTGCAATATCTTAAAGAAAAAAAGATTGAAGAATCTCTTGTCGCCGTCATCGCCCGGGCTTTGAAATTCTAATAACGCCCTTGTCGTTCAATGGACAGGACACGGCCCTGCGAAGGCTGAAATGCAGGTTCGATTCCTGCCGAGGGCACCAGAATGGAACTTAGCGGTTGAGAACCAACCAAGGAGTGGGCGTGCCGAAGGCACGCCCACGCTGTTTCGCCCGTTTTCGCCAATGAATTCTGGGTTCGGAATCCTGCACCGCCTTCGGCGGTGTGGAGGGTTTTCTCGCCAAGAAGCAGGTGCGAGCCAAAGATTTCTTTGGCACAGACCTTTTTCGCAAAAAGGTCTGAATCAGAAGCAATTTTGTCCAAGGATTGAGCGTCTTTTAGCCAGTTTTGGAAAG
>Ga0209343_10002607_pt1 | contig 23142 bp, 16 predicted proteins | sample RifCSPlowO2_02_FD_184026 | JGI IMG/M metagenome (GOLD analysis project Ga0209343, IMG submission 184026) | Groundwater microbial communities from Rifle, Colorado - Rifle CSP2_plank lowO2_0.2 (SPAdes) (version 2) | ecosystem: Environmental > Aquatic > Deep subsurface > Groundwater | place... | reverse complement strand
CCGTGCTCTACCCGGCCACCGGCGAAACCCGCCAGTACGCCACCCGCAATGCGCCGCTGACCCGCGTGCGCTTCTCCCCGGGCGATGAAATCACCCATTTCGAAGGCTGGAAGCTGACCGTGCAGGAGGTCGACGACATCGACGGCCTGCTGGTCTATCACGGCCTAGATGGCCAGCATCAGAGCGTCAGCCTGCCGGAAACCCAGCTGTCCAACTTTATCCAGTTCCGCCTGGCCAGCGACCGCCTGTTCGCCGGGCAGATCGACCCCCTGCCCTGGTTCGCCCTGCGCTACCACACCTTGGATTACACCAGCCGCCAGCTGCAGTCCGCGCTCTGGGGCCTAGGCGGCGTGCGTGCGCAGCCCATCGCGCACCAGCTGCATATCGCCCGCGAAGTGGCCGACCGCATCGCCCCGCGGGTACTGCTGGCCGACGAAGTGGGCCTGGGCAAGACCATCGAGGCCGGCCTGGTGATCCATCGCCAGCTGCTGTGCGGGCGCGCCAACCGCGTGCTGATCCTGGTGCCGGAGAACCTGCAGCACCAGTGGCTGGTGGAGATGCGCCGACGCTTCAACCTGGACGTCGCCCTGTTCGACGCCGAACGCTTTATCGAAAGCGATGCCGACAACCCCTTCGAGGACTGCCAGCTGGCGCTGGTCGCCCTGGAATGGCTATGCGAGGACGAACGCGCCCAGGACGCGTTGTTCGCCGCCGGCTGGGACCTGCTGGTGGTCGACGAGGCCCACCACCTGGTCTGGCACCCGGAACACGCCAGCCCCGAGTACGCCCTGGTCGAGCAGCTGGCCGGGGTCATCCCCGGTGTGCTGCTGCTGACCGCCACCCCGGAACAGCTGGGCCAAGACAGCCACTTCGCCCGCCTGCGCCTGCTCGACCCCAATCGTTTCCACGATCTGGAGGCCTTCCGCGCCGAAAGTGCCAACTATCGCCCGGTGGCCGAGGCGGTGCAGGAGCTGCTCGACCAGGGCCGACTGTCTAGCACGGCGCACCGCACCATCCACGATTTCCTCGGCGCCGGCGGTGAAGAGCTGCTCGCCGCGGTCAACGATGGCGACAGCGAGGCCTCGGCGCGCCTGGTGCGCGAGCTGCTGGACCGCCACGGCACCGGCCGCCTGCTGTTCCGCAACACCCGCGCGGCGGTGCAGGGCTTCCCCGACCGCGAACTGCACCCCTACCCGCTGGCCAGCCCCGACGAATATATGGAGCTGCCGCTGGGCGAGCATGCCGATCTGTACCCGGAAGTCAGCTACCAGGCGCAGCCGGATGTCGACGACGAACAGCGCTGGTGGCGTTTCGACCCCCGCGTCGAGTGGCTGATCGATACCCTGAAGATGCTCAAGAAGTTCAAGGTGCTGGTGATCTGCGCCCACGCCGAAACCGCCATGGACCTGGAAGACGCCCTGCGCGTGCGCAAGGGCATCCCCGCCACGGTGTTCCACGAAGGCATGAGCATCCTCGAACGCGACCGCGCCGCCGCGTATTTTGCCGACGAAGAGTTCGGCGCCCAGGTGCTGATCTGTTCGGAAATCGGCAGCGAGGGGCGCAACTTCCAGTTCGCCCACCACCTGGTGCTGTTCGATCTGCCGGCCCACCCGGACCTGCTCGAGCAGCGCATCGGCCGTCTCGACCGCATCGGCCAGAAACACCGCATCCAGCTGCATGTGCCCTACCTGGAAAACAGCCCGCAGGAACGCCTGTTCCAGTGGTACCACCAGGCGCTGAATGCCTTCCTCGCCACCTGCCCCACCGGCAACGCCCTGCAGCACCAGTTCGGCAATCGCCTGCTGCCGCTGCTGGAAAGCGGCGACGATGGCGACTGGCTGGCCCTGGTCGACGAGGCCCGCGCCGAACGCCTGCGTCTGGAAAGTGAGCTGCATGCCGGCCGCGACCGCCTGTTGGAGCTCAACTCCGGCGGCGCCGGTGAAGGTGAGGCGCTGGTCGAGGCGATCCTCGAGCAGGACGACCAGTTCGCCCTGCCCATCTATATGGAGCAGCTGTTCGACGCCTTCGGCATCGACAGCGAAGACCATTCGGAAAACGCCCTGATCCTGCGCCCCAGCGAGAAGATGCTGGACGCCAGCTTCCCCCTGGGCGACGACGAAGGCGTGACCATCACCTACGACCGCAACCAGGCCCTGGCCCGCGAGGATATGCAGTTCCTCACCTGGGAACACCCCATGGTGCAAGGCGGCATGGACCTGGTGCGCTCCGGCTCCATGGGCAACACCGGGGTGGCGCTGATCAAGAACAAGGCGCTGAAACCCGGCACCGTGCTGCTCGAACTGCTGTACGTCAGTGAGGTGGTGGCCCCGCGCGCCCTGCAACTGGGCCGCTACCTGCCGCCGATCGCCCTGCGCTGCCTGCTCGACGCGGGCGGCAACGACCTGGCGCACAAGGTGTCCTTCGGGACCCTCAACGACCAGTTGGAAAGCGTGCCGCGGGCCAGCGCCAACAAGTTCGTCCAGGCGCAGCGCGACAGCCTGGGCCCGCTGATCAGTGCCGGCGAAGACAAGATCGCGCCGCGCCATACGGCCCGCGTCGATGAAGCCAAGCGCCGCCTGGCCGCCGACACGGACGAGGAGCTTGCCCGATTGGTCGCCTTGCAGGCGGTCAACCCCAGCGTGCGCGACAGCGAACTGAGCGCCCTGCGCCAGCAGCGCGAGCAAGGCCTGGCCATGCTCGACAAGGCCGCGCTGCGCCTGGAAGCCATCCGAGTCCTGGTGGCGGGTTAAACCCGCAACAGCCCCAGGCTGGGTGAAGATCAGCTGCTAACAGGCCGTTGGGAAATGTAGGCGAGGCAGCCAAGACAAGGCGAGAACAGGCGAGAAACGCAGCGCAGCGGAGTAACAGCCAACGGCTGGCCCGCAGGGTGAGCGCAGCGAATCAAGCGGAGTTTACGAGTTGTAAATGAGCATGATTCGTTTCACTCGCCCTTCGGGTCGCGCTGAAGCGCGTTAGCCGCAAGCAGCTTGCCGAGCCTGTTTTTAACGCCGTATTGGCAACGCAGGTAGTTTCTCGACGGCCTGCTAGAGTCAGTGGCATAACCACCGACCCTAGGGGCCCACCTAGTGCCTGCCCGTCCCGCCTCCCGCCTGTTCCGCCAGGGTCTCTGGGCACTCTGCCTGCTGGCCTTGCTGCTCCTCCCGCTGCTGCATCTGGCGCCTGCCCTGAATGGCTTGAACAATGCCCACCTGGACTGGCTGATCCGCCAGCGCGCGGCCGCACAGACGCCGGACCCACGCCTGCTGCTGATCGATATCGACGACCTGAGCCTGCAGGTTCTGGCCGACGAGGCCGGTAAATGGCCCTGGCCACGCTCGTTGCACGCCGAACTGCTGGAATACCTACAGAGCCAACAGCCCCAGGCCGTGGCCTTCGATGTGCTGTTCAGCGAAGCGGACCAGTTCAACCCGGATGCCGACAGCTACTTTGCCGAAGTGCTGCAGCGCAGCCGCAACACCTACCTCGCCGCCCTGGTCCAGGAACCCGCAGAAGGCAGCCAGCCGCCGCTGCTGCGCGACTACCCGGCGCAGACCTGGCAAGCGCCGGGACGCCAGGGTGCGCCCGAGCAACGCGGCCTGCTGCTATTGCCCAAGGCCTTTGCCAGCGAGCTGTGGCGAGTCGGCAGCATCAACTTCCGCCCCGATCCCGACGGCATCGGTCGGCGCTACGAGCTGTACCGCAGCTTCGCCGACTGGCGCTTGCCCAGCCTGCCCGCGCGCCTCGTTCATGACCTCGGCACGCCGCTGCCGGAGCAGCCGAGCATCCTGCTCGACTGGCCCGGCAGCGCACGCCTGCCCTATCCGCGCCTGTCCTATGCGGCGGTGCTGGCGGCCGCGCGTCAGCAGGGCGAACCCCTGCCGGCCGGACAGTTCAAGGACAAGATCATCGTCATAGGCACTACGGCGGCGGGCCTGCACGACCTGCGCCCGACTCCGCTGGATACCCTCTACCCGGCGCCCTTTATTCTGATGACCGCCATCGACAACCTGCTCAACGGCAGCCAACTGCATGAGGCCAGCCGCGGGCTCGAACTGCTCGGGCCGCTGCTGCTATTGCTGGGTTTGAGTGCCTTACTGCTGGTTGAACGCCTGCCGGCCGCCTTCACCCTCTGCCTGCTCGGCAGCCTGGGGCTGTTTGCCGGCAGCTACTGGCTGGCCCTGCAGGGCCTGCTGCTCGGCGTACTGCCGGGCTTGATCTGCCTGTGGCTGCTACTGGCCGCGGCGCTGGCGTTGTTTTACCTGCGCCGGCGCCAGCAGCTGCAGGACACCATTCGCCTGTTCAGCCGCTTTATGGACCCGGTGGTGGTCAACCAACTGGTCACCCGCGACGACCCCGAAGCCCTGCTGGCCAGCAAGGAATGCCAGCTGACCGTGCTGTTTTCCGATATCCGCAACTTCACCACCCTGTCGGAGCAGCACAGCGCGGCGGAAATCGTGCGTCTGCTGGAAGGCTATTTCAGCAGCCAGGTGGAGGTGCTGTTCAAGCACCAGGCGACCCTCGACAAGTTTATCGGCGACGCCATCATGGCCTTCTGGGGCGCGCCGCTGGACAACCCGCAGCAGGCCGACCAGGCGATTCTCGCGGCCATGGAAATGCTCGACAACCTGGAGGCCTTTCGCCGCGACTACAACTGCCCGGACTTCGATATCGGCATCGGCCTGCACACGGGACCAGCGGTAGTTGGCCTGGTCGGCGCCCGCCAACGTTATGACTACACTGCAATTGGCGACACCGTGAACCTGGCCAGCCGCATCGAGGGGCTGACCAAGGGCCGCGCCCACCTGCTGGTTTCCGCCGCCACGCGGGCGGCGTGCACCCTGCCCCTGGACTTCGTGCCCCAGGGCGAGCATCAGGTCAAAGGCCGGGCGGAAGCCGTCAGCCTGTTCGAACCGAGAAGGAAAGATGATGAATAGAACCCTTATGGCCGGCCTGGCCGCCCTGCTGCTGAGCCTGTACAGCAACCCAGGCTTGAGCGAACAGCGCCAGGCGCAAACCGTCCAGGAAACCGAGCTGCGCGCCGAGCCCAGCACTGGCGCCACTGCCCTGGGCAAGCTCAGCAAACAAGCGACTGTCATGGTGGTCGGACGCCAAGGCGGCTGGTATCAGGTGCAAACCGCCGGCGGCCAGCGCGGCTGGTTGCCCCTGTTGAGCCTGCGCTTCGCCAAAGACGCACAGGCCAGCCGCAGCAGCAACCTGGGTGGCCTGCTCAGCCTCGGCAGTCAGGCGGCGCCGGCCAGCGGCGTGGCTACCGGTGTACGCGGCATCAGCGATGAACAGTTGCAGAGCGACGGCGCGGGCCTGTCCGCCAGCCTGCAATACCTGGAGAGCTTCGCCGCCCAGCCTGGCGAAGCCCGCAGCTTCGCCCAGCAAGGCGGCCTGCGCAGCCAAGCGCTGCCCTACGCCCGCTAACCACGCATCGGCAGGAGGAAACCGCCATGCTCAACTTTCATTTCGTATTGCAACGCCCCCTGTTGCTGGGTCTGTGCCTGAGCCTAAGCGCCTGTCAGGGCCTGGAGGGCATGCAGATACAGGGCGTCGACCTGGGCAAGCTGGCCAGTGCCGGGCAGAACCTGACCAATATGGGGCAGAAGAGCGCCGATGATGAACTGGTGATCGGCCGCAACACCGCGACCATTCTGCTGCAACAGGCCACTGTGCTGAACAACCCGGGGCTGCAGCGCTACGTCAACCGGGTCGGCCTGTGGGTCGCCCAGCACAGCGAACGTCCGGACCTGCAATGGCGCTTCGTCGTGCTCGACAGTCCACAGGTGGCGGCTTATGCGGCGCCGGCGGGCTATGTCTTTATCACCAGCGGCATGCTGGCGCGGATGAACAGCGAGGCGGAACTGGCCGGGGTGCTGGCCCATGAAGCGGCCCACGTGGTGCAGCAGCACCACCTCAAGGCGATCCAGAAGCAGGCGCAAACCGGCTTGCTCAGCGACCTGGCGACCCTGGCGGTGCAGGCCAGCGCAGCCAATGAAGGGGGGAGTAACAAAGCCGCCATAGCCGACAAGTTCACCCGCAGCGTCGGCGACCTCTACTCCCGCGGCCTGGATCGCGGCGATGAATATGAGGCGGACGCCATGGGCGCGGTGCTAGCCACCCGCGCCGGTTACGATCCCTACGGCCTGGCCGGGGTGCTGCAAACCCTGGCCAGCACTCGCCAAGATGATGCGGCGCTGACCAGCTTTCTCAAGGTCCACCCCAATATCGGCGACCGCCTGCAACGCCTGGAGCCGATCTACCAGCACATCGACAAGCATGTCAGCGGTGCGCCGCAGACGCTCGATACGCGCTACCAGCAGGCCTTGGGGATTAACCCCTAGCAGGCCGTTGAAAAACTACCTGCGTTGGCAATACTGCGTTAAAAACGGCCTAAAAATGCTCATTTACAACATGTAAACTCCGCTTTTTCGGCGCTTTTTCGGCGCTTTGACCAGCCGGAGGCTGTTACTAACGTAGCGCCTTGTCTTGCCTGCCTCGCCTACGTTTTTCAACGGCCTGCTAAGCGCCCGGGAGGCCTACCCGGCTCTTGTAGCCCGGATGCAATCCGGGCTACGGGGTTAAGCGTACTTTTGTATGCCTAGGCTCAGCCGCCGCGTGGATGCCCGGCTGCCGTGCAGGACGGCTCGAAATCGCAGACGTGATGGGTGAAGCGCGAGGCGCTGTACGAGCCGGGCGGGCCACTGACCTGATAACAGCGACTGGCGATAAACAGCTGCACCAGTTCGGCATCGAGCAGGCCGCTGGCCGCCTCGCTCTTCAGGATATCCAGGGCCCGCTCCAGCGGCATGGCCGGTTTGTAGGGCCGGTCGGCGGCGGTCAGGGCATCGTAGATATCGCACACCGTCATGATCCGTGACGCACAGGGAATCGCATCCCCCACCAGGCCCTTGGGATAGCCGCTGCCATCGAGTTTCTCGTGGTGGGCGCCGGCGATCTGCGGCACGCCCTGCAGATCCGGGGTCCAGGGAATCAGGCTGAGGAACTCCTGGGTGTGCACCACATGCCGCTCGATCTCGGCCCGTTCCTCATGGGTCAAACTGCCCTTGCGTATGGCCAAAGCGCCGAACTCGCCCTCGCTGAGCAGGCTGATCAGGCAGTTGCCGGGGGCCTTGACCAGCTCGCCCTGCATCTCCTGCAAATGCTGGAAATCCCCCTCGCTGAGCATGGTCGGCTCGTTGGCCTGGAGAATATTGTTCAGGTAACGGTCCAGGCGCGCGCACTCCTGGGCCAGCTCCGCCTCCAGCTGCACGCGCCGCTCATCACTGAGGCCGCCTTGATGCTGGTAGGCATGCAGCATCTTGCGCAGGGTCTGGTTATGCAGGTTCTCCTTGGCCAGGGCGACCCGGTAGCGCAGGTTCTCGACCACCGGCTCGGTCAGTTTCTTGGCCTTGATCAGCACATGCTCGCGCACCCCGACCTTGCCGAAGTCATGCAGCAAGGCGGCGTAGCGCAATTCGCGCAAGGCATCGTCGCCCAGCGCCAGCTCCCGCAGCCTGGTGCTCTGCGCATGGGGCAGCTGATTGGCCAGGGTCAGGCACAGCTCGGCGACGCGGAAGGAGTGACCGCTGGTGGTGGGATCACGCTGTTCGATGGCGAATACCGAGGCCTTGACGAAGCCATCGAACAGCCGACTGATGTCATCCAGCAGCTGGCGATTCTCGATCGCCACCGCCGCCTGGCTGGCCAGGGCGCGCAGGGACACCGCGACTTCTTCATCGAAGGCAATCAGCTCGGGTTCCAGGCCGTTGCCGCCCTTGTTCTGCCGGTTGATAAACTCCAGCACGCCGACCACCTCGTGGCGATGGTTGCACATGGGAATCGCCAGGATCGACATGGTGCGGTAGCCCATCTGCAAATCGAAGGAGCGGTTGAAGCGATAAGGCGCGTCGGCGGTAATCGCGTAGGCATCGGCGATATTCAGCTCGGTGCTGGTCAGCGCCACATAGCCGACGATCGATGCCTTGCTCAGGGGCATGCGCTGGTCCTGGAAGCTGTTCTGGCTGAGGCTGTCGTTCTGGGTCAGCTTGAAGATCAGCTGCGGCGCGGCATCCGGGCGCCGCGCGATCAAAAACAGCGAGGCGGCGTCGCTGTTGGACAGGCGCCGGCCCTCGATCAGGATTTTCTCCAGCAGACGATCCAGATCCCGCTCGGCCGACAAGGCCAGGCCCACATCCACCAGTTTGCTCAGGTCATCGCGCTTGCCGGCCAGGGCGGCGGCCAGCTGGTCGGTCTTGCCCTTGAGGCTGTACTGATCGCCGGCAAAGCGCAGCAAGGCGGCCAGTTCCTCGGCGCTGGCGGTGACGGGCAACGGCAGCACGCCGGGCACATCCATGCAGCCCACCAGCATCGCCCCACACGCCTGCCAATAATCCAGCGGCCTGAGCGCCAGCAGCCGCTCATCCAGCAGCAATACCGCCAGGCCGGCCGGCAGCGCCTGGGCTTCTTCGATCAACTGCAAGTGCACGGGACACTGGCGCAGAACGGCCTGCAAAGGGTGATCGCTAAGCGCGTTGCTATGGCCCAGTACGAGGCTGTGGGTGCCCATGGTGGCTATCCTCAGGCGCAGTTCCGTGGCAGGAGTGCGACTGAGTATTGCACAAGGATGGCGAGCTGACCCGGCCATCCGGCGGCCGTTGCAACCGCCCGGCAAAGGCCTAGGAGCCTGTCGGACTTAACGCTGTTCTACTGCGGAAAAGCCGGGTTCGGCAATTTTTCCCGCTCTTTCTCGTTAAATAGCCAGCTATTCGCCTCGAAAGACCGACAAAACCGACTCGACCCGGACTTTCCCTCGCTACGAACGGTCAAGTCAGACAGGCTCCTAGCCGGCCGGCTGCAACTGCATGTCGTGCTGCATCCCGTGCTGCATGCGCTTGGCATCGGCGACGAAGCAGCGCGAGGCCTGCACCAGCGCCAACATGGTCAGCAGCAGGGCCAGCGGGATCAGGCGCATGGCGTCATGCAGCCCCACCGCCTTGAAGGCCTCGCTCATCTCGCTGGCCCCGGCGGCCAGCATGGCGGCCTCGGCGTAATGGTCCGACAGCAGACCCACGGCTATGGGACCCAGGCCACCGCCGAGCAAGTACAGGCCGGCGAAGAACAGCGCCATGGCGGTGGCCCGCAGCCGCGGCTCGACCACGTCCTGAATGGCCGTGTAGACGCAGGTGTAGAAGTTGTAGGCAAACAACCAACCCAGGCTGAACAGCGCGACGAACAGGGCAATCTCAATCCGCCCGGCCAACAGTGCATAGGCGGTACAGACGGCGGCGATCAACATGCTCAGGGCGGCGAACAGCAGACGCCCGGTCTGCCAGCGCTGGTGCAGCTTGTCCGCCACCCAGCCGCCCAGGGTCAAGCCCAGCAACCCGGTCAGGCCGACTATCACCCCGGTGGCCATGGCCGCCTGCTGCATCGACAACAGGAAGTAGCGTTGCAGCATCGGCACCATAAAAGAGTTGCAGGCATAGGTGGCGAAGTTGAACGCCAGCCCGGCCAGCACCAGCCACCAGAAGGTCGGAATGGCCAGTACCTTGCGCACAGGCTTGTCCACCGGCGTGCCGAGGGTCTGCACAGGTTCGGCGGCGCCGCGCTGGGGTTCCTTGATCATAAACATCAGCAGCGCCAGGATCATCCCGGGTACCGCGGCAATCAGGAAAGGCGCGCGCCAGCTGTCGAACGCCTTGACCATGGCACCGATGCTGAAGAAGGCCAGCAGCAGGCCCAGCGGCAGGCCGAGCATAAAGATACCCATGGCCCGCGCCCGCTTGTGCGCGGGAAACAGATCGCCGATCAGCGAGTTGGCCGCCGGTGCATAGCTGGCCTCGCCGATGCCCACGCCCATGCGGATCAGCATGAAACTCCAGAAATTCCAGGCCAGGCCATTGATCGCGGTCAGCCCGCTCCAGACGGTCAGGCCCCAGCCCATGATCTTGCGCCGCGCGCCGGTATCGGCCATGCGCCCCAGGGGCACGCCGGCCATGGCATAGACGAGGGTGAAGGCGGTGCCGATCAGGCCGATCTGGAAATCGCTGAGGCTCCATTCCAAGCGGATCGGCTCGATGATGATGGCCGGAATGGTGCGGTCGAAGAAATTGAACAGGTTGGCGAGAAACAGCAGAAATAAAATACGCCAGGCATTCGCCGCTTGCTGGGACTGCTGCATGGTTCAGGTCTCTATTGTTGTTATTAAGAATGCACCCGCACTAGCGGGCAGTCGCCTGCCAGGTTTTGCAGGGTGCAATCTAGAGCCTTGGGTCTAAGCTGTCTGTGACTATTTGTAGTGTTTATGTCAGTTGATGGCGGGGCGCTGCCATGCATAGCTAGAGCACCCGGCAGGGAAACACGGGATAGAGCGAGATTTTCTGCTGTTCATGCTACAAACGAGCCCATTGAGTACATCGTGGCCAATGGGCCCACTACCTTCGTAAGCCGTCGGACTGTCTCCAATGAAAACAAAAAAAGACGCTGCGCACGCTCCTGTAACTCAGTCGCCTAAAACCCAGTCTCCTGTAAACGAAACCACATTGGCTGACTTGGCCGATACCCTACTCGCTCCGCCCCCCCCTTTCGTTCCCCTCGCCCCACTCGCGCAGCCCGGCAGCCTGTACAGCGCGGGCGAGCAATATATGTATTTCACCGAGCGCGATATCGACCGCATCCTGGATAACCTCGACGGCCTGCGCAGCCTGGTCTTCCCGCCGGCCAATCTGGATGAGGAGCACGATAAACGCGTGCAGCACTTCCCGTCGGTGTGCCTGATCGGCCTGGGCCGCTGCGGTTCGAACATCGCCCTGGATGTCGCATCCTTGGTGTACAACGCCCGGCAGTTCTACCTCAGCGAATTCAACAACGAAGAAAAAGCCGTGGCCGAGCAGGATTTCCGCCCCACGCGCTGGATTCGCAGCAACCTGCTGCGCTCACCGAGCAAAGACAGCAAACCGGTATTTCTGATCGAACCTTTGGTGATGCTCGGCGACCTGGACAAGGACATCGAAGGGCGCATCCGCTTCTCGCGCAAGGGCGAAACCAGCGGATTCTTGAGCGACTACAGCAAGATGAAGATCATGGACCTGTCCGAGGTGCATGCGGGTGGCGCGGGTAACGCGCCCATCCTGGGCCAGTACCTGGCCAAGATCATCCTCAACAAGGACACCCAGCGCTTCACCAACGCCGACTGGAAATTCATCCACAGCTACCTGATCGACTCCTGCGGCATCAAGGCCAACCAGTCGCGCCTGTACTTCTATATCTTCAGCGCCGGCGGCGGCACCGGCTCGGGCATGGCCTCGGAGTTCGGCCTGGCCCAGCAGTTCGCCTATATGAGCAAGACCTTCGACAGCAAGAACTTCGAGGAAAGCTCGGAGAACCGCGACCACAGCTTCGTCTTCGAACCTATATTCACCAGCGGCATCTGCATCTTGCCGAACATCTCCGACCAGCGCAGCGAGATGTCCGAGGCCCTGCATATCAACGCCGGGCGCCTACTGTGCAAATACCTCGCGGAAGAATGGGACTTCTCCTACAACTTCGACAACGAAGAGAACAGCGAAGAAAGCGTGATGCGCCGCATCCGCCCGTGGAACGCCATGATGCTGATCTCCAACGACATCATGCGCTACGCCGAAGAAAGCGATGACGGCAATATCCAGAATATCGACGTCAACGCCATGGAGCGCCACGCCAACCAGTACATCTCGCAGCAGATCTTCAACATCCTCACCGCCCAGGCGGTGACCACCGATTACGACCAGAACTACTTCCGCCGCGCCGGCATCGACATAGGCGAAACCATCCGCCTGGACGCCAACGACCTGTTTATGAGCCTGGCCGGCCCTGTGGCGGTGGCCTATGCCGAGTCCGTGGTGCCGGAGCAGAGCGCTGCGCTGGACAAGTTCCGCGTGCTGGACAAGGAGCCGTCGCGGCTGAATATCGACGACCTGTTCTTCCGCTCCATCGATCTGCCGCACTTCAACAAGGTGACCCAGGCCATCGAAGGCATCAGCCTGCTGCCGATCGAATCCAAGCGCTACCGCGAAGCCCTGGAGCAATACAAGAAATCCGCCTACAACGCCGAGGAACTCAGCGACCTGCACTTCTTCAAGAACTGCTCCTCGGTGGTCTCGATCGTCTCCCTGCCCAAGGACTACAAGCTGTCCTATATGGACCTGAACCGGCTCAAGACCCACCTCAACAACCTGTTCCCCAACACCACCCTGAAACGCTATGCCCTGGTCATCGGCGCCTCGGCCAACCTCTCGCTGACCACCCTGATCGCCAAGAGCCCGTGCCTGTCGGACGACTTCCTGACCCTGATCGTGGCCTTTATCAAGCGCTGCTTCGCCCGCGACCCGTACCGCTTCGACGAGAGCCTGGACAACGCCATCCTCGACTTTATCGTCGCCGACGAATTCGACGAGGTGCGGGTCGATGCCATGCTCAACGAGTACGAGAACCCGGCGAAGATACTCGACACCAACTGGTACGCGATCAAGCCGATGTACGAGAAGAAATACCGCGAGCTGATCCATGATCAGGACAAGTTCGTCTCGATCAATGACATCCGCCTGTCCCGCGACAGCGTGAAGAAGGCCATCAAGTACCTGCGCGAGATCTACCGCCACCGCATCGGCAAGACCCGGGTAATCTCGCTGAACGACTACACTGCCAGGCAGTGACCGCGCGCCCGGTCGGGCAGGTGCTGGCCGGGCTCTGCCACTGAGCGCGACTGACGCAAACCTACTGGCTATCCCTGGCCGCACAGGCACCTCAGGTGGTCGTGATGCCAACACCCCTGCACCGCCGATCCACCAAGCCGCGAGGCTCTGCTGCGCTCGCGCTGGTCTTGCTCCTGCTGCTGTGCGGCCAGGCCAGTGCGGCAGAAAAACTGCGCCTGCAGTTGCGCTGGCTGCATCAGTTCCAATTCGCCGGCTATTACCTGGCGCTGGAAAAAGGTTATTACCGCCAAGCCGGCCTGGATGTCGAGATTCTCCAGGGCGGCCCGCGCGTGCCCAGGCCGATAGACACGCTGCTGGCCGGCCAGGCCGACTTCGCGATCAGCAACAGCGGCATAGTGATCGCGCGCATGCAAGGCAAGCCGGTGGTTGCCCTGGCCGCCATCATGCAGACTTCGCCGATAGTCTGGATAGTGCGCGCCGACTCGGGCATCTATACCCCCCAAGACCTGGCCGGCAAGCGGGTAATGCTGATGCCGCCGCCGGAAAGCACCGAGCTGCGCATCATGCTGATGCGCGAAGGCATCGGCCTCGAGCAAGTGGAGCAACAACCCACCAGTTTCAATCCGCAAGACCTGATCGACGGCAACACCGATGCCTTTAACGGCTATATCTCCAACGAACCCTTCTGGCTGCAACAGCAGCAGTTCGCCTACCGCCTGATCAACCCCCGCGAGTACGGCGTCAACTTTTACAACGACGTGCTGAGCACCCGCGCCGAGTTACTGCAACAACACCCCGAGCAAGTGGAGGCCTTCGTCCAGGCCAGCCTGCGCGGGTGGCAGTACGCGCTGGATCACATCGAAGAAAGCGTGCAGCTGATCCACCAGCACTACGCCCCCAACAAGAGCCTGGAGCACCTGCGCTTCGAAGCCGAGGAGCTGAAGAAACTGATCATGCCCGAGCTGGTACAACTGGGGCATATGAACCCCGGCCGCTGGGAAACCATCGCCCGCAACTATGCCGAGCTGGGCCTGGCCAAGGGCCCCGTCGACCTGGACAGTTTCCTCTACCAGCGCCAGGCCAAAGCCGACCATGGCCTGCTCTACCAGCTACTGGCGGGCGCCTTTCTCACCCTGTTGGTAATAGCCGGTATCGCCCTGCGTTTCGCCCACCTGACCCAACGCCTGCGCCAGGAGATCGAGCGCCGCCGCCAGGCCGAACAGGAACTGCGCAGCAGCAACCTGCTACTGGAGGAGCTGGCCAACACCGACCGCCTGACCGGCCAGTGGACCCGGCGCAAGTTCGAGGAAGTGGCCCAGCAGGAAATCAACCGCGCCGAACGCTACGGTCTGGCCCTGAGCCTGATCTTTTTCGATATCGACCATTTCAAGCTGATCAACGACCAGCACGGCCACGAGGTCGGCGACCAGGTGCTCAGTGGCGTGGCGCAACGAATCAAGGCCCAGCTGCGCCAGTCCGACAGCCTGTGCCGCTGGGGCGGCGAAGAATTCATCATCTTTATGCCGCACACCGACCTCGAACACGCCTGCGCGATAGCCGAAAAGCTCCGCGCCCTGCTCGCCGCCGAGCCGCTGGCGGGGCAATTAGCGGTGACCGCCAGCTTTGGCGTCGCCCAATGGCGGCAGGGGCAGACGCTGCACGAACTGGTGGACAGCGCCGACCAGATGCTCTATCGCGCCAAACAGCTTGGCCGCAACCGGGTCGAGCGCCCGCCGGCCAGTACCGGCTAGCAGCGTGGGTTAGCGGCGCAAAACAGAGACTTAAATCAACCGCTGCATTTGCGCGCCACCTAACAGGCCGTTGAAAAACGTAGGCGAGGCAGGCAAGACAAGGCGCTACGCCAGTAACAGCCGAAGGCTGGTCAAAGCGCCGAAAAAGCGGAGTTTACGTGTTGTAAATGAGCATTTTGAGGCCGTTTTTAACGCAGTATTGCCAACGCAGGTAGTTTTTCAACGGCCTGCTAACCCACCCAGCGGTATCGGCCCGCCCACTGGGACATGGCCATGTTCATGCCTCGGGCTCTCGGTACAGCTGCACCAGAGTCGCCGGATCGCGCTCCAGGTTGCCCTGGCTGCCATGCAGGCGCATCAGCTGCGCGGCCAGGCCGCTGACCGGGGTGGCCGAGCCGATTTGCTGGGACAGTTTGACCGCGGTGTCCAGGTCCTTGAGCAGGGTGCGTACATGCCATTTGACCGGCTCGAACGCGCTCTCGGCCATCTGCGGCGCCAGAATCTGCAGCGGCTTGCTATCGGCAAAACCGCCGGCCAAGGCGGGGGCGATCAGGCTGGCATCGACCCCGGCCTTTTCCGCCAGGGCCACCACCTCGGCGATCACCAGGGCGTTGCAGGCCACTATCATCTGGTTGCACACCTTGGTCACCTGGCCGGCGCCGACCTCGCCCATACGCGTCAGGCGTTGCCCCAGGTGCGCGAGAATCGGCCGCGCCCGCTCGATATCCGCGGCGCGTCCACCGGCCATGATCGCCAGGCTGCCGCTGGCCGCGCCGGGAGTGCCGCCGGATACCGGCGCATCCATCCAGTGCATGCCGGTGCGCGCTAGCAGTTCGGCGGCCATTTCCCGGGTGGCCGCCGGCTCCAGGCTGGAAAAGTCCACCAGCAGCTGCCCAGGCCGAGCGCCTTCGACTATGCCGCCGGGACCGAAGACCACCTCACGCACCACCTCGGTGTTGGCCAGGCAGAGCATCACTATATTGGCCTCGGCGCAGAGATCGGCCGGGCTATCGACGCAGTGCGCCCCCTGCGCCAGCAACGGCGCGCACTTGTCCTGCGAACGGTTCCAAACGGTCAAAGGATAACCGGCGGCCAGCAGGCGCTGGGTCATGGGCAAGCCCATCAGGCCGATACCGGCAAAGGCCAGGGCAGGAAGGGTGGTGGTCATCGATGCAGACATAATGCGACTCCAGCGCAAAGGAGATGGATATCTTAACGTAGGTTGGTGCTGAGCCTGCGAAGCCCAACAGGGAGTGCGCAGTACTCCGCTCATCGAGTACGCGGTACTTCGCTCATCGAGTACGCAGTACTCCGCTCATCGAGCACGCTTTACTCCGCTCGACAGCCCGACCGTTGGCGGTCGAATGCCACGTTGGGCTTCGCTGCGCTCAGCCCAACCTACACAGGAGCACTAATCCCTTTATACTCCGCGCGCTTTCCCCGCTATTGAACCGGAGAACCCTTATGTTGAAAGCTACCCTGGCCGCTGTCTGCGGCATCGCCCTGAGCCTTAGCGCCCTACTCGCCCAAGCCGCCGACACCCTGCGCGTCTCGGCCATCCCCGATGAGGCCCCCACCGAACTGCTGCGCAAGTTCAAGCCGCTGGGCGCCTACCTGGAGCAGCAGCTCGGGATGAAGGTGGAGTTCGTTCCGGTGTCCGACTACGCCGCCGTGGTCGAAGCCATAGCCGCCGAGCGTATCGACCTGGCCTGGCTGGGCGGTTTCACCTTCGTGCAGACCCGCCTGAAAACCGCCAACTCCGCGCACCCTGCCATTCCCCTGGTGCAGCGTGCCGAGGACGAGAAATTCACCAGCAAGATCATCAGCGCCGACCCGGCCGTGCAGTCGCTGCAAGACCTCAAGGGCAAGACCTTCGCCTTCGGCTCGGTGTCCTCCACCTCCGGCAGCCTGATGCCGCGCTACTTCATGCTGCAGGACGGCATCAAGCCGGAAGACTTCTTCAGCCGCATCGCCTACTCCGGCGCGCATGACGCCACCGCCGCCTGGGTGCAGGCCGGCAAGGCCGATGGCGGCGTGCTCAACGCATCGGTGTGGGACAAACTGGTCGCCGCCGGCAAGGTCGACACCGACAAGGTCAAGGTGATCGCCACCACCCCACCCTACTTCGATTACAACTGGACGGTGCGCGGCACTCTGGATGCAGGCCTGCGTGACAAGATCCAGGCCGCCTTCCTCGCCCTCGACCCGGCCAAGCCCGAGCACAAGGCGATTCTCGACCTGCAAGCCGCCAGCCGTTTTACCGCCACCCAGGCGGAAAACTATCAAGGCATAGAGGAAGCAGCCCGCGCGGCCGGCCTGTTGCAGTGAGTGTCAGCTTAAGCGGTGTGGGCCTGACCCACGCCAACGGCCAGGTGGCGCTCAGCGGCATAGATCTACAGGTTAAAACCGGCGAACGCGTGGCCATCATCGGCCCCTCGGGCGCCGGCAAGACCAGCCTGCTGCGCCTGCTGGCGAGCAACCTGCGACCCAGCACGGGGCGGATCAGCCTGCTCGAGCAGCAGCCCTGGCAGCTCGGCGCGCGCCAGCGCCAGCAGCTGCGCGCGCGCATCGGTCTGACCCACCAGGCCCCGCCGCTGCCGCCACGCCAGCGCGTGGTGACGGCGGTGCTGGCCGGCAAGCTGGGCCAGTGGTCACTGGCCAAGAGCCTGCTCAATCTGCTGCACCCCCTGGATTTGCCCGGAGCCCAGGCGGCGCTGGCGCGCCTGGACCTGGCCGACAAACTGTTCGAGCGCTGCGATCAGCTGTCCGGCGGCCAGTTGCAGCGGGTCGGCATCGCCCGGGTGCTGTATCAGGCGCCCGAGCTGATACTGGCCGACGAGCCGGTGTCAGCCATGGACCCGGTGCTGGCCGGGCACACCCTGAGCGTGCTCAACGAGGAAGTCAGCCGCCGCGGCATGACCCTGCTGGCCAGCCTGCATGCGGTGGAGTTGGCCCTGGCGCATTTCCCGCGGATTATCGGGGTGCGCGAGGGCCGCGTGCTGTTCGACCTGCCGCCCGCCGCCATCAGCCGCGAGCAGCTCGAGGCGCTGTATGCCAACGAGCAGTTGCAGGCGCTGCCCGCCGCCCCCCTCACGGCGCAGCACAGCCTGCAGATTCCACGATGCTAAAGCCTGTATTGCGCGACCCGGCCGCCCTGCCCCGCCTGGCGCTGACGCTGCTGGCGCTGCTGCTGTTATGGCCGGGGCTGCGGCTTAGCGAGCTGAACCTGGCGGTACTGGTCGAGCGCGACAACGCCGCCAATATGGGGCACTTTGTCGCCGGCTTCTGGCCCCTGGCCCATGACCGCGAGTTCCTCCAGCTGCTGGGCCGCTCCATTCTGGAAACCTTGGCCATCGCCACCGCCGGCATGGCCCTGGCGCTGCTGTTGGCGCTGCCCGCGGCCCTGCTCGCCAGCCGCGCCCTGTCGCTGTCCGCCATGCACCACGGCGGGCGACCAGCCTGGTGGGCGCAGGCTGGGCGCTGGCCGGTACGCGGCCTGTTGATAGTGCTACGCAGCGTGCCGGAAATCGTCTGGGCACTGTTGTTCGTCCGCGCCGTGGGCCTGGGCCCCACCGCCGGGGTGCTGGCCATCGCCATCACCTACGGCGGCATGCTCGGCAAGGTCTACGCGGAGATCTTCGAGTCGGTCGACCCGCGCCCCAGCCGCGCCCTGCTGATGGCCGGCAGCCCGCGCCTGGCTGCCTTCGCCTATGGCGTGCTGCCCAACGCCGCGGCCGAGATGCTGTCCTACACGGTGTACCGCTGGGAATGCGCGATCCGCGCCTCGGTGGTGATGGGCTTCGTCGGCGCCGGCGGCCTGGGCCAGCAGATCGACCTGTCGCTGCGCCTGTTCGCCGGCGGCGAAGTGGCCAGCATGCTGCTGTGCTTCCTGGCCCTGGTGCTGCTCGCCGACCAGCTGAGCCGCCTGCTGCGGGCGCGCTTGCTATGAGCGGACGCCTGGGCAACTACGCGCTGCTGCTGGCGCTGCTGGCGGCGGTGCTCGCCTCCTTCGTCTACCTGGGCATAGACCTGGGCGCACTGCTCGGCGGCGACAGCCTGAGCCAGATGGGCCAGTATGCCGGCGGCTTCTTGCAGCCGGATTTCTCGCCCAAGCATTTGCACGCGATCCTTCAGGGGGCGCTGGAAACCCTGGCCATGTCGGCCATCGGCACCCTGCTCGCGGCAGTGCTCGGGCTCGCCCTGGCCTTGCCCGCGGCCGGACGGCTGGGCTGGCTGGCCCTGACCGGCGCGCGCCTGCTGCTCAACGCCCTGCGCGCCATTCCCGAACTGGTCTGGGCCGCGCTGGTGGTATTGGCCGCCGGCCTGGGGCCGAATGCCGGCACCCTGGCCCTGGCCCTGCACACCAGCGGAGTGCTGGGGCGCCTATTTGCCGAAGCCCTGGAAAACGCGCCGAAAGAGCCGGCCGAGGCACTGCGCCTGGGCGGTAGCGGACAGCTGGCGGCCTTCTGCTACGGCACCTTGCCCTGCGTCTGGCCGCAGCTGATCGCCTATGCGCTGTACCGCTGGGAAAACAATATCCGCATGGCCAGCGTGCTGGGCTTCGTCGGCGCCGGCGGCCTGGGGCAGATGCTCCATGTCAGCCTCAGCCTGTTCCAGGAGGCCCGCGCGGCGACTGTGATGCTGGCCATGCTGCTGCTGGTGCTGGCGGTCGATGCCTTGAGCGCTTGGACGCGCCAGCGCTGGGTCAGTGCGTAGGGCGGGTTGAGCCCGCGATACCCATCGCTCTTTGCAGCATTACAAGCCATCCTTTTCCAGATGATCGAGATTGACCGGGTCGCCGCTGTGGGTGCCCAGCTTGGCGCGAATATCCTCGAACATCAGGTCGTACTCATGGTGGCTGCGCATGATCAGGTTGTTGCCACTCGGCAAGCCGTGCTTTTGCGCCAGGCGACTGGCCACGCTGGCGAAGTTGCAGGCGGTGTCGCGGTGCAGTTCGAACGCCTCCTCGAAGGCCTTACCCGCCACCTCGCCCTGCATGCGCATATGCAGCATGGGCCCCTCGGCCGGGTCCTGGCGCACCTCATAGTAGAGGTCGATGCTAAATACCGGTTGCTCGGCGCTGACAAAAGGGTTGGCGCGATGCAGGTGTCCTGGCTCGAACATGGTCGCTCTCCACGGGGGAATTGACTCTCAGCATAACCCTTATGCCTGCGCCTGCAGGGCCAGCTAAGCTGGCGCGCCTGTTATCAGTGCGGGACGGGGCCAACCGTGCGCTCCTGCACCAGCACCCAGGGCGCCACCACCACCGCCCACAACTGCGGGTCACGGGCCAGCAGGTCTTCGGCACGGCTATCGTCGACCCTGCTCAATTGGCCGCCCGCCAGCCAGGCCGCGACCTTGGCCTGATCGTTCTGCGCCACGGCCTGCGCCACCGCGATCAGGTCTTGCGTACCCTCAACCAGCAGCAAGGCGCCGCGGGCGAAGAAAGGTTGCAGCTCTTGCCAGCTAATGGGGGCAGTTTCTCCAAGCAGCTTGGCATAGAGGGTGCTAGGTTCAGTCATGGATAACTCAGACATGGATTGTCCTATGTGGATGGCCCGATTGCAGATCGGTGCAAATCGGGCGCCATGATAGCGTCAGCCAGTCAGCAGGCAAATTCGCGACGCTGACCGCCGCGCGCAAGACACGCCGTTTTTATGTACGTTTATTGCATTAAAGCGACACCCTGAGGTTTTGCCCCCAGCAAGCGGCTTTTCAAGGCGCGAAGCGGCGCTCTACACTGCGCCGGTACAGTTGCCGGGGCTATGACCGGGAAATGATCCCGGTTCTGCAGCCTAGGCCAGCAGAACTACAACAACTAAAATCAAATAAGAGTGGAGCACTATGAACAAGGCTACTAAGCAGATTTCCAAACTGTTTGCCGCCATGGCTCTGGCTGGAGCCGCCAGCTATTCCATGGCCGCCGACACCATCAAGATCGCCATGGCCGGCCCAGTCACCGGCGCCGTCGCGCAATACGGTGAAATGCAGTTCATCGGTGCCAAGATGGCCATCGAGCAGATCAACAAGGCCGGCGGGGTGAACGGCGCCATGCTCGAAGGCGTGGTCTATGACGACGCTTGCGATCCGAAGCAAGCCGTGGCCGTAGCCAACAAGATAGTCAACGACGAAGTGAAGTTCGTGGTGGGCCACCTCTGCTCCAGCTCCACTCAGCCGGCGTCCGACATCTACGAAGACGAAGGCATCCTGATGGTCACCGCCGCATCCACCAGCCCGGACATCACCGCCCGCGGCTACGAACTGCTGTTCCGCACCATTGGCCTGGACAGCCTGCAAGGCCCGACCGCCGGCAACTACATCGCCGACCACGTCAAGCCGAAGGCCGTTGCCGTGATCCACGACAAGCAGCAGTACGGTGAAGGCATCGCCACCGCAGTCAAGCAGACCCTGGAAGGCAAAGGCACCAAGGTTGTTCTGTTCGAAGGCATCAACGCCGGCGACAAGGACTTCTCCGCGATGATCGCCAAGCTCAAGCAAGCCGGCGTGGACTTCGTTTACTACGGCGGCTACCACCCAGAACTGGGCCTGCTGCTGCGCCAGTCGGCCGAGAAAGGCCTGAGCGTCAAGTTTATGGGTCCGGAAGGCGTGGGCAACAAGGAAATCTCGGCCATCGCCGGCCCGGCTTCCGAAGGCCTGCTGGTGACCCTGCCGAAGTCCTTCGACCAAGACCCGAAGAACCAGGCGCTGGTTGAGGCGTTCAAAGCCAAGAACGAAGACCCGAGCGGCCCGTTCGTGTTCCCAGCCTACGCCGCCGTGCAAGTGATTGCCGAAGGCATCACCAAGGCCGGCGACACCGACACCGCCAAAGTGGCCGCAGCCCTGCGCGCCAACAGCTTCGAAACCCCGACTGGCAGCCTGGCGTTCGACGCCAAGGGTGACCTGAAGGACTTCAGCTTCGTGGTTTACGAGTGGCACCAGGACGGTACCAAGTCCGAAGCCAAGTAAGCCGTCCCGCCTGAACCCAAAGCCCACTGCCTAGGCAGTGGGCTTTGTTTATTAGAAGAATTCCGGTTGCATGCTGCGCCACAAGCGCTGCCTTGCGTGACAACCCAGGAGTTAGGCAATGCCTGATCTGTATCACTACCTGCAACAGCTGGTTAACGGTCTGACCGTTGGCAGCACTTATGCCCTGATTGCCATCGGCTACACCATGGTCTACGGCATCATCGGCATGATCAACTTCGCCCACGGCGAGGTTTATATGATTGGCTCGTACGTAGCCTTCATAGTGGTCGCCGGTCTGGCCATGTATGGCCTGGACAGTTTGCCCATAGTGATGATCGCGGCCTTCGCCGCCAGCATCATAGTCGCCAGTGCCTATGGCTACAGCATCGAACGGGTCGCCTACCGTCCCTTGCGCGGCGGCAACCGTTTGATCCCGCTGATTTCCGCAATCGGCATGTCGATCTTCCTGCAAAACCAGGTACTCCTGGCTCAGGACTCCAAGGACAAATCCATCCCCAACCTGCTGCCGGGCAACTTCGTGTTCGGTGAAAGCACCATGAACGGCGTGGTGATTTCCTATATGCAGGTGCTGATCTTCGTGGTCACCTTCTTCGTCATGGTCGGCCTGACCCTGTTTATCTCTCGCTCGCGCCTGGGGCGTGCCTGCCGCGCCTGCGCCGAAGACATCAAGATGGCCAACCTGTTGGGTATCAACACCAACAACATCATCGCCCTGACCTTCGTCATCGGTGCCTCCCTGGCGGCCGTGGCCGCGGTGCTGCTGGGCATGCAATACGGCGTGATCAACCCGCACCTGGGTTTCCTCGCCGGGATCAAGGCCTTTACCGCCGCGGTATTGGGTGGCATCGGCAGTATTCCGGGAGCGGTACTGGGCGGCCTGGTACTGGGCGTTGCCGAAGCCTTCGGCGCCGATATCTTCGGCGATCAATACAAGGACGTGGTGGCGTTCAGCCTGCTGGTCCTGGTGTTGTTGTTTCGCCCAACGGGCATCTTGGGTCGTCCGGAGGTTGAAAAAGTATGAGTACTGCCATCTTGAAAAACCTCAAGACCGCGATCTTCAGCGCCCTGCTGGTGCTGGCCGTGGCCTACCCGGTACTGGGCCTGAAGCTGACCACCGTGGGCATCAAGCTGGACGTGCAAGGCGCCAGCCCGGCCGTGCTGTGGACCATCGCCGGTTGCGCCATCGCCATGTTCGTCTGGCAGTTGTTGCGCAGCCAACTGAGCGCCGCCTGGAGCCACGCGCCCAAGCTGCCGAGCATGCCGACCCAGGCCAACGACTTCCTGACCCGGCCGGCGACCCAGCGCTGGGTGGTCCTCGGCCTGGTCATCGTGGCCCTGGCCTGGCCGTTCTTCGGTTCGCGCGGGGCGGTGGATATCGCCACCCTGATCCTGATCTACGTGATGCTCGGCCTCGGCCTGAACATTGTGGTCGGTCTGGCCGGTCTGCTCGACCTCGGTTACGTGGCCTTCTACGCGGTCGGTGCCTACAGCTATGCGCTGCTGGCGCACTACTTCGGCCTGAGCTTCTGGATCTGCCTGCCGATCGCTGGCCTGATGTCCGCCACCTTCGGCTTTATCCTGGGTTTCCCGGTGTTGCGTCTGCGCGGCGACTACCTGGCCATCGTCACCCTGGGTTTCGGCGAGATCATCCGCATCCTGCTGAACAACCTGACCTGGCTGACCGGTGGTCCCAACGGCATCGGCTC
>Ga0209343_10002603_pt1 | contig 23151 bp, 10 predicted proteins | sample RifCSPlowO2_02_FD_184026 | JGI IMG/M metagenome (GOLD analysis project Ga0209343, IMG submission 184026) | Groundwater microbial communities from Rifle, Colorado - Rifle CSP2_plank lowO2_0.2 (SPAdes) (version 2) | ecosystem: Environmental > Aquatic > Deep subsurface > Groundwater | place... | reverse complement strand
CTGTTGTTCCATCCCGCCAGTTTGCCGGTTTCCAATAGGAACTTTCTACTTTGCTGCATCAGGAACTTATCACTTTGCTGCGACAGGGCCTTCCATTCCCATTGACAAGCCCGCCGCTCCTGACTACAATCTGACCCAAGCGACTTCCCCCGATGGTGAGGTAATCGAAGTGAGACGATCGGACCTTCCGCCTTCTGGCTTCCGGCTCCTGACTTCTGCCCGCTTGCTTACGCGTGCGGCTCGGATTGTGGCCCGCTCCCTCACGGTCGCGGCTCGGATTCTGTTCTTGCTCGTCACTGGTCACTGGTCACTCGTCACTGTTCTTTCCGCCCAGGGCATCATCACCACCGTGGCGGGCAACGGGCGCGTCTTTCGCGGGGACGGCGGGCTGGCGATCCGGGCGCAGATGGGACTGGTTCAGGGAGTCGCCGCGGACTCGGTCGGCAATGTGTACGCGACGGATCAAACCGACAACGTCGTGGTGCGCATTTCCCCCGCCGGTATCATCCGAGTTGTTGCGGGCAACAACATCGCCGGATTTTCCGGCGACGGGGGGCCTGCTACCAGCGCATCCTTAAATTTCGGCTCTTTAGGAGGAGTGGCGGTGGATGCTGCCGGCAATCTTTACATCGCCGATACCGCCAACAATCGCGTCCGCAAGGTTAGCCCGGATGGAACGATCAGCACGTTTGCTGGGGGAGGCTCCAGGTTTGGCGTGGATGGAATCCCGGCGACTAGCGCCGGCTTATCTTATCCGGTCGGGGTGGCCGTGAATGCGGCTGGCGATGTTTTCATTGGAGAATTGCTCGGCAATCGCATCCGCAAGGTCAGCCCCAATGGAATCATCGCCACGGTCGCAGGCAACGGAACAGCCGGGTTTTCTGGCGATGGTGGTCCGGCTCCTAGCGCATCATTAAATAATCCGCGAGGGATCGCTCTCGATTCGGCTGGCAGCATTTACATCGCCGATTTCAACAACCACCGCATCCGCAAGGTTAGTCCAGTTGGGATCATCAGCACTGTAGCCGGCACTGGAACGCCAAGTTTCGGTCCTTATAACGATGGGGGAGCCGCTACCAGCGCCTCTGTGAGTTATCCCACCGGCGTAGCAGTGGATGCGACAGGCAACCTTTACTTTGTCGATCAATTCAGTATTCGCGTCCGCAAGGTCAGCCCTGCCGGGATTATCACGAACTTCGCGGGCGGCGTGTTTTATGGTTTCTCCGGTGACGGCGGCCCTGCCACTAACGCTGGGTTGCGGGTCCCCTCTGGTCTTGCGGTGGCGGGAGGCAACCTCTATATTGCGGATACAGAGAACGGTCGAATCCGGCGAGTGGATCCGAGCGGCATTATTACGACTATCGCAGGCATTGGCCTCGTCAACTTTTCCGGGGATGGGGGGCCGTCCACAGGTGCTTCATTGAGCAATCCCGAAAGCGTAGAAGTGGATGCTACCGGCAACCTTTATATTGCTGATACCGGGGGTAACCGCATCCGAAAAGTCAGCTCCGCCGGGGTTATCACGACTGCCGCCGGCAATGGAACGCCGGCCTTTTCGGGAGATGGCGGTCCGGCTACCCAATCCTCCCTGGATGGCCCGCGCGGCGTCGCGGTGGACACTGTCGGCAATCTCTACATCGTGGATTGGCTAAATGAGCGCATCCGCAAGGTCAGTCTCGCCGGGATCATCACCACCGTGGCCGGAAATGGAAAATTTGCCTTTTCCGGCGATGGCGGTCCTGCCACTGCTGCGTCCTTCGCGAATGAGTTTATGGTTGATGTAGATTCGGCGGGAAACCTCTATATTGCCGATGAAAATAATAACCGTATTCGGAAGGTCAGCCCCAGTGGCATCATCACGACCGTAGCCGGAAGTGGTCCGGCGCCAACGACGAATTGCCCAGGAGGTTTTTCCGGGGATGGCGGACTTGCCACAAGCGCTACAATGAACTGTCCTGGCGGTGTGGCGGTGGATGCTGCCGGCAATCTCTACATCTCTGACAGTGGTAACGGCCGTATTCGCAAAGTAACATCTGACGGCATAATCCGTACCATAGCTGGAGGCGGTACTCTCTCAGTGCGGGATGGGATTTCAGCAACCAGCGCGTCGCTAGGTCCACTACGGGGGGGGATTGCCGTGGATCTAGCGGGGAACCTGTATTTCGCGCAAGGTGATCGCATCGTTAAGGTGAGTCCTGATGGGATCATCACCGCGGTGGCCGGCACCGGGCCTCCTGGGTATGCCGGAGACGGCGGCCCGGCGACCAGTGCTTCGCTAAATTCCCCTTACGACGTGGCCGTGGATGCAGCCGGAAACCTCTATATCGCCGACAGATTGAATGACCGTATCCGCAAGGTCCTGGCGAGTCCGCCTTCGTTTGCGATTGCTTCGGCGAATCTGAGTTTCACCGCGCAGACGGGTACCGGGACAGTTTTGCCGCAGCGCCTCACGATCACCAGCCCGGTGACCGGCCTGGCTTGGGGCGCAGACGTAGCGACGGAAAGTGGTGGGAATTGGCTTTCGGTTTCTCCCTTTGCCGGTTCGATGCCGAGTGTCGTGGATGTCCGAGTGGACGTTACGAACCTCACTCCGGGCGTTTACCTGGGCACGTTGACCATCGTGTCGCCGCTGGCCGCGGTGCCGATCCAAAGCGTGGCGGTAAACCTGACCGTCGAAGTCGCGCCGGCGGCGAAGCTGGCCGTGGAGCCGGGTTCCCTAACGTTTGAGACTCTAGTGGGCGGAACTCCACCTGCCAACACGCTGCGAGTCAGCAACGCGGGCGGGGGGAGCCTCAACTGGGTAGCACGAGCCGAGACGAGTTCAGGCGGCAACTGGCTGAGCGTTACTCCCGCGTCCGGCACGGTCTCTGCCGCCGCATCGAATCAAGTTCAAGTTGCTGCGAGTAGCTCCACCCTCGCCGCCGGAGTCTATTCCGGGGCCGTGGTGGTTGACAGCGCGACGACGGGAGAGACGCTGCGCGTGCCGGTGAGTCTGCTGATTTCGCAATCGCGGCAAACGATTCTGGTGAGCCAGAGCGGGTTGCTGTTCACAGCCGTGGAAGGCGGGAATCTGATCGCGCCGCAGACGTTCGGCGTGCTCAATACCGGCGAAGGCGTGATGCTCTGGACGGCGCAAGCCTCGACGCTCGCCGGAGGCAACTGGCTGACGGTGACGCCGCGCGAAGGCACGAGCGACGCGGCGTCGCTGCGCGTGCCGCTGGTGAATGTAGCGGTGAACGTTGCGGGGCTGGCGGCGCGGCAGTATAGCGGGCTGATTCGGCTGAACGCGCCGACGGCGAACAACTCGCCGCAATTTGTGACGGTGGAACTCAACGTCCTGCCGCGCGGGAGCAACCCGGGCGTGCTGGTGCGGCCAACTGGATTGATCTTCGCGGCGCAAGCGGGAACGTCCTCGCCGGGATCGCAGACGGTGAATCTGGGAACGGTGGTGCCGGGAAACGTGGACGTGGTGAGCGGCCTGCTGACGCGCGACGGAGCGAGTTGGCTGGAAGCGGTGCCGCGGAACCTGACGCTCTCGGCGGGGGATGCCATCCAAAGGATCGTCGTCCAGCCAACGCTCGGCTCATTCGCGCCGGGCGTCTATCGCGGCGCTCTGACGTTCTTGTTCAGCGACAGCACTCCGGCGCAGGTGGTGAACATTTTGTTCTTGGTGGTATCGAGGGCGGTGGCCGGGGCCGGGACATCGCTCCCCAATAGAAGTGCAGGTCCCTCTCCCTCTTCGCGGGATCGGGATGACATGGATGGGATGGCCAGTGGGGGTGAGCTGCTCGGCTCGGATGGGCGTGGCGTGGATGGTCTTGAATCCGAGCCGCGCGCGTTAGCAAGCGGTGTCGGTCCTGCGGCGGACGGATGCGCTCCGACGCAACTGCACGCGACGCACCGGACGTTGGGAACGAACTTTGCCTCGCCGGTGGGCTGGCCGAGCACGATCGAGGCGCAGGTGGCCGATGACTGCGGCAACACGGTCCCGAACGCAACGGTCGTGGCGCGATTCTCGAACGGCGATCCGCTAGTAGTGTTGACGAGCTTGCGGAATGGGCTGTACGTGGGAACGTGGCGGCCGGTGAACCCGACAGGACAGGTGACGGTAACGGTGCGGGCGGAGTTGCCGCCGCTGGCTCCGGTGGAGGTGCAGGCGCAGGGGCAGGTGAGCGCGAACGCCACGGCCCCGGCGCTCAATGCCGGGGGCATTGTGAATGCGGCGAGCTTTGCGCGGGGCGAAGGCTTGGCGCCGGGGAGCATTGTGGCGGTGTTTGGGCGGAACCTGGCGCGGGGGGAGAATTACGCCTCGCGCGTGCCGCTGGAGAAAACGCTGGGCGGCGCGACGCTCAACATCGGCGGGATCGAAGCGCCGCTGTTCTTCTCGAGCGAAGGGCAGATCAACGCGCAGGTCCCCATCGAGCTGACGCCCAACACGCGCCCGCACACGGTGGCGCGAACCACCCGGCAGGACGGGACGCAAACACTCACGGTGCCGGAAACGATCACCATCGCCGTGGCGCGCCCCGCGATCTTCACGACCAACCAGCAAGGCAGCGGCCAAGGCGCGATCCTGAACCAGAACTTCTCACCGAACTCGGCGGCCAACGCTGCCGCGCGCGGGAGCGTGATTCAAATCTTCGCCACGGGCTTAGGACCTACGAACCCGGTGGTGGCGAGCGGCACGCCGGCACCGTCATCGCCGGCGGCGGTGGTGACCAACGGGGTCACGGCGACCATCGGGGGCGTCAATGCGCCGGTGCAGTTTGCGGGCTTAGCGCCGGGCTTTGTGGGGCTTTATCAAGTCAACGTGACGATTCCGGCGGGGGTCGCACCCGGCCCCGAAGTCCCGCTGGTGCTGCTCCAGAACGGGGTCCCCAGCAATAACGTTACTCTGGCGGTGCGCTGAAATGGATCGGGCAGTGAGCAGGGTATTGTTTCCGATTCTGCCGACGCAGGTCCGCCGACCTTTTCTCTAGCCCAGGCGTTTACGCCGGGGTTCCTGTGCCACCGAAACACGCAGCCCCTTTAGGGGGTTTGGCCTCGCGGCTAGCAACCCAACCACAGGATGGCCTGCCGTCCGGCTGCGCTCCGAGCAGGCGCGCGCGGCTCGGGTTATCTTCTTGCTAATCACTACTCACTCGTCACTGTTCTTTCCGCCCAAAGCGTCATCACCACGGTCGCCGGGAACGGCAGGGTCTTGCGCGGGGAAGGCGGACCGGCCAGCCTTGCGGCATGGGGTGAGTTGCAGGGGGGTGAACATTGGGCGATGGTGGTCTACTTCGCCTTCATGGATGTAAAACAGGTCATCGAAGACTTCCAAGACTATTTGGCGCCGAAACTCGACACCTATGAGCAGGCCATCTATCTGTACCTCTTCCGGCATAGCCGACTTCAGGGAAAGGATGAAATTGTTACCGGCTTCGTGTCGGCCCGCCTGCGAATGGCATTTGGGGTAGGTGAAAAAGGCAAGCCAATGTCCAAGAACACGTGCTATGAAAAACTCCAGTCGCTTGAATCCAAAGGGTGCATCAATATCGTTGACAAAGAACGCGACGGGACGGGGATAAGGCTCTTGCTCCCATCAGAAATAAGCGGCCTGATTCCACAGGAACAGCCTATTCAGGAATTAACTCTGGATGAAATGGACTTTTTCAATGTCCCGGAGAACCGCCCTGCAATCCTCCGAAGGGAAGGCAACAAATGCTTCTATTGCTTCCGGCCGCTCAACTCGAACAATTATGTGATTGAACATGTGACCTCTCGGCCGGAGGGCAACAATACCTATCGAAATGTCGTCGCGGCCTGCCGCGATTGCAACAACCGCAAGGGCAACATATCGGCGGATGAGTTTCTTCGCGGTTTATATCGAAGAGGTTACCTAAGTGCCACGGACTTCGAGGCCCGATCAGACGCGCTGACGCAGCTACGAAGTGGCGACCTGAAACCCAGTTTCCCTTGACGCGCCGAGCCTGAGCAAATCCACAACCGCAACCCGCTTTGTCGTATAATCTTCCGCATGGAATTAAACGAGCAAACCCTGGAACAAATTCTCACCCGCCAACGGGAAGAGTATCAGCGGTATGTGGAGGACGTGCGAGGGGATTTCAAGCAAGACCTGGAAGCAACCCGCCGCCACATGGGCGTTCTGGTCGAAGGGCTGGAACACAAAGTCCAGTTGATTGCCGAAGGCCATGAACTCCTGCGGGCGGACACGAAGGCCGGATTTGCGGAAGCGAAAGCCGAAACGGACGCCTTACAGGAGGAGATGAGGTTCGGGTTCGCGGCAGTGCGAACGGAGACGGAGGCGATCCGGCTGGAACTGGAAATGATCCGCTCCGAGCTTTCCATCATCCGCCGCGACCTCAAGGAGAAATCCGGACGAGACGAGCTCGCCGTACTGGAAGCCCGCGTTGCTAAGCTCGAACAAGCCGCCCGAAGAAGGTAATCCCAGAGAGGGAACAGCAGATCCTTCGCTTCGCTCAGGATGACAACGCGGGGGCCAGGAGTCTGAAGTCGGATCCAAGTCCCGAACGGTGAGCGGCTTCCCCTTGGATTTGACGCTCGGTCTATATATACTACGGGAAGAAGAGTGGTTCACCCTCTGCCGTTCTGCGACCGCTGTTGAAGGAGGGATCCGAAAGCGAGATGAGCCGGACTGCACTGATCGCGTTTTTCGTCGTGGCGCTCACGTTCCCGACGGCCGTCGCGCCCGCCCTAGCGCCCGCCCAAGACCAGCCCAACTTTTACGCGGTCATCATCGGGGTCTCGCAGTTCTCCCAGCTCCCCAAGGAAGAGTGGCTCGAGTACGCACACTCCGACGCCGACGACTTCTACAAATTCATCACCAGTCCCCGGGGGCGCGGCTTCCCGCCCGAGAACGTCTTCCTGCTGACGAATGAGAAAGCGAGCTTTCAGGCCATCAAGAGCCGTCTCGGAAGCACGCTGGCGAAGAAAATCAAGGCCGAGGACACGGTCTATATCTTCATCGCGACCCACGGGATGGTCGAAAAGGAAGCCTCCCGCGAGGGCTACCTGCTGGCGCATGACTCGGACCGCGAAGACCTCTACAGCAGCGCGATGCCGATGCGGGAGCTGGGCAACATCATGTCGGCCCGGCTCAAGAACGCGCGCCGGGTGATGCTGTTTGCCGACGCCTGTAGGGCCGGGAAGCTCGGCCAGACGCAGGGATCGGTAAACCGCTATATTGAGGACGTCAGCAAGCAGCGCGGCGAGGTCCTGGGCTTGCTGGCGAGCCGTCCCAACGAATTCTCCCGGGAAGGCAAGCAGTTCGGAGGCGGCCACGGCGTCTTCACCTACCATCTGCTCAAAGGGCTGATGGGAGAGGCGGACGCGGACAAAGACAACACCGTGACGGCCGCGGAAATCGTCAGCTACCTCCAAACCCAGGTTGAATCAGCCAGCGAGCGCCAGCAGCACGTCCGGGACTTTGGCGACTTCGAGCCTGACACGCCTCTGTCCTTCGTGGACAAGGAGGGGCCTAAGGACATGACGCTGGCCTCCCGGCGGCGGTGGCGCGGGACCGAGGTGGCCGCCCTGCAAGGAACCGTTCCGCTCGGGCTCGCCGCGCGGGACCCGTTTGAGCGCGCGCTCGACGCGGGTCGCCTGCTCAGCCCTCCGGGCGAGAACGCCTGGGAGCTTTATCAGCGATACCGCCAGCTTCCGGTTCCGGAATCCGATAAGGAGGCTGCGCAAGAGGATTTGCTGATCGCTCTGGCGACCGCGGGGGACCGCGTGCTGGGGGCCTACCGGCGCGGCGAGGCGGTCATCCCCTTGAACGCCGCCAACTATGAGGAAGGCGCGCAACTGTTCTCCCGCGCGAGCGAGCTGTCGCCGGACGACGAGACGCTCGTTCTCAAGGCGAAATTCATGCAAGGGCGGGCGCTGGTCGAGCGGCGGCGGTTCAATGAAGGCATTGATCTGCTGCGACAGGCGATCGCGGCCGATCCGGGGACGGCCTATTCCTACAACGCCCTCGGGATCGCCTACATGGAGCAGCAGCGCTGGAACGAGGCCATCCAGAATTTCCGCGCCGCTTCCGAGCGGGCCGAAAAGTGGGTTTATCCGCACTACAACCTCTCCCGCGTCTATGCCGGGCTTTCCCGCTACCGCGAGGCGGAGCAGGAATTGCGGCACGGGATCGAGATCGGCAATGGACTGGGCTTGAAATACGCCTACCTCCACTACAATCTCGGCATCCTCTACCTGTTTCAGGGCAGGACCGGCGATGCCGAGCAGCAGTTCCGCCGCGCGATCGAGATGAAGCCGGATGACGCCATGAGCCACCACAACCTGGGGTTGCTCTATCAGCGGCGAGGGAACCAGGGGGAAGCGGAAAATTCCTTCCGGCGGGCCGCCGATCTGGACCCCCGGCTGGTCGAGCCGCGCCTGAAGCTCGCGGAGGTCTATCGGCAGCGCGGCCAGCGGGAGCGCGAAGAGTCCGCGCTGCGCGACGCCGTGGCCGCCGATCCGCGCAACGCCCCCGCAGCCGAAGCCCTGGTCCGGCTTCTGATGGGGAACCGCAGACTCGACGAGGCCGAGCAGGTGTTCCTGCAACTGCTCGCGGCCGACCCGCAGTCGGCGGCGGCCTTCGCCGGTCTGGGCGACGTCCACACCGCGCAAGGAAATTTTCCGCAGGCCGCCGAGGATTACCGCCAGGCCATCGCACGCACTTCGGACCAGCGGATGCGCCGGGACCTGGAACAAAAACTCCGTTCCGTGGAGCGAAGACGATGAACCGCCCCGGACGGGGAACGGTCCTCGTCGTTGTCCTCTCTGCCGCGCTCCTTTTTGCTGCGGTCCTTGGGGCCGGTTCCGCGCGGGCGCAGAGTTCGCAGGCCGCCCTCCAAGGCCAAGTCACCGGACCCGGAGGCGGGCCGGTGGCGCGCGCGCTCGTCCTGCTGCGCAACCGGGCCACCAACGCGCAGGCCTACCGCTACACGAACGAGCAGGGGCTGTATTTTTTCTCGGCGGTGCTGCCGGGGACCTACACGGTGCGCGTGGACGCGCTGGGGAATCAGCCGGAGGAGCGTTCGCCGGTGGAGTTGGCGGTGGCGGCGCGCCTGGAACTGAACTTTGCGCTCCAGCCCTCGGCCACAACGCCCGCGCCGACAACAACCCCGCCCCCGGCTCCGGTGAGCCTCCGGCCCGGAGCCAGCCCGTCGAATTTGCTGGCAGTCATGTACGGAGCCGACGCCGCCGTGCCCCAGGCCCTGATCATCAACCTGCCCATCTCGCTCACCGAAACGCTCCTCGGCTCGCTCTCCAGCCTGATTGATGAGAACAAGATTCTCGAGCTTCCGCTCGACGGGCGCGATGTGTACACGCTGCTGGTCTTGCAGCCCGGCGTGACCTCCGACAACGCCACGGCCCGCGGCCTCGGCTTCTCGGTGAACGGCCAGCGGGTGGCCAGCTCGAACTTCCTTCTGGACGGGGTGGACAACAACGATCCTTCCATCACCGGCCGCGCCACGCGGGTCTCCGCCGACGCAGTGAAGGAATATCGGATGACCACCAACAACTGGACCGCAGAGTACGGGCGCGCCTCCGGATTTATCGCCAACGCCATCACGCGGACCGGCACCAACGCGCTGCACGGCACGCTCTTCGCCTTCTTCAACCACGACCGGCTGAACGCGAATACCTTTGCCAATAATCTCGAAGGCCTGCCGCGACTCTCCTCCCGCCAGACCCAGGCGGGAGCCTCGGTGGGCGGCCCCGTGCGGCGCGACCGCCTGTTTTTCTTCGCCAATTTCGAGCGGGCCCATCTGTCGAACGAAGGCCAGCCACTCGATGTCTTTCTCCCGAGCCCTTTGTTTGTGGCCTCGTTGCGGGAGGGGAGCCGCGCGCAGCAGTTGTTGCGCCGCTTCCCGCCTCCCCAGGGCGCCCCCATCCCCGGCGTTTCCTTCGCCGTCAGCCACCGCTTTGTGAAGCCGGAGGCGCGCCGGGACACGCTCGGGCTGGGCCGCTTGGACTACAGCTCGCTCGACGGCAGGAACCGCCTCACGGCGCGCCATTCCTTCTCCCAGCAAACCACCGACGACTTCGTCTTCAGCGTTTACCCGGACTTGAACTCGCCGCTGGTGATTCGCGGCCAGAACCTGGCGACGAATTTTACGCGCGAGCTGGCGGGAGGAGCGAACGAACTCAAGTTCGGCTACAGCCGCAACAGTGTTCGCGCCTTGCGCCCGTACCCGGAGCTTCCCACGATGGCTTCGGGAGAAGGAATCGCTCTGCCCGGCAGCGAAGCGGCCTACGATTACAACTTCCGCGACAACGGGATTCACCTCCTGGACAACTTCAGCCGCTTGAGCGGCCGGCACGCCCTGGCGATCGGCGCGGAGGCGCGTCTGGCCCGGCACGATTCCCTGCTCTCGGCCGCGCGCGATGGCCTCTATCTCTTCGACACCATCTTCGACTTTTACTTCGACACTCCCTCGTTCCTCTACATCGCGGTCAACCGGCAGACGGGCCAGGTCCCGTCGGAGTCCGATTTCCGGCGCCGGAACAGCCAGAAGGAATTCGGGATGTTTTTCCAGGACAACCTCAAGCTGACGCAGCGCCTGACGTTGAACCTGGGCGTGCGCTATGAGTATTTCGGCGTCCCGCAGCCGCGCGGAGGGAGCCGCGATTTCAACTTTCTGTTTGGAAGCGGAGCGACCCTGGGCGAACGAATCACGACGGGGCGGCTCGCCGCCGGGACGCTCTACGAACCCGACCGCAACAACGTGGCCCCGCGGGTGGGCTTTGCGCTGGATCTGCTGGGCGACGGCAAGAACGTGCTGCGCGGCGGCTACGGATTGTTCTTCGACCGCATCTTCAACAACATCTGGCTCGACGCCCGGAACAACACCATCACGCTCCAACTGCTGGCGAACATCCAGGGCCTGCCGCCGCAGTTTGACTACACCGTACCCGCCCCGGCGGGCGTGAAGCCGGTGGACCGGCCGACGCCGGGCGGAACCGTGCTGGTGGACCGCGCCTTGCGCACGCCGTACAGCCAGAACTGGTTCGCGGGACTCCAGCGCGAGGTGACGCCGAATCTGGTCCTGGAGGTCAGTCACGCCGGGTCGCTGGGGCGGAAGCTGGTGACGGCGGACGTTCTGAACCGGGCGTTTTCGGTACCCCTCACGGTCCGGCCCGCCGGACGCTACAACGCCGACCAGGGCGACATCAGTTACCGCGCCAACCAGGGGCTTTCGAATTTCCTTGCCCTCGAGGTGGCGCTCAACCGGCGCCGGAGCAGAGGAGTTCAGTTCCAGTTGTCGTATACTTTCAGCCGGACACGCGATATGCAGAGTGACCCGCTCGTGCAACCCGGACTTTCCGCGCAGCGGCGGGCGTCGCGGGACCTGGCCGACACTTCTTTCTTCCAGATTTCGACCGCGTTCACGCGCCAGTTCGATCCGCGCGCGGACTACGGGCGTTCCGATTTCGACCAGAGTCACAACCTGGTCTTCAACGCCGTTGCGCAAATTCCGAGCGTTGCCGGGTGGCCGCGGTTCTTGAGGGGCTGGCAGGCCGCCGCGCTGGCCGGGATTCGCTCCGGGTTTCCGTTCAGCGTCTACACCACGCAGCTTGCGATTCCCGCGAGCGGCGGGTTGCTGGTCCGCAACCGGGCCGACTTTGTCGGGGGCGATCTCGAAAAAGCGTTTCTCTCCGCGCGCCGGCCGACGCACGGCGGCGTGGGACTTCTCGATGCGTCCCAGTTCCGCGCCCCGGCGGGAGGCGCGATCGGCTCCCTGACGCGGAACGCGCTGCGCGGCCCGGGATTCTGGAACGTGGATTTCGGCCTCAGCCGCAGTTTTGCGCTGTCCCTCCTGGGCGAGCAAGGACAAGTCCAGTTCCGGGCCGATTTCTTCAACCTCTTCAATCACACGAACCTCAACAACCCCGACCCGTTCCTGGAGTCGCCCAGCTTCGGCGAAGCCACCTTCGGGCGGCGGGGATTCGGCTCCTCGCAGTACAGCGCGGCGCCCCTCAACGAGCAGCCCCGGCGAATCCAGTTCGCCGTTAAGGTATACTTTTAGCGATCATGAAACCAGGGAACAGGGAACAGGGAACAGGGAACAGTTACCAGCGCCGGCCTTCTCTGTTTCCTATTCCTCGGTGGTTAGGGAACAAGGAACGGGCAACAGGGAACAGTTCCCAGCGATGCTCTTCTCTGTTCCCTACTCCCTGTTCCCTGTTCCCTTGTCTGTCCCGTGTCTCTGTGGCCCTGCTGTTTTTTGCGGCGCTTTTTGCGACGGGCGCGCGCGCGCAGATCATCAACACCATCGCGGGCAACGCCATCAACGACGGCAAGCCGGCGCTCGAAACCACGCTCGGCAAGCCGCAAGGTCTGGCGTTTGATTCGGCGGGAAATCTGATCATCGCCGATCGCGCCAACTTCGTGGTGCGGCGCATCTCCGCCGTAACGGGGATCTCGACGGTGCTGGCCGGTGGCGGCAGCCAATTCGACGACGCCATCCCGATCCCCGGCCGGAGCGCTGCGCTCGACTTCCCGTTGGCGATGGCCGTGGACGCGAACAACAACATCTACTTCTCCGACTTCAACGATCACCGCATCCGCAAAATCACTCCGGGCGGGCAGATCAGCACGATTGCCGGAACGGGCGAGTACGGGTATTCGGGCGACGGGGGCAAGGCGGTCCTGGCGACGCTCGCGTTCCCGGTGGGCGTGGCGCTCGACCGCGCCGGAAACCTCTACATCGCCGACGCGGACAATGCGGTTGTGCGGCGGGTCAACCTCTCGACCGGCATCATCCAGACCGTCGCGGGGATCGGCAACCCGGGCAACAGCGGCGACGGCGGACCGGCGGACCGGGCACAACTGCAGCTTCCGTGGGCGCTCGCCTTCAGTGCGGACGGAAGCCTCTATATCTCCGACTTGGGCGAGGACATCGTGCGTAAGGTTAGCCCTGCCGGCATCATCACGACGGAGGTGCCCAAATCCGCCGGGATAAGCGGCCCTCGGGCTCTGGCGTTTAGCCCCAGCGGCGCGCTCCACATTGCCGACTACTCGAACGATCGGGTCGTCCGGGTGGATGCCGGGGGAACGCTGACGCCGGTTGCCGGTGGCGGATTTCAATTCGCCACCGACAACATTCCCGCGATCGCAGAGTTCCTGTTTGGTCCCACGGGGCTGGCGTTTGACGGCGCAGGAAACCTCTTCATCAGCTTGGAAGGCTTCAGTCTGGTGCGGCGCGTGGACGCGGCGAGCCGGCTGTCGCGGACCTTTGCTGGAACTTTGAACGTGCTCGACGGCGGCCCCGCGTTGAACGCTCCCTTAGCGTTCCCCGTCGGGATTGCGGTTGACCCGAGCGGGAACATCCTCTTCGTGGACGAGGAGCACCAGCGCATCCGCCGGATTGACGCTTCCCCCAATCCGGCGCAGTCCACGATCCGCACCATTGTCGGCACCGGATTCCCCGATTCCGCGCCCGACGGCACCCTGGCCTCCTCGGCGAGCGCGGAGTCCCCCCTGAGCGTCTCAGTGGATTCGAGCGGCAACATCTACTATACCGAGGCGTTTACAGTAGTCCGCAAAATTGACGCGGCGTCGGGGCGGGTCACGACCGTCGCGGGCCGGGTCTACGAGGGAGGCTACAGCGGGGATCGGGGGCCGGCAGTGAGCGCGCAATTGAACATTCCCTTTGCCGCCGTCCCGGACCGCTTGGGGAATCTCTACATTTCCGACCGGGACAATCATTGCATCCGGCGAGTGGACTCCCGCGGGACCATCAGCACGGCAGCCGGCGTCTGCACGCAACCAGGCTACACCGGGGACGGCGGCCTGGCCACGCAGGCCCGCCTCAACCATCCGACGGGGCTGGCCTTCGACTTGAACGGGAATCTCCTAATCGCCGACCAAGACAACTATGTGGTCCGGCGGCTGAATGTAACCACAGACAGGATCGAGCGCGTCGCAGGCAAGGGGGGGGTCTTTGGTTATTCGGGCGACGGAGGATCGCCGCTCGAAGCCGAACTGGGAACCCCCATTGGTCTGGCCGTGGACCGCAACGGAAATATCTACATCGCCGACGACAGCAATGAGGTCGTGCGGGTCATCCGGGGCAATACGATCTCGACGTTCGCCGGCGTGGGGATCTCCGGGTTCGCCGGAGACGGCGGGCGGGCGGAGTTCGCCTTCCTGAACACTCCGACCGGCTTGGCCGTAGACGCGGCGGGCAACCTCTATATTTCCGACTCCGATAACCACCGGATTCGTCGGGTGAGCGCGCAGACCGACGTCGCCCCGGTCCTGGCGGTCGAGCCGAACTCCTTGAGCTTCCGTGTGCCGCAAGGCAGCGCGCCCGCAGCCCAGGCGGTGCTCATCAAGAACACCGGCTCGGGCTTGCTCTTCTGGAGCGCGGAGGCGGCGACGGTTTCCGGAGGCCCCTGGCTGCGCCTGTCCGACAATGCCGGGAGCGCCCCGGCTTCCCTGAAGGCGCTGGTCAACACGCGCGATCTCGCGGTGGGAACCTACCAGGGCGCGATCCTCATTTCGGGGGTGGGCGCGGCCAACTCGCCGGCGCGCGTCGCCGTCTCGCTGACCGTGGACCCGCCGCTCACGCCCGAACTCGCGCTCTCCACACAGTTCCTCACCTTTGACGCCATTCAGGGCGGAGCGCCTCCCACTCCCCAGATCCTCTCGATCACCAACAGCGGGAGCGGCGATTTGAATTGGTCGGCGCAGGCCATCACGAATCGCGGCGGGAACTGGCTGAGCGTCGCGCCCGCCTCCGGAAGCGTCGGCACAACGGCGGGGAGCACCATTGTTTCCGTCAACGCGGAAGGGCTTGCCACGGGACTCTACCTCGGCTTGCTCACCGTAAACAACACCGGGACCGGGGCGACCAAAGCCGGCGCCGTTTCCTTGTCGGTCGGCCCTCCGGCCGGACGAATTCTCATGACCCAAAGCAATTTTGCCTTCACGGTCGTGCAGGGAAGCACGGTCGTCCCGCCGCAACCTTTCCGGATTGTGAATGCCGGCGAGGGAAGCATGGAATGGCGCATCCAGACGATCCTGCCGCAAGGCAACTGGCTCCGCGTGTCGCAATTGCAAGGAACCAGCGACGCAGCCGCCCCGCGCGCTTCGCCCGTGGTCAGCCTGGCCGTGGACGCTTCGGAGCTTTCTCCGGGGACGTACGGCGGCTTGTTGGTGGTGAGCGCGGCGGGCGCGCGCAACAACCCGCAGTTTGCCACCGTGGTGACGCGGGTGCTGCCGCCGGGCTCGGCCCCGGTTCCTTCCGTGCAGCCCGCCGGACTCATCTTCACAACCACGCCGGGCGGCTCGCCCACGGTGCAGGAAGTGAACGCCCAGACGACGGGCGGAGGATCCCTCACCTTCACCGCCGGAGCACGCACCGAACAGGGCGTGGGCTGGCTCACCGTCAGCCCCACCTCCGGCTCGCTGCAAAGCTCGGCGGACCGCACCCGCGTCCGGATACAGGTCTCGCCGGCTACGCTCGCAGCGGGGGTCTATCGCGGAGCCGTCACACTCTCCTTCAGCGACGGCTCGGTGCTCGAAGTGGCCGTGGCCGCGATCGTTCGGGAAGGAGCGGCGGCCTCGCCGGCCTCTGCCGGGAAAACGCAAAACGAACCCTGCGCTCCGGCGCGCCAGGTCTTGGTGAGCACCCGGCTGGCCAACAACTTCTCGCTGCCGACCGGCTGGCCGGTCCCGATGGCCGTCCAGGTCAGCAACGATTGCGGAGTGCCGGTGGCGAACAGCACCGTCGCGGCCAGCTTCTCGAGCGGCGACGCGCCGATCGTGCTCCACAACTTGCGCGACGGCCAGTACGCCGGCACCTGGGTCCCGGCGCGCGCGCCTTCGCCGGCCGCTCCCGAAGTGCAGGTCTTCATGCGCTCCCTGAATCCGCAGTTGCAGGAGGGCGCGCTCCAGTTGAGCGGAAAGCTCGGCCTCGATACCACCTACCCCGTCATCAACGATAACGGCGTCGTCAACGGAGCGAGTTTCGCGTCGGTCCAGCCGCTCTCGCCCGGCGGGATTTTTTCGCTCTTCGGGTCGAGCCTCGCCGACCGGAATTCCTTCGCCGGCGAGGTGCCCTTGCCGACCACGCTCGGCGGCGTCTCGGTCAAGATCGGGGGCCTCGACGCGCCGCTGTTCTTTGCCGGACCCGGCCAGATCAACGGGCAGATACCCCCTGAACTGGCCGACGCCCCCTCGGCGGATATTGTGGTCACCGCGCGCGGCATCGTCAGCGCGCAGCGAACCATCCAGCTTCATCCCACGCAACCGGGAATCTTCTTCACCGCGGGAGAGACCCAGGGCGCGGTGCTCAATCAGGACTTCTCGGCCAACTCACCCGCGAACCCCGCCGCGCGCGGCGCCGTCATCCAAATCTTCGCCAGCGGGCTTGGCCCCACTAGCCCCTCCGTTCCCGCCGGCGCACCCGCGCCGACGACCGCTCCGTTCGCCAATGTCACGAACCCGGTGACCGTGACCATCGGCGGCATCAATGCGCCGGTCGAGTTCCAGGCGCTCGCGCCCGGCTTCGTCGGCCTCTACCAGATCAACGCCCAAATCCCGGCGGGCATCACGCCCGGTCCTGCCGTCCCGTTGCGCATCTCCCAAAACGGATTCGACAGCAACCCGGTCACGGTCGCCGTTCGGTAGCCACGGCACGATTTGGGTGCCGTGGGCGTTTGCCGGAACGAACCCACGGCATAAAAAACATGCCGTGGCTACCACAAATCACGATCTGGTATTACGGTAGGCGGACTGGAATGGTGGCGGGGTCGTTGGGATTGCTGGCGATTCCGTTCTGGCGGATGACCAGGGTGACGGCGTCGCCCGGTAACACTTCCGAGGGGACGATGACGTTCACTTGATAGAGGCCGACGAAGCCGGGCGCAAGCCCTTGGTAAACCACGGGCGCTACGATGCCTCCGATCTCCACCGTAACGGGGCTCGTCACCGTGCTCGAGGGAGGACCCGCCGCGCCGGATTCCACCGGCGGATTCGTCGCGCCGAGACCCCCCGCGTAGATTTGCAGCACGTCACCGATGCGGGCCGGGTTCGCCGCCGTCACCAGACGCGATTGTCCATCCAGGACCGCCGCGCCGGTGGAGCCGATGAAAATTCCAGGCTGGGCCGGCGCCACGAAGTAACTCTGGGGCGCCGTGACCCGGCCGCTCGTGGTGATGGCGATGGAGGCGCTGGCGCCGGGTGGAAGATCAACCGGCACCTGCGCGTTGATCTGGTTCGGGCTGACATAGTAAAGAGGCATGTCCTGCGTGCCGATGCGGACCCGGACGCCGGCCAGTTCCCGCTCCAGCGGGATGCGGGAAGCAAACGCCTCCTGCTGCGTAAAGCGAGTTCCAAACAGGGAGATGATTCCGCCCGGGGGGAGCGGCCGGCGCGGCGTGAACCCGGCCCCCTCCACCACGCCGTCCGTCGTCAGCACCGGCAATTGGATTCCCTCCACGGCGGCGGCTGTCGAGACGGAGATCGTCCGCGAGACCGTTGGGTAATTCGGGTGGATGCCCGTGATCGAAAGCGGGGTGCTCCCTTCGCGCTGGGGCACCCAGGTGCCGTGGTAGTTCCCGTTGCGGAGTGATTGCATCGGGATGGCATTGCCTTCGGCGTTGCCGAACACTGTCGCGTCCTTCACAGCATCGCCGCAGGAGTCCACCAGGCTCGCAACCACTACTCTCGGAAAAGAAGTCGGCACACTGACCCCGTTGCCAACCGTGGTGGCGACTAACGCCATGTCCTGGGGCGTGCAGCCGGTCGCCGCCACCGGCGTGGAGGCGCGGAGCCTCGACAAGACCGTCCCCGTCGGCGCCACCACCAGCAGCACGTCAGCCTCTTGGGCCCCTCCCGAAGAGAACGTGCTTCGAATCGTGCCGCGGAACATACCGGCAGTCAGTCCCGCCGTGTTCACGGAGGCCCGCACGGTGATGGGACCGGAAGCAGTCGTCCCCCCTGTCGGATTGATGGTCAACCAACCGCCGCCCGTGGTGGTCGAAGCCACCGACGAAACTGTTAGGATCCCACCTCCCCCATTCGATATCGTCAGGTCTTGTGGGCTTGGGGAGGGGCCGCCCTGAACGGCGACGAAAAGAAGACCGTTCGGATAGGTCACTGGGGAGGCGGGCGTGGAGGCAGGAACTCGGTGCATCGTGGCGGTGAGAAACTGCGGACTGTTCCCCGCCCCGGTAGCGGAAACCGGAATCAGCGCCTGATAAACGCCCGAGGAGAGCGATTGGGCGACGGCGTTGTTTACGGTAAAGGTCACGGAAGATGCTTGTGCCGGATCGCTTCCGGCGGTTCCGGTGAGCGGCGCAATGGTGAGCCAAGTTGGCACGGCGCTCGCGGCAATCGTCCAGTTGAGGCTCCCGGTCCCTTCGTTCGAGATTCGGAGCGTCTGCGGCGGCGGAGCTGCGCCTCCCCCTCCGGCCACGGCGAACAACATCGAAGAATGGCTCAACCCGATGTGGGTCGCCGAGGTGCTCAGAGTCACATTGATCGGTACAGCCGTCACGAAGTTTGTGGCCGTATCCGTGATGTAAACGAATGCCTGGGAGATGCCAAAGAGGCCTGCCTCTCCGAGCACGCCGTAGAACACGTTGGCATTGAGTGTCGAGTGTTGGCTGGCCGTTGCCGTACCCGTCGTGGGACCAATCGTCAGCCAGCCACTCGCACCATAGGGTATCACTGCCGAGGCTTCCCAGTTGACCGTCCCACCGAGGCTTGCAATCTGAAAGTGGTGGTGCGAGGGAGCCAACCCCGCGTAGGCTGTGAGGTTGAGCCCTCCCGGCGTTACGGATAGGCTGGGCGGTGTCAACGCCCGTTGAATCGAAGTCGTCAGGTTGGCTTGGAAGATGCCGGAAAGTTCCTCACCCAGCGCCGCGGCCATCGCTAGCGGCTGCGGCCGATCCTGCGTGGAGAGATTGCGCGCATTCCCGGCGGCCGACCGGCCGGCGAAAGGCACGGCGCTCCCGGAGGAAACCGCCAGATTCGTTTCAAATACTGCCAGCACCGCGCCCGGCGCTAGGAAGGATTCGGCGCGGGCAGGCTTGGCATTCTCCACTTTGGGTCCGGCTGCTATGGCCGAAGACAGCCCCAACCCACAAATCGCCAGCAGCAGAAGGCCCGTCCGGAGATTTTTCTGCATGGGGGATGGATTATACCAATCTCAACCTTCGCAGGCAACCAAAGAATGTAAATTGATTGCGCCACGATACTCGGAAATCGGGCTGTGGGGCAGGTGGCCTGGTAGCCACGGCATGTTTCTTATGCCGTGGGCCCGTTCTTATGGCATCGCCTCCGGGACAATGCGGGGGCCCATCCACTGAACCCACGAGGCGCGCTGGCCTTGCGGGGTCGGAGCCGCCGCCAGTTGCAGCCCGACTCGTTGTCCGGCGAAGCGCCGGAGGTCAATGTTCAAGTCGAGCGGGTATTGGATGATTTCGGAAAAAAGAGAGTCTCCGTTGACGCGGACGATGGCCCAAGCCGGGTCGGCTCCGGCGAGAGGCATCCGCACGGTGGCGCGAAACTGCGCCCGGGCCGGCACGTCCACCACGAACGTTAAATCGCTCTGCGGCAGCGTGACGAACGAATATTCCTGATACGGAAAGGCCCAGCGACCGTTCGGCGTGTCCGGTCTCGTCCCTGGAGGACGCACGGTTGCCTGTTCGTAGGACAGGTACACGGCCTGATCCGACCGCGGCTCTCTCCCTTCGGACTCCAGGACGCTTCGTGCCGGCGGGACAAGCTGGCTGATCTTGAGACAGGTTGCGGCGATCTCGGGGTGGGTGCGGGCTCCCCGCTCCAACGCGGCTTCTGCTTGCTCCGCCGCCCGGCGCAGTTCGCCATTTTCCGCGAGCAGCACGGCCAGCAGCCACCGCGGACGGTACCAGGCCGGAGCCGCTTCGATCGCCGCTGCCAGCGAAGCCTGTGCTTCCGCCTGCTTGCCTTGGAGGACCTGGAGCGACGCCAGGTGGACATACACGATCTGCGGCTGCGTGGAGTGCAGCAACCCGGCGCGGGCCGAATCCGCGGCCACGGCCAGCAGCGCGGCGCGCTGCGAGACAGAAAGGTTCGGCGTGGAAACCAGTTGTCCCACGATCCGGGAAGCGGCAAAGGCGTGCGCGCCGGTCCAGGGAAAAGCCTGCCGGACGCGCAAGCTTCCCCGGAGAGTGTTCTCGATATCGCCCCGTCCGGCAGCCTGCGCGGCCCGGAACAGAGCGCGGTCCGCTTGAACCAAGCGGGTCCCGAAAACGAGTGCTACTGCCAGACCCGCAACTGCGGCCACGCCCACAGTCCCGCGAATGGAGAGCCGCGCCGGACCATGCGGAGTCGCAACCGAGAGGGCCACAAGCGTAAGGAGCGCAAGACGTGTGGAGGTCGTTTCGCCGCTGAATTGCTGAGCGACGAGGCCGGCCACTAGCGCGGCCAGCAGTCCCGCATCGAGCGATTCTGTGCGGGAAGACCGGGCGTAGGAAAGCAGAGCCATCACCGCAAGGGCGATAAAGAGAAGTCCGCCGGGGACGCCGATGGCAACCAGAGAATCGAGAAAAATGTTATGCGGCGATTCGGCGTACTGGTCGGGCGCGAGCCGCGCCAGCTCGGTGGATTGGACCCCGGGAAAGGCAATTTCATATGTATCGGGACCCGCCCCCAGTAGCGGGTGAGCCGCGATTAGACGCAGCGAATCCCGCCATACCAGCACGCGCGCCGTAAACCCGGGATCGTCGAAGGAGGAACCCACGCGGTTCCGGATCGGCCGTCCCAAAGGGGACAGCACAAACGCCAAAGCCAAGACAGCCGCCGCGAGAACTCCTACCGTCAGCGAACGGTTGCGCGCGACGCGCAAGGAAAGCGCCACCATGCCCGCCACCGCTCCCAGCCACGCCGCCCGGCTCCCGGAGATCACCACGGCCATCAGGAGAATCCCCGCTGCGGCAGCCCAGCCGCGGCGCGCGCGCTCGGTCGAGGCGGAGAGCGCCAGACCGATGGCGCAGAACATCGCGCTGAGCGTGAAGACGGCAAAATAGTTGGCGTGGCCGAACGTCGAGGGAGGCCGCACCATCTGCCCTTCGCCTTGGCCGATGCGGTAAAGGGCAGAATTGATCCAGGGATCGAAGCCGAAATACTGACCGATCCCGTACACGACTCCGGCAACCCCCGCGAGCGTCATGGCCGCCACGAGAAGACGCCGGCGCTGCGGCTCCGCACCTGCGACGGCGGGTACGGCAGCGGCGAGCGCCAGCGAGGCCAGCCAAGCAGGGAGTCCGATCCGGCGCCCTTCGCTCCCCGCCAGCGAAAGAACCGCATCCCGCGATAAAACGGTTGCGACGACACCGATCAGGGCCAGCGCGGCGAGCAGGAAGAAGTAAACCGCGTAGCCTTCCCGCAGCGCGGGGAAGCGGTTGGCGGCGGCGAGCGCGATCCACACCAGACAGGCTCCGCCCACCAGCGCCAGCAGCTTCGGCGTGACATCGAAAAACTGCAAGCCCGGGATCATGGCCAAAGGCACTGTGACGATGGTCAGAAGGAGAATCCAATAGGCCGGCGCGAGCCGCTCCTCCGCAGCGTGGGTCTGGGGCAACGCGGGACTTGTGCTTTGGTTCGCTGTCAATCGAGTATCTCGTCGGGAAACCGGCCAGTGGGCAGCACCGCGCCCGGAACTCGTTTCTCTAAAAGTTTCGCGGGACTATTTTAATCGAAAGCCGCGGGGAGAAGCGCGGAATCCTGGCGTGCCGCCCTTCTTCTCACAACACCGTTACGATTGTCGTGCGATAAGCTCTTGGCGCGGCAGGTGCGATTCCGATTCTCAGGGAATCAGAATAGGACTGCGGAGCGACCGGGAGTTTGGGCTTATCGCCCATTCCCGAGGCTTAGCCTCTCGTTTCCCGAGACCCTTTGAAAAAGACCTCTAGGCAACACAGTATGTTTTCAATAAACTGGAAGTCTTCAACGTTGGCATGATAAATGCTAGAAACCAGACATTATTATTAACGCAAGGGAGTAACTTGGAATGAAGCGACTTGGAGTGTGCATTCTTCTTCTATTGATAACTGTGTCGGTGGCGCTGGCCCAATTGCCCACAGCCACGATTCTGGGAACAGTGCGCGATCCGTGTGCCTTCGCCATTCCTGCGGCGGGATTCTTGGGGACAGCGGGACGGAATATTCTGCGAACTCCTGGCTTTGCGAATTTGGATTTCTCGCTGGCGAAAGATACGCCGCTCGGCTTTCTCGGGGAGGGCGGGAAGCTGGAATTCCGCGCGGAATTCTTCAACATTCTGAACCGGGTCAATTTCGCGGTGCCGAATCGAACGGTCTTTGCCGCCAGCGCGGATGTGCAAGCGCCGCTGGCCACGGCCGGGCAAATTACCAGTACCGTGGGAACTTCACGGCAGATTCAATTAGCCCTCAAAATCCTGTTTTGAGAGGGGCCATCCGTTCGGAGGAGCTAATCCGTGGCGCCGCGCATCCAACCAGTGGAAGAAGGCCGGGTTTCGCCGGAGGTCAAAGAATATTTTCGGGTCGCGGAGGAGCGCGGCGCGCCGAACGCGACCCTGCTCCGCATCCTTGCCCGGAACCCTGTCTCGCTTCGCATCTTTTACGATGCCTGGAACGATGCGTTTTATGGCGGACGCATTGAACACCTCTTGAAAGAGATCGTGCGCGTGCGCATGGCCGAGTTGCGGGGGTGCCATTACTGAGGGTCGGTGCGATCTGCTGCGGTGCAGCGGACGGCAGAAACGGTTGCCAAGCTCAAGGCTACGGCGAACAGCGACGATCCCATCTTCACCCCTCGGGAACGCAGCGCGCTCGAAATGGCTGCGATTTTCACGGAACGCTATAAGGACTTCTCGGACGAAAACCTGCGGCGCTGGCGAGAGAACTTCACCGAGGAAGAGATCATCGAGTTGGCCGTCTTCATGGCCCTGGCCGATGGGTTCGGCAAGGTGGTCGAGATGCTGGGTCTCGGGCAAGCAGACCAGATCTGTCCGGTGGAACTCTAGCGCGGTTTCACTTTTAGTGTAGACCGTAAGGGCATGGCTGAACCTGGATTATTCATGAACGTTCGCAAGACGCGCTGGTCCAGGCGCTCCCAGAATGTTTCTGCGCCTCTTCCCCCTTTTCTCTAGCCCC
>Ga0209343_10002597_pt1 | contig 23168 bp, 18 predicted proteins | sample RifCSPlowO2_02_FD_184026 | JGI IMG/M metagenome (GOLD analysis project Ga0209343, IMG submission 184026) | Groundwater microbial communities from Rifle, Colorado - Rifle CSP2_plank lowO2_0.2 (SPAdes) (version 2) | ecosystem: Environmental > Aquatic > Deep subsurface > Groundwater | place... | reverse complement strand
TAATACCCATCTACAATCTCTCCTCTTTAATTGTTTTTGGCATATTTATACACATATGCCTCTACCTTAACGGCTTGAGGCAAAAACCGCCATATGTGTGTGGACATTACCTGCCAGCATTGACATATCGCCAAAATCATTGACAAATAGCTATTTCTTTGCTATACTGTATGGGTAGTTCTTTGATACAGAATCACTGTTTGAGATGAGCTTTTTGAGCCTTAAATCAGGGACCAGAAAGCTCGTCTCAACTACGGGATTAGTCGTGCCGAAGCGTACTTCGGAAAGCAAGCCTAGCCTACAAGGCAGAAGGAGATAACACATGAACGCGAAGTCAACTGCCGGTCAGATCAAGCAGATCAACCGGTTCGGAAGCGACGCCATCGAGAAGGTTCTCGGTGAGCTCGGCCTCGACAACCCCGGCGCCCAGCGCGTCATCGAACACGGCGACGAATTCGCCGAAGCAATCCGCATCGCGACACTCGCCTCGCTCAAGGATCTGTCGGTTTCCGACAAGTTCAAGAACGAGGAAGTCACCTCGAACTACGGCTACCTCTCCGGTTACCGTAAGCCGAAAGGCATCACGGAGCAGTGCAACATTCTGCGCCAGATCTTCCCAGGTGTCGGATTCGCCGACGAGAAGCTCGCGGAACGTGCGGTTCCTGCCAACGCCGAAGGATGGTTCGCCATCCCGAAGTGGCAGACGATCGCACCAACCTACAGCGAGGCCGTGCAGAAGGTGTTCGACGCGGTCAAGAAGGCCCGCAACGGCAAGTTCCACAACTACCGTGACGGGCAGATCAACAGAGAGCGCCTGCGCCAGTCGGCCAAGACGGCGTCCGTGTTCCAGAAGCTAGGGCGGGAGCAGAAGGATCACGACATCCTCGTGGTGGCTGCCCAGTTCGGCATCCGTCATCGGGGACGTTCTGGCCGCCGGGCTCGTGAGGTCTTCTCGGTCAACGAGCTCGGCCTCGGTGCTTTCGCTGTCGGGATCATGATCTTGACGCATCCGGAACGCCTCCAGCATTACGACAATCTCTGGATTGATTGTGCTGGCGACGAGTTCGACGATCCGGGTGCCGATGTCCGCTTCGCTCGCGCCCCGTACTTCAGCTTCTACGACGGCGAGGTCAAGTTCGACACTTTCTGGTTCGACATTGCCGACGAGCACTACGGTTCCGCGTCGGCTTTCGTTCCCGTTCCGCAGAACTGATCCTTGGCGCTCGAACTCTTGAGTCTTTTGAATCCTTTCTTTTGATTCTTGAGTTCGCGGCAAATTTTCGGGGTTATCCACAGTGTGTGGGTAACCCCGATTTCTTTTTATATAGAAAATATTTTTGATATACTTATACGTGAGTCTAGGCTCGTGTACGGTCGTCCATGGATTGCCGTCGCCGAACTCTTTCTCTTTATTCTCATTTAGTCTGTCCAAGGACAGTCCTTGGACAGATTCTATTTCAACCAATTCGCCTTTGGCTAAGGGAACTTTAATATATTTGTATTTCAATTTTCTAATTCTGTATTTTCTGGCGAGCCCCTCTTTTTTGATTATCTTATGAACGGTATTTTTGTGAAGAAAGATATTTTCTTTTTCCAGTTTCCATTTTAATACTTTCGCGCACATTTCTGTTTCTTTTCTTAATTCAATCACTCTCTCTTTGATTCTTATCGGTGTTTCTTTAGGATTACTCTTTGGTCTGGTTGATTTCGGCTCCAGCTCTATTTCACCGTGTTTTCTGTATTCAGCCAGCCATCGTTCCAAACTCCTTTGGCTATATGGACATACTTTGGCCGCGTCTTTTAACTTTATCTCTTTATTGTAGATGGGTAATACCCATCTACAATCTCTCCTCTTTAATTGTTTTTGGCATATTTATACACATATGCCTCTACCTTAACGGCTTGAGGCAAAAACCGCCATATGTGTGTGGACATTACCAAAAAGAGTTGCTTTTATGATAAAAGTGTAGTATAGTTTAGTAATAAAATATTCTATGTCAGTAATAATTACATTTAAGCCGAGACAAGTTACGAAGCAACTTTTGTTTACGCTTTCTCCGCGCGCCAAAGAAGTAATCACAAACAGATACGGGCTTGGTAGAGATACTCAAAAAATGACTTTGGAAGCCATAGGAAATCAATACGGTATTACAAGAGAGCGAGTTAGACAGATAGAAAATGCGGCGCTTGGAAGTATAAAAAAATCGGACATATTTTTAAAAGAAGCGCCAATATTTGATGAACTTGTGTTTGCTATTGATTCTCTCGGCGGAATAATTTCAGAGAACGAGCTTTTAGAATTGATAGCGAAAGATAAAAATACTCAAAATCACATACTTCTTTTGCTTACTCTCGGAGACGCTTTTAATAAGAAAAAAGAAGATAATGAATTTAAGCATCATTGGTATACAGATGAGAATTTGAGAAATACAATTGACACGGCTCTTAAAAATATATATAAAAATCTTTCAAAAGACGACCTTGTTTCTGAATCAGAGCTTATAAATGCATTTTTGGATGAAGTAAAAGATTTAAATATAAAATATAGAAATGAGGAAATTGTTAAACGGTGGCTTTCAATATCAAAAATATTAGATAAAAATCCGCTTGGCGAATGGGGTATTGCAAATTCCCCAAATGTTAAAGTAAAGGGTATGCGCGATTATGCTTATTTGGCAATTAAAAAGAATGGTTCGCCAATGCATTTTACCGAAGTATCAAAAGCCATACTGGATTATTTTGGGAAGAGCGCGCATACCGCCACATGTCATAATGAGCTTATAAAAGATAAGCGATTTGTGTTAGTCGGGAGAGGATTATACGCGCTTCTTGAGTGGGGATATACAAGTGGTGTCGTAAAAGATGTAATAATAAAAATTTTAGAAAAAGAAGGACATCTTACGCGAGAGAGTATTATAGACAGAGTTAGAAAAGAACGATACATAAAAGATAATACGATTATGGTAAATTTGCAGAACAGAGATTATTTTAATATTGATAAAGACGGCAAATATTCAATAAATAAATATTAAATAACTATAAATTACTAAATGCAAAAATTTAGGCCCTTGAATCCGCAAAACCTTTTATCTTCTAAATATTTTTGCTCAAATAGACCATAAATTTTTGCATTTCGTAATTCAATATAAAATATATGTTTAAATTTGTTGAAAAAAATATTGGGATACCCGTGTTTGGTTTTACGATAGTGTTATTTGTAATGATTTTATATATTTTCTTAAGAATAGCGCCACATCTGCTTGCGGAAACATTCACGGTATTAAAAATTCTCTCTCCAATATGGTTACTTTTATTATCCGCTTATGTATTTTGGTTTTTTTGGGTAATGTATGTAAGAGCTTATTTTTTCTATAATCAAAAATATTTGCTTCTTGAAATTAAATTACCGAGAGAGATAATGAAGTCGCCGCTCGCTATGGAATCCGTGTTTAGTGGTCTGCATCAGAGCGTAGGCGAGAGAACATGGTTTGACAAATATTGGTCTGGGAAAACACGCACTTGGTTTTCTTTTGAAATAGTTTCAATGGAAGGCAATGTTAAATTTTTTGTATGGACAAGAGTGTTTTGGAAAGAGGTGATTGAGGCGCAGATATATGCGCAATATCCGGAAGTGGAGATTACGGAAACCGATGATTATACAAGGATGATTGATTTTAATAAAAAAGAAATTAGTATATGGGGCACGGATTTTGAACTTACGGAACCCGATCCTTATCCGATAAAGACATATATTGATTACGGATTAGACAAAGACCCGAAAGAAGAATTTAAAGTAGACCCAATATCGCCAATGATTGAACATTTTGGTTCAATCGGTGGTGGCGAATATCTCTGGATACAGTTTATTATACGGGTAAATAAAAATGAAAAGAAAAAGAAAGGCGTATGGTTTGGCAAAACTGGATGGAAAGAGGAAGCCGAAGAAGAAATAAATAAAATTTTACAAAGAGACCCAAAGACGAAGACTTCATCGGTACTTTCCGCAGCGGGATTTCCTATGGACCCAATGTTAAGCGAAGGTGAAAGAGAGAAAGTCAAATCTCTCGGAAGAAGTATAACAAAGCTCGGTTTTGATGTCGGTATGAGAGGTATTTATTTGGCGGAAAAAGATAAATTTCGTCCAATAAATATAATGGGACTTTTAGGCACCGTAAAACAGTTTAATTCAAACACATTAAACAAATTCGCTCCTGCAAGATATTCAGCAGGATTTAGTTATAACTGGCAAGATTACAAAAATATCCTAAAAAATCGCGCAGGTAGAAGAGTTTTTGACGCGTATAGACGGAGAACATACTTTCATCACCCTTATAAAACACAGTCATTTGTTATGAACACGGAAGAACTCGCGACTATGTATCATTTTCCCGGAAGCACCGTAAGCACGCCTACCGTAAGCAGAATTCCTTCAAAGAAATCAGAAGCGCCTCCAAATCTTCCAATTTAATATACAACTTTGAATTACGAAATATACTATGAATTACGAAATGCAAAAATTTAGGTCTTTGGGTCGCAAAACCTTTTTATTTTCTAAATGTTTTTGCTCAAATAGACTGTAAATTTTTGCATTTCGTAATTCAAGAAAATATATGTATAGAATATTAAATATTTTATATAAATCATTGTATTTAATACACAAATATTTTTTATTTTTTTATAAAAAAATAATTGCGAAACTAAATTATTACAAAAGAAAATTAGCGTTTATCACGGCAATTTTATTTATCATCGTCCCTTCTTTTTACGCGGTATTCGTTAGTGCCCCGTCAAATTTTCCAATAGGCGAAACATTAACCATTGAAGAGGGCGCGCCATTATATAAAGTCGCGGAACAAATGAAAAATCAAAATATAATCAGTTCATCTTTTTTATTTAGAAATTTAGTTATTTTATTAAACGGGAAAAACGGAGCTCTTTTTGGAGATTATTTTCTTACTGACCGCGAAAATATATTTAAGATGGTGTTTAGAGTTTCAAATGGTGATTTTAATTTTAATTCAGTAAAAATAATAATTACGGAAGGAGCCACGGTAAATGAGATAGCAAAAATATTTGAAAAAAAATTTGATTTATTTGATAGCAAAGAATTTTTGAATATAGCAGGCGATAATGAAGGATATTTATTTCCCGATACTTATTTTTTTTCTTCAAATCTGAAGGCAAAAGAAGCCGCAAAAACATTAAATGACACATTTACAAAAAAAATTGTTAAAATAGATGCCGAAATAAGAACATTTGAAAAACCAATTAATGAAATTATAATAATGGCGTCCATTTTAGAAAAAGAAGCAAGGACTATGGAAACAAGAAGGACTATTGCCGGTATATTATGGAAAAGAATTAAAATAGATATGCCGCTTCAAGTAGATGCTGTATTTAATAAAGTAAACGGCAAAGATTCTTTTACATTGACGCTTGATGATTTGAAGATTAACCATCCATATAATACTTATACAAATAAAGGATTACCTCCCGGTCCGATTTCAAATCCGGGTCTTGATTCTATCCTTGCCGCCGTAACTCCGATTGAGACGGATTATCTCTATTTTCTCTCCGATATGTACGGTAATATGCATTATTCAAAAACATTTGATGAACATATCCGCAAAAAACGGTTTTATCTAAACTGATAAATTGTAATTTTATCATGAACTACGAGATTACCCCTGTCCCAAAAGTTGGCTTTACATTAAGCCGAAGAAATTGAGACCTGTCAACAAAAACTCAATATTAGTGGTGGTGTAGTAATGTTGGAGTTGGGATAATTTCATAATTCACGATTTTAAAAAATTTTGTCGAATAACTCAAAAAACGATTTTTTAATTAAGAAATGAAAAAAAATAATAAAAATAAAAAAACAAAGGTTTTTGTCGCGCTCTCAGGAGGTGTGGATAGTTCTGTCTCAGCCGCGCTCCTAAAGGAGCGCGGCTATGATGTGACTGGTGTTTTTATAAAAGTATGGCATCCGGATTCGTCTCTCAATTATTATCAGGACCATCCTCTGTGTCAATGGAAGCAGGATAGATTAGACGCGATGCGAGTTTGCGCAAAACTTGAAATTTCGTTTCTTATGTTTGATTTTGAAAAAGAATACAAAAAAGAAATTATTGATTATATGATATCTGAATATAAAGAAGGTAAAACTCCAAATCCGGATGTTATGTGCAATAAGCAAATCAAATTTGGCGTATTTTTGAAGAAAGCCATTGAGATGGGAGCTGATTATATAGCCACAGGACACTATGCCAAACGAAATCCTAAAATTCCAAATTTCAAAATTCAAAAAATTAAATTACTGCAAGCGAAAGATAAAAATAAAGACCAAAGTTATTTTTTATGGACACTTACGCAAGAACAATTAAAATATTCATTTTTTCCGATAGGAGAATATAAAAAATTAAAAGTGCGAAAGATTGCGGAGAAATTTGGTTTACCCACTGCGCGCAAAAAAGACAGTCAGGGTCTTTGTTTTATTGGAAAACTTGATATGGCAGATTTTCTTAAAAATTATATTAAAGAAAAAAATGGAGATGTCTTGGATAAAAGCGGGGAAATAATAGGATACCATAATGGCATTGTATTTTTTACAATAGGACAGAGACATGGATTTACCATTACGAATAAAAGCGCTTATGATAAACCTTATTATATAGTTTCAAAAAACATTTTAAATAATACGATTACGGTCTCACATAAGAACGCACTAACAATTTCGCGGACAGGAGAAGATAAAAAGAAAATAAAAATAAAAGATATTAATTGGATAAATGGAAAAATACCGAATATGAATAAAAAATATAAAGCGCGCATCCGATATCGTCAATTATTGCAAGATTGTAAAATTATAAAAAATTCCGTAATTGATGATTATGAAATAAAATTTGACAAATTTCAAAATACCGCCGCGCTCGGACAGTCAATAGTGGTATATGACGGAGAAGAATGTTTGGGAGGCGGAGTTATAATATAGTACTTGGATATTCAATATCCAAGTAAAAAATGATCCACTCTGTTAGAAAAAAACACAAGATGTTTATACGCAAAAATATGCTAAAACATATTAAAGATTTATATAGAAAGAATTGCTTTGTTTTTTCTCTAATAAAGCAAGTAAAAATATAAAATTAAAAATAAATTCTTTTTTCATTTTTTAAATTTGAGCGGGTGTGTTATTATACTATGAATTACGAAATGCAAAAATTTAGGTCTTCGGGTCGCAAAACCCCTTTATCTTCTAAATGTTTTTGCTCAACCAGACCGTAAATTTTTGCATTTCGTAATTCAAGATATTATAAATAATTATGAAAAATAATACCGATAAATTCAGAGAAGACAGTCTCGCCAAACTTGAAATATTAAAAAAAGCCGGAGTAAATCCATATCCGTCCAAAAGCAAGCGCAACAAAAAAATTGCTGTTTTTTTAGACAATTTTAATAAAGAAGAAAATGCTATTCTCGCCGGGAGAATTCGCTCTATTCGCTCCCATGGTAAAATTGGTTTTGCCGACATTGAGGATGAGAGCGGAAAAATTCAGATATTTTTTCAAAGTGAAAATTTAGATAATTTTGAATTGCTTTTAGAGACGCTCATTATCGGAGATATTATAGAAATAAAGGGGAAGCCGTATCTTACAAAAGCAGGACAACAAAGCATACAAGCTGAAAATATAAAAATTCTTTCAAAGAGCATAGCTTCGTGGCCCGTTGAACATTTTGGTATTAAAGATAAAGAAGAACGATTTAGAAAAAGATATTTGGATATATCGCTTAATTCGGAAGTCAAAAAATATTTTATACAAAAGACAAAAATTATAAAAGCCATAAGAGACTATCTGGAAAAAGCCGATTTTACGGAAGTAAGCACACCCGTGCTTCAGACCATTGCCGGTGGCACAATGGCGAAACCCTTTAAGACGCATCTTGATGCATTTGATATGGATTTATATCTTCGTATAGCGCCGGAACTTTATCTCAAGCGACTTTTAATAGGCGGTTTTGAAAGGATATATGAAATAGGTCCGATATTTAGAAATGAAGGCATTGACCGTGAGCATAATCCGGAATTTACTATGATGGAACTTTATCATACATATCAGGATTGGGAATGGCTTATCAATTTTACGGAAAATATGTTAAAGAATGTATTTGAAATCGCGGAAAAACCGCTACTGAAAGATAATAAATGGAGAAATATAGAATTCAGCAAACTAATTAAAGAAAAGACGGGACTTGATTATGAGCAAGATTTAAAAGAGGATTTTGAAAAATTTGCGGAGAAAAGTAATATAAATATCGCGGAGTATTTTTCAAAAGGTAAGATTGCCGATGAAATATTTAAAAAATTAATACGCATTGATATTAAAGAACCGACATTCGTAACAAAAATTCCAATTGATATTTCTCCTCTTTCAAAACAATTAGAAGATGAGTCCAAAAAGACAGCGCGATTTCTTTTAATTATAAATGGTATGGAACTGGTAAATGGATTTTCAGAATTAAACGACCCAATAGAGCAGGCGAAGCGTTTTGAGTCGCAGATGGAAATGAGAAAGAAAGGAGATAAAGAAATACAAGAATATGACAAGGATTTTATTGAGGCGCTTGAATATGGTATGCCGCCGACTGCCGGTTTAGGGCTTGGTATTGACCGACTTGTTATGCTCCTTACGGGAGCGTCTAATCTTCGCGAAATCATAGAATTTCCGCTAATGAAAAGAAAATAAAGGTGATTCTTCGGGGTAAAGCCCGATATATTTCGGAACTTATTTTGCTCGTGTTTCGCGTGGTAGAGTCGCGCGGCATCACATCTATATTTACTTGGAGACAGGGAACTTTGCACAAAATTGTGTCTAATATAGTAAAATTAAAAGACTATGAAAGACAAAAACAATAAAACAATAAAGACACTTAGAAAAAAAATATAAAAAGTTTAAAAGAAAATCTTGATTCATTATCAATGGACGGAAAATCCAAGGACAGTCCTTGGATGAGTGGACGGAAAATCCAAGGACAGTCCTTGGATGAGACTTGGATGAGAGTCAAGGTTCATTATCATGTGATTAAGGGCGTTGCGGATTAGAAACAGAATTTTATAATTTATGGCAAATGTCACCACCTATAAATCAAATTTATTTGGCGCGACATTGAGTTATAAAATAGTATATTCACCGTGAACTCACTTTGTAATTCAAGGCAGGTAAATTTTTAACGTGTAATTCTTTAAAAGACATCCGATAAAACGGATGTTTTTTCTGTGGATAAGTATTTTGTCATTGTGGTATGAAGTGTTATATACTATCAAAACAGTGGTATAAAGTGGAATTAAGACAGATAACAAACACCACTGATTTTATGTTAATCGGAGAATACACGCATACAATAGATCCAAAAAAGCGATTATCTCTTCCTTCAAAATTTCGCAAAGAGCTTGGGAGAAAGGTTGTCGTTACAAAAGGATTGGATAATTGTTTATTTGTGTATTCGGCGCGCGAGTGGAATAAAATATCCGAGAAACTCGCAGGCCTTCCGATAGGGCAGTCCGATACAAGGGGTTTTAACAGATTTATTCTCTCAGGCGCGGTGGATGCTGTAATAGATTCACTCGGACGAATACTGATACCAGATTTTTTAAGAGACTTCGCTTTTCTTAAAGACAAAGTGGTGCTCGCGGGAGTGCAGAGCAGAGTTGAGATTTGGAATGAAAAGAAATGGAGTGAATATAAAAAGAGAATTGAAAAGCAAGCAGACAATATGGCAGAGAAATTGGGAGAAATAGGAATCTTGTAATATGCACATACCAGTTCTTTTAAATGAAGTTATAAATTTTCTCAATCTTAAAGAGGGAGATACTGTAATTGACGCGACAATAAATAAAGCGGGACATTCAAAAGAGATTTGCAAACAGATAGGAGAGATGGGAACACTGATAGGGATTGACCTTGACCAAAAATCTTTAGATGAAGCGGGTAGAGAATTGGAACATTCAAAATGCGAAGTTATTTTACAGAAAAATAATTTTAGAAATTTGGACAAAGTTTTAGAAAAAGTCGGCATTAAGAAAGTGAATGCAATATTGTTTGACCTCGGTTTCAGCTCAAATCAAATGAATAAATCTGGCAGAGGATTCAGTTTTCAAAAAGACGAACCTCTTCTTATGACATTTAAAGAAAATCCCACGGAAGAAGATTTGACAGCGAGAGAGATAGTAAATAATTGGGAAGAAAATAGTATCGCAGACATTTTATACGGATATGGCGAAGAGAAATTTTCAAGACAAATTGCAAGAAAGATAGTTGAAATAAGAAAAGAAAAGCAAATAGAAACAACTATGGATTTGGTAAAAATAATAGAAAAAACGATTCCAAACTGGTATAAGCATAAGAAAATACATTTCGCGACAAAGACATTTCAGGCATTGAGGATTACTGTCAATGATGAAATAGACGCTTTGAAAGAAGGTTTGAACAAAGCTTTAAATATTTTGAGAAAAGAAGGAAGGGTTGCCGTAATATCATTTCACAGCATTGAAGATAGGATTGTAAAACAATTTTTTAGAAATAAGAAAGAAGAAGGTGTAGGAGCGATTATTACAAAAAAACCGATTATTTCAAACAGAGATGAAATTTTAAAAAATCCTCGTTCAAGAAGCGCGAAATTACGAATATTTCAAAAGGTTCTTTGAATTACGAAACTATGTCCGCGATGAGTTTCGTAATTTATGGAAAGGTAAATATAAAAATATGAAAACAAAAACAAGACAAATAAATATTTTTGAAAAAAGAGCATTTGTTGCGCTCATCTGCATTATTTTAGCGCTTTTAGCTTTTTACGGATATTTTATAAGCAAATCTATCATTAATGTCATTGTCAGAGAAGAAATTAGCAATGACATCGCTTTTGTCAGTTCTATTATAAGCGGTCTTGAGACCGAATACATATCTCATAAAAATGTTATCAATATGGAGTTTGCGAAATCAAACGGCTTTGTGAGTTTGGCAAATAAAGAATTTGTTACAAGAAAGTCATTAGCTACCACATTAGACGCGGCGGAATAATGATACTGCAAGCAAATGAAAAAAAGATATTTATTAAGAATATATTTTATATATATTATAGTATTTTTAGTTGCCCTTACTCTTATTGGGCGATTATATTTTGTGCAAATAATACACGGAGTTGAATTTAGCAATGAAGCGCTTGGTCAATATACGAAATCCGCAGACGATATTTACGATAGAGGAACTATTTTTATGGAAGACAAAAACAATAGAATGGTTTCCGGAGCCACGCTTAAATCGGGATTTACTATTGTTATAAATCCGAAAATATTGGAAGACCCGCTTATTGTGTATAAAAAACTTTCGGAAGTAATAGATATTGACCAAGATAAATTTTTTATGCGCGCGGGTAAAAAAGAAGACCCTTATGAAGAAGTGGCAAAGCGCGTGAATGCTGAAAAAGCCGCCACGATTGACGATATGCGCATTAAAGGAGTAAGTATATATAAAGACAGATGGCGATTTTATCCCGGCAATGAAATAGCGGCGCATACATTCGGTTTTGTTGGATATATAGGAGATGAATTTTCAGGAAGATACGGTTTAGAGAGTTACTATAACGATATTCTTGAAAGAAATGACAGCGGTTTATATGTAAATTTTTTTGCTGAAGTTTTTGCTAATATAAACAGCATTGTTTTTAAAAAAAAAGACCATTCCGGCGATATAATTACTTCAATAGAACCATCTATTCAATTATTTCTTGAAGATAAGATTAAAGAAATAAATAAAAAATGGAACGCAAAGATTACTGGAGGCGTGATAATTAATCCAAAAAATGGAGAGATATACGCAATAGGAGTTACTCCGACATTTAATCTCAACGATTTGCAATCGGTGGAAGATGCGTCGGTATTTTCAAACCCAATCGTTGAAAATGTATATGAAATGGGTTCTATTATAAAACCGCTTACTATGGCGGCAGGTATTGATTCGGGCGCCATTACGGCAGAGACAATATATTATGACGCGGGAAAAATTAAACTTAACGGTTATACAATTTCAAATTTTGATGGCAAAAGCAGAGGAAATGTTTCTATGCAGGAAGTGTTAAATCAATCGTTAAATACGGGAGCTTCATTTATTGCAAGTAAAATAGGCAATAAAGTATTTGCGGATTATATGCGAGCGTTTGGAATAGAAGATGAAACGGGTATTGACCTTCCAAACGAAAGCGCGGGTCTCGCCGACAATCTCAATAGTCCGCGCGACATTGAATACGCGACAGCTTCGTTTGGGCAGGGAATTGCGATAACTCCAATTAGCGCAGTAAGAGCTCTTTCTACGCTTGCAAATGGAGGAATTCTTATAAGACCGCATATTGTAAAGAAAATAAAATATACATCGGGATTCTCAAAAAAAATATCATTCGGCAATGAATTAAGAGTGATAAAAAAAGAAAGCGCGGAAGAAATCACAAGAATGCTTGTGAATGTAGTTGACCGCGCTCTTCTTGGCGGAAAAGTTAAACTTGATAATTATACAGTCGCGGCAAAAACAGGAACAGCGCAAATCGCGGATTTGAATAATGGAGGATATTATGATGATAGATTTTTACATTCATTTTTTGGATATTTCCCAGCGTATGACGCGCGATTTCTTGTATTTTTGTTTACCGTTGAGCCAAAAAAAACGCTATACGCGTCAGAGACGCTCACCAATCCATTTTATGATATAGTTAATTTTCTTATAAATTATTATGAGATACCGCCAGATAGATAAGCGCGCGATAAGATTTTTTTATTTTCTTCATGGTGAAATTTACTTGAAAAATATATACTATGAATTACGAAATGCAAAAATTTAGGTCCTCGGGTCGCAAAAATTCTTTATTTTCTAAATGTTTTTGCTCAACCAGACCATAAATTTTTACATTTCGTAATTCAAGATATATAATAATGCTTTATGTTAAAACAGATTTTCAAAAAAATAATAATATATTTACTTATTTTAGAATCAAAATTGACGCTTAAAAAATATAAACCCAAGATTGTGGCCATTACTGGCAATATAGGTAAGACCTCTGCAAAAGATGCCATATTTACAGTGTTAAGTTCGGCTTATTTTGTTCGTAAAAGCGAGAAGAGTTTTAACAGCGAAATAGGCATTCCACTTACGATACTGGGACTTCCAAATGGATGGTCTGATATTTTTGTATGGATTTATAATATTTTTGACGGATTAAAACTTATTTTTCTTAAAAATCATTATCCTAAATGGCTTGTTCTTGAAATAGGAGCGGACAGACCCGGCGATATAGAAAAAATTTCCAAATGGCTAAAAACAGATATTGTTGTAATAACTCACCTACCAGAAATACCCGTCCATGTGGAGTTTTTTAAATCAGCGGAAGAAGCGATTGTTGAAAAAGGCCATATTATGAAGACACTTAAAGATAGAGGAGTATTTGTTGTAAATAATGACGATAAAAGAGCGCTTACTCTGAAAATCTCCGTGGAAGAAAAAAAAATTATTACATATGGATTTTCAAACAATTCAGACATAGTCGCGTCTAATGAAAAAATAATCTACGAAAACAACAAACCAAAAGGAATATCTTTCAGAGTGGATTATAAAGGAAACAGTATTCCCGTGAATATAAACGGAGCTCTCGGCAAACAGCATATCTATCCCGTCCTCTCCGCAATGGCTGTTGGTATATCGCAGGGTTTAAATATTATCTTAATAGCGCGTTTATTTGACGAGCATGAGACACCGCAAGGTAGAATGAAAATCATTAATGGTATAAGTAATTCTTGTATTATAGATGATAGTTATAATTCATCTCCCGCCGCCGCGATTGAAGCAATTAATACTTTAAATAATATAGATTGCGGAGGCCGTAAAATCGTCGTGCTCGGAGATATGATGGAACTGGGCGGTTATTCTATGGAGGAGCATATTAAAGTTGGCAAACTGACTGGAGAAATTGCCGATATTTTAATAACAGTGGGCGTGCGCGCAAAATATATAGCTCAAGAAGCAAATCACGCGGGTATGAAAGAAAGAAATATTTTTCAGTGCTTAGATTCAGAAAGCGCGGGAGATAAGCTCATTGATATTATAGAAGAAGGGGACACGGTGCTTATAAAAGGATCGCAATCAATGAGAATGGAAAAAGTAGTTGAGAAAATTATGACAAATCCGGAAAAAAAATATCGTTTGTTGGTAAGGCAGGAAGAGGAGTGGCAGAATAGATAAAATTACGGTCTAAATTATTGATAAAATTTATGAATTACGAAATGCAAAAATTTAGGTCCTCTGGTCGTAAAATCTCTTTATCTTCTAATCTTCTAAATATTTTTGCTCAAACAGACCATAAATTTTTGCATTTTTTAATTCAAGAATAAAATATAAACATGGCCTATTATCTAACGGTTATTGGAATGAAAAGCAAACTACTTTGTTTTTCATCAAATTCCAAAATTTGCTCGGAAATCGCCGATGTTTATGAGACGATAAGATAAGGCTTTTTAAGGTAATATTCTTTACATCGCAATGATGGACTTTTAATTATCAATTAGGATACAATTCTATAAATTGGCCCTATCGTCTAACGGTTAGGACATTAGCTTCTCAAGCTGGCAATTCGGGTTCGATTCCCGATAGGGTCACCATAAGATACTTTCAGAATTTGGTGTGTTTATTGGACGAAATCCGAACTTTTTTTGACGAAAATCCGGACTGCGAATTTTGATTGCCGAGCTTCGCTCGGTAGGAACAAAAACTTTTCCGCTCGGGCGGGCAAAAAGGAAGGGGGTTGGGGGAAAGGAATTTTTGCCCGCCTGCTTCCGTTCCCGTTCCGTTTGAGCAAGAGAAAAGCGGAAAAAAAAAGGGGGGGGTTGGGGGGAATTCCGCTTTTCTCTTGCCAAATCAAAATGAGACCAGTCCCGCCACCTGCCCGAATACTTGGAGGGTAGAACCCCAAAAAGAAAAAAGCCCTTTCCATTTTAGAAAAAATCACCCCCGCGAAAAACAAAAGAGCAAGGAACATTTTTTCTTTTTGGGGTTGCCGAGTGAAGCGAGGCGGTGGCGGGACGATACGAGCGTACGATTTAGTTTCAAGCCACCACGCGCTCCGCGCGTGGCACATTAGCGATTTTGGAAATAGGTGCGAGCTTGGTACAATAAACACACCATTGATCTGTACCCTAAAAAGTGGACACAGATATCAAGAACTAATTAGGTGAAAATTTACAGTTTACCGTATTTGTTATACTCGTTAAACCACGCTTGCCAATTGTTTGTTTGTCGTATTATAATAAATATTATGTCAAAAGGAAGAGATAAACAAAAAAAAGAAAAAAAGAAACCAAAAAAAATTAAATCAAATTAATTTTTTATTTAATTTTTGTTTTAAGATTATAAACTTGGTTTTTGTTAAAGGACTATGAATTACGAAATGCAAAAATTCAGGTCCTTAAATCGTAAAATCTCTTTATCTTTTAAATATTTTTGCTCAAATAGACCATACCGTAAATTTTTACATTTCGTAATTCAAGATAAAAGATATAAATAATAGAGACATATCTTCGTAAGAATAAAAAATATTTGTCCTCTCCCCACCTTTTTTATTGGTTTATTTTTTGTTGTGGCGTATTAAGATTTTTTTTGACCGTGTAATGTTTTTACTGTAATATGATGTAATGAAACAGAGTCAACTCTTTACTAAAACAAGGCGAGAAGCTCCGAGCGATGAAGTATCTAAAAACGCGCGGCTTCTTATTCGCGCGGGTTTTATTCATAAAGAAATGGCGGGTGTGTATACATATCTGCCGCTCGGTCTTCGCGTGCTTAGAAAAATTGAAAATATAATCAGGGAAGAGATAAACGCTCTCGGCGCTCAGGAGATATTTATGACGACGCTTCAAGACCCGTCAATCTGGATGGCAAGCGGAAGATGGGATGACAAAACCGTTGATAATTGGTTTAAGACAAAACTTAAAAATGGAAATGAACTTGGTATAGCTAATACTCACGAAGAACCGCTCGCGAAACTTTTAACAAACAATGTCAATTCATATAAAGATTTGCCTTTATATGTTTATCAGATTCAAAATAAATTCAGAAACGAACTTCGCGCTAAAAGCGGTATAATGCGCGGACGGGAGTTTTTAATGAAAGATTTGTATTCATTTTCTCGCACCGAAGATGAACATAAAAAATTTTATGAAAAAGTTGCCGAAGCGTATAAGAGAATATTTGAAAGAATTGGCATCGGAGATAAAACCTATAGAACATTCGCAAGTGGTGGAATATTTTCTAAATTTAGCGATGAATTTCAAACATTATCCGAAGCGGGAGAGGATACTATTTATATAAATGAGAGAAAAAAGATTGCCGTAAATAAAGAAGTTTATACGAACAGCGTTCTTACCGAATTAAATCTTGATAAAAATACTCTTATGGAGAAAAAAGCGACAGAAGTCGGTAATATTTTTTCTCTTGGCATTAAATATTCTGAAGCGGAAGAACTCTTGTATAAAGACGAAAATGGCGACAGTAAGCCGCCGATTATGGGAAGCTACGGCATAGGACTCGGACGCATTATGGGAGTTGTCGTAGAAGTATTATCTGATGATTCCGGTCTTGTTTGGCCTGAATCAATTTCCCCTTTCAAACTGCATTTAATTGGCTTGAGTGATGCGAGTAAAATATATGACAAGCTTGAAAAAAAGGGCTTTGAAGTATTATATGACGACAGAGATATAAGCGCAGGCGAGAAATTTGCGGACAGTGATTTAATCGGTATACCATATAGGATTGTAATATCAAATCGTAATATCAGCGCGGGGAAAATAGAACTTACAGAGCGCGCGACAAATAAGACAGAGAGGATTTCTGAAGACGAACTGATTAAGAAATTAAGTTAATATGCGAAATAAAATAAAACGATATTTAGATAAATTTTACAGATTTTTTTCAAATGATATAGGAATTGATTTAGGAACGGCAAATACTCTTGTATATTTGAGAGGTAAGGGGATTGTCATAAATGAACCATCTGTTGTTGCTATAAACCAAAAAACAGGCCGTATTGTCGCTATAGGCGCGCAAGCCAAAGAAATGTTAGGAAGAACTCCAGGTCATATTGTTGCGGTGCGGCCTCTTATTGACGGAGTTATATCTGATTTTGAAATAACGGAAGAGATGCTTTCATATTTTATAAATAAGGCGCAAACTTATTTAAAAAAACTATTAAGACCGCGCATAGTGATAGGCGTGCCATCAGGCATTACAAGTGTTGAGATACGCGCTGTTCGCGACGCGGCAGGGAATGCTGGCGCGCGAGAAGTTTATATAGTTGAGGAGCCGATGGCTGCGGCAATAGGTATTCGCCTGCCGGTAAAAGAGCCAGTCGGAAATATGATAATTGACATAGGAGGCGGGACATCCGATATAGCGATTATTTCTCTAAATGGCATTGTGTGTTCTAAAAATGTGAGAATCGCAGGCGACAAATTTAATGCCGATATTATTTTTTATATAAGAAATGAATTTAAAATTTTGATAGGCGAAAGAACCGCGGAAGATTTGAAGATTTTAATTTGCGCGATATTTGAAGGAGATATGCCGACAGAATCCGTCGTAAGAGGCAGAGATTTGATTACAGGATTGCCGCGTGAGGTTGTTATAACGGATTCTGATATTCGCGCGGCGCTTTTAAATTCTATTGACCATATTATTGACGCCGCTAAAGAAGTGCTTGAAACAACTCCTCCGGAAATTCTTTCCGATGTAATGCAAAGAGGAGCTTTTATTGCGGGCGGAGGCGCGCTTATAAGTGGAATGTCGGAGCTGATGAGTGAAATGTTGAAACTTCCCGTATATGTAGCCGATGACCCGCTTACAGCCGTGGTGCGCGGCACAGGAGTAATACTTGAAAATATAGACGCGTTTGAAGAAGTATTAATCACAAGCGACAATGAGCAATTATCCCCTACAGTATAAAGAAAATAAACAAAAATTATTCGCCAAAACTTTTATTATTGTAATATTGTTTGTCGGTATTTTTGTTTTGACGGATATTTTGTTTCCAAATATTTTTTCCGGAAGCGCGTATTTTGTAAGCGCGCCGTTTTGGAAAGCTAAAAATAAAATAATTTCAAATATTATTGATACGACACAGTTGATTAAATCCAAGAAAATTCTTGTAAATGAAAATAAAAAATTAAAATCTCAAACGGAAGAGATGAATCTGAAATTATCAGCGTTAAATCTTCTTAAACGAGAAAATAGTTTTCTAAAAGAAACGTTTAATTATAGCGGATTTAACGCGGAAAATACGATTCTCGCGGAAATACTTACAAGACCTCCGGCTTCTTTGTATGACACTTTTATAATTGGCGTAGGAAAAGATAACGGAATTAAAGAAGGCTACAAAGTTTTGGCGTCAAGTGATATTTTTATAGGAGTGGTCAGCGAAGTGTATAAAAAGACATCATTGGTTAAATTATTTTCTTCACACGGAGAAATAACAGCCGTTTTTATTGGTGATAATAACATATCAGTGAACGCGGAAGGCGCTGGAGGAGGAAATTTTACGGCAAATCTACCGAGAGACACAGGAATCAAGAAAGGAGATATTGTTACAATTCCCGGTATGAGCGCGAATGTTTTCGCAATTATTGAAGAAATTGAGACCAATCCGACAAACCCGTTTGTTAAAGTATTTTTTAAAAACCCCATCAATATGAATGAAATTAAATGGGTGCGGATTGTGAAAACACAAAATTAAAAACATAAAATTATTTTGAATTAAGAAACTTTTTTGGCATAATTTTTGCAAGGCATACATAAAAAATCTGTTGATTTTTTTGTTAGGTCTGCCTGTGCGTTGTCGCGCGCAGACAGGCTCGGCGCGCGACCATATGCGCAATGTCTTTCAAAAACTATGCCTACGACGAGTTTCGTAATTCAAGAATATTAAGAAAGGGTAAAGATATGTTATAATCTTGAATCACGAAATACAAAAATTTACGGTCTATTTGAGCAAAAACATTTAGAAGATAAAGAGGTTTTGCGACTCGAGGACCTAAATTTTTGCATTTCGTAATTTATAGTTATAATGTGTTTTAATGTCACATTTGAGAATTATTTTCAATGTTTTAATGTTTGGAAGCGTATTATTTTTCCCATGGTGGTTTACAATAATTATCGCTATATGTTTTTTATTTGCGTTTAATGCGTATGAAATATTGTTTTGGGGACTTTTAGCCGATATATTATACGGTGTTTCCACTCCGAATTTTTTTGGTATACGGTTTATATTTACAATAATTTTTACGCTGTTTTTTATCGGCGCGCGTATTTTGAAAAAGAGATTAGCGTATTATGATATTTAGAAAGATAAGAAAAAAAATATGGGAGAAAAAATTATCCAAAAGTGGTGAAATTGATCCTGATGAAATTTTTATTGATTCCACAAATCTTCCCGAATTTAACACCTATCAATTTGAGGGGAGAATTGAGAAACCAATATCAAAACGAGCGCTATTTTTTGTCGGAATATTATTTTTTATTGTAATCGTATTATTTGGACTAAAAATTTGGGAGCTACAAATAAGTGAAGGCAAAACATACGCGTCTATAAGCGAGAATAATAGATTAAAGCACTTTATAATTTTCCCCGAGCGTGGAGTTATTTATGACAGAAATAATATTGAATTAGCGTGGAATACGCGTAAAAATGAAGAAGATGATTTTTCAAACAGAAAATATACCACTATGACAGGTCTTTCTCATATCCTTGGATATATAGGGTATCCTCTTAAAGATAAAAATGACGTCTATTATCATAATGAGTTTGTCGGCAAAGACGGAGCAGAGAAAATTTTTGATAATATATTAAATGGAAAATCCGGATTGAAGATTGTTGAAACGGACGCATTGATGAATATTAAATCAGAAAGCGTAATAATGTCGTCCAGCTCCGGTAAAAATATAATACTTTCCATTGACGCGAATGTACAAAACGCTTTTTTTACATTTATTAAAGAATTAGCAAATGAGGCAGGTTTTGAGGGAGGAATGGGCGTGATAATGGATATTAACAATGGAGAAATATTATCAATGACAAGTTATCCTGAATATAATTCGCAGATACTTTCTGATGCTACGCCTGCTAATAAAATTACCGAATATATAAATGATAAAAACAAACCATTCTTAAACAGGGTTACAGTAGGTCTTTACACGCCCGGCTCTGTTGTGAAGCCATTTATCGCTATTGCCGCTCTTAATGAAAAATTGATTGAGCCTGAAACTGAGATTTTAAGTAATGGCTCCATTTCAATACCGAATCCGTATTTTCCCGACAAGAAGTCTGTATTTATGGATTGGAAGACGCACGGTCTTGTTGATATGAAAAAAGCGCTTGCCGTTTCGTCAAATGTTTATTTTTATGAAATAGGCGGAGGATACGAAGAACAAAACGGTTTGGGAATTGAAAATATAGAAAAGTATATGAGAATATTCGGTTTTGGCGATAAGACAAATATATACCCTCAATACACCATCTTTGAAGAGACCGGAGTAATACCAAATCCAAAATGGAAAAAAGAAATTTTTGGCGGTGATGAATGGAGAATAGGCGATACATATCATACGGCGATAGGGCAGTATGGTTTTCAAGTTACCGCGCTTCAGCTTGTTCGCGCGGTTGCGGCAATTGCAAACGACGGAAAACTTATTACTCCAAAATTAGTATCTGATAATAAAAATGATTTTATAAATATTCCAATACGAAAAAGTTATTTTAATGTAGTGAAAGAAGGAATGCGTATGGCGGTAACGGAGGGCACTGGAAAAGGCTTGAATATTCCACAAGTAAAAATCGCCGCGAAAACAGGAACCGCGGAACTTGGAACAATGAAGAAATTAGTTAATTCGCTAGTTGTCGGTTTTTTTCCGTTTGAAAATCCTCATTTTGCTTTTACCGTAATAATGGAAAAAGGAAAAAGCGACAATCTTATCGGCGCGCTTTTTGTAATGAGAAAGATGTTTGAATGGATGGCGGAGAATACTTCGGAGTATTTGCAATAAAGTTAAAAAATTGGTTAATATATTATAGACTTTAGCATATATTTGTCGGTCTAAAACCAAAAGAGAAATATTTGCGCGAATAAAATCATCAATGGGTTTTTGATAGTTTTATTAAGCAAAATGTTTAGTTAACCTTCAAGGATGATACTGTTGATAAGTATTTCTGCCATTTTTCCACCGGAATCATTTCGTTCAAATACTTTCCAAGAGGGATTCTTTCGTAATTATAGAAATGTAAATATTCTTCCAAGGATTTCCAAGTTCTTCTCGGATTTAAATAATATTCTTGATAAATAAACTTCACGAGCTCTTTCAACCGCTCCGTCTCAAGTCTCGGAGAAGATTTTGGAATGAAATAATAAGACGATACCTTTTCCAATAAGGAAACCCGTCCAAGGACTGTCCTTGGACGGGTTTTCTGTCCAAGGACAGTCCTTGGACAAGTTTGATTTTGACCGGATATACCGGGTGTTTGATTTTTGTTCGCCATAATGTGTTTTTGGGATTAGTCCTTATAAATTCTGATAATTAACCTTTGTCACCTCAATCTTATCAGAATGTCACCTCGTAAGGTTAACTGTACAAAAATTTGACATTTTATCTCATTAGAATATAATTATTTTTAATACGATTTTAACGCTCAAATCTAATAAGTTTTTATCTGATTTATTAATTCTATCAAATCAAAAATGACTGATGAAAAAGAATATCTAACCAAAGAAAAATTTGACGCGCTTCAAGACGAGCTAAATTTTTTAAAAACCACTCGCAGAAAAGAAATTGCGGAAAATCTTGAATATGCGAGGTCGCTCGGAGATATCTCTGAAAATGCCGAATATCATGAAGCTCGCGAGCTTCAAGCCGCCACGGAAGATAGAATAAATAAATTGGAGTTAATTTTAAAATCCGCTAAAATAGTCGCTCACAAAAGTAATGACTTTGTAAATCTCGGCTCTGAAGTTGAAATACAAAAAGAGAAAGAGAATGAGACAAGAAAATATAAAATTGTAGGTTCTGAAGAGGCAAATATGCAGGAGAGAAAGATTTCACACATCTCACCGCTGGGGGAAGCATTGATGGGAAAAAAGAAAGGCGAAACTTTCTCATTCTTAACACCAAACGGCAAACTGAACTGCAAAATTATCAGCATTAAATAAATTTTAATTTGATTTTTTAACGTTATTCGCATATTAAAATTTATTATGGAGAAAAGTAAGACAAAATGGAATTTAAATTTATTTTATAAATCTGCAAAAGACCCTCAAATAAAAAAAGCTCTTGAAAAAATAAAAAAAGCAACTGTCTTTTTTGAAAAAAAATATATAAAAAAAGACGATTATCTTAAAAAAGAAGACAAACTTCTTGAAGCATTGCGAGATTATGAAAATCTTATTAAATTAAGCGGAGATAAACCGTTTCTTTATTTTCATTACAGAAAAGATTTGGATGCGAAAGACAGGGAAGCTGAAGCAAATTTAAATAAATTAATTAATGAATTGACGAAATATGAAAATAAAATTTTATTTTTTTTATTGAAAATAGGCAAAATTGAAAAAAAACTTCAAAAAAAATTTCTTTTAAGTAAAAAATTACAAAAATATAATTATTTTTTAGAAAAAATTTTTAAAACAAGCAAATATGACCTTTCGGAAGAGGAAGAAAAAATTATAAATTTCAAAAATATGCCAAGTTATAGTATGTGGGTTGACGGTGTTCAAAAAGTTCTTAGTAAACAAAATGTAAGATTTAGAGGAAAAGAAATATCTATCGGGGAAGCTCAAAATAAAGTAAGCGGACTTAACACAATAAAGAGACGCGCTCTGCAAGATAAAATTTTAGAAAAGATTAAAGAAATAAGCGGTTTTGCCGAAAGTGAAATAAACGCCATTGTCTTGAATAAAAAGATAGATGATGAGCTTCGCGGTTTCAAAAATCCGCACAGCGCCACAATATTGGAATATGAAAATAATGAAAAAAGCATATTGAATTTTGCGGATATTGTTACAAAACATTTTTACATTAGTAATCGTTTCTATAATTTAAAAA
>Ga0209343_10002596_pt1 | contig 23173 bp, 17 predicted proteins | sample RifCSPlowO2_02_FD_184026 | JGI IMG/M metagenome (GOLD analysis project Ga0209343, IMG submission 184026) | Groundwater microbial communities from Rifle, Colorado - Rifle CSP2_plank lowO2_0.2 (SPAdes) (version 2) | ecosystem: Environmental > Aquatic > Deep subsurface > Groundwater | place... | reverse complement strand
TGACAGAACCACGTCGTACTGCAGGTCGTTGCCTTCTACGACGCTGGTGTCACCGGCGAGGCCGCCGGGGTCCCTTGCGGTCACTGAAGCGACCGTGGATTCGTTGTCGGTCAGGGTGCCCGTGGCTGACCTGGCAGTACCGGGGGTGACAGGATCCAAGTTGTCAACGGGTGTGAGCCACCCTCCCACTGTGGACAATCCATCAAGCCGGATCTGCTCTTTGAACACTGTCCAGCCGGTGAGTGTGCGCTGTTTATCCGTGATGTTGCTTACGGTGGTCGCAATCGAAGCAGCATCGTTACCGCTGGAATCCTGAATGGCGCTGTTGGTCGTTAAGCCGCTACTGGTCGGCGCGGTGTACGCGACGGTGACGACATCCCCCTGCGAGACTGAATTGCTGAGGGAGAGCACTACGGCGGAGCCTCTGACGGCGACCGCCGTGATGGTGCTGGTGCTGCCCCCTGCGGTGACGGTGAAATCACTGGCTGAAGCCGCAGTGGTAGAAAGAATCTCGTCAAACGTGAGGATGACCTGGTTGCCAAGAATGTCGGTGGCAGCGCTGATAAGGCTTGGCGCAGCTGTATCTGTCACTCCAACAATGTTCGTAACGGTCGTTGTGGTTAGTTGCGCCGCATCATTGCCAGCGACGTCCTGAATAGCGCTGTTGGCCGTTGTGTTGTCGCTCGGTGGCGCGGAGTACGCCACGGTGACCGTCTGGCCGTTTGCGATGCTGCTGGAGAGTGTGAGCTGAATGTAGTTGCCGGTGCCACCGACTGAGCTCACTGCGACGGTGCCGCCATCGGTGGTGACCGTAAAACTGCCTGCCGCGGGGCGTGTTGTACTGAGGATTTCGTCAAAGATCAGGATGATCTGATTGCCAGCAGAATTGGTGACTGCTCTGACAAAACCGGGACCTGTATCGGAGTTGTCGGCGAAGGTGCCGTCAAAGGTCCCATTCTCGAAGGATGCACCGATGAAATTAATCACCAGGGACGATGTTCCCGTACCGTCGCTGGTGGTCGAAACCGTTCCAATCGCCCTGGCAGAGGTGCCATCACCTTTGTAGATCGTATTGCCCACAACACTGATGGTGTCGAGCGTAGTGGATGCTGTTGAGGATGTTTGTAGTCCTATGTTCTCGGTCGCGGTTTTTACCCCACCGGAATACTTGACCTCAAAGGTCCCTCCCGCAAAGTCAGTCCCAGTTCCCACCAAATTTGGGGTTCCGTTAATGGTTTGTTCGGGTATTTCCGGGAGGTCTAAAGCCCCCATCCACTGAGGTACAGCCAGAGCCTGGAGCACCGCATTCGGTGCATATTCCAGTGTCCAATTCCCGCCTAGCGAAGTGGATCCGGTTAAATCGCTCGACGCTGCCACATCCGCCCCTGTAGCCCTTGCCAGACCAGCGATGAATTGTTGCCCCACCTCACCCGAGGCCACCGCGCAGCCGTAGACCAACAGGTCGCCATCAACCGTCAGAGCCTGCCCCACCTGCCTCAGCACCGCCTGAACACGGACATCATTCAGGCTGGCCTCGTTGAGGGCGTCCCGTCCGAGGTGCACGGTGCCTTCTGATCCATGGCTCAGCACATGGATGGCATCAAAGCCAGTGTGGTTTTGCGCCCATACCCCCATCTGGGCCAGCCCGCTCTGGCTGGAGTCGATCAGAACCACTTCAACCCCGGCCCGCACGCCATCCACCAGCGTCTGGTAACCGGCCACTGCGGTATCAATGAAGGCCACTTCCTTGCGTCCACCGTTCTGCGCCGGGTCGATTGCGCGCACCGTGACGGCGGGCGGTGTGGTTTCTCTGGTCGACGCCTCAACCGATACCGCTGCTGGTGCCCATTCGGCTTGCTGTGTGACCGCTGCAGCATGCGCGCTGGTATCGGGGTGAGTCGTTGGCTCGACGGCGTGAGCGACATCCGCCACAGCCGCAGCGCCTGCCCCGTCAAACATCAGCCGCGCTTCCAGCGCCAGAGGCATTGGACGGGGACGCTGCAGCCCACTGCGGGTGACCTTGGTGCTGAGCACTGACGCCACCGTGCCATCCACACAACTCCCGCCTGACGACTTACCCTGCCGCTTGACGTTTTCAGCTACCGCCACGTAAGTGCGGGTAATTTCGTTCCAGACGTTGCTAAAAATTCTGTTCATGGTCAGGATTCCTTGGAGATGTCTTGGGGGGTGGCTGAGTGTGTTGGAGCGATGATGGAAAACACACTATCAAACTAGGGTAAACATGGCGTAGCAATCAAAATTTAAGCAAAAACAGGCTTTGGCCCGCATAAAACATGCGTGAGCAGCTATCAAATAAATAGCAACTAAAAACCCTTGCAACCCTGCGCATGTCACATCCCGGCTGGCGCCACCAGGCTGACGCGTCCGCTCATGCCTGCAATCAGCTCTGCAAATTTTCCGTTGATGGTGGCCACCAGCTTGACCGACTGGCTCACCGGGTCCACCCGGGCGCCGATGCGCTGCACCTTGGCCGGGTAACTTTTGCGGGTTTCGTCGATGCTGACCTGAAAGGCGTAACCGGGCTTGACCCAGGCCAGCCATTTGCTGGGCACCAAAAACTCGATCTCCAGCACGCTGTCGTCGATGATGTCCAAAATGGGCTGACCGGGCTGCACGTACTGCTGCTCGCGCACCTTTTGTTCGGCCACACGCCCCGAAAAAGGGGCGGTGATGTTGCATTTGCTGAGCATGGTGCCCATGGCGGCTACTTCTGCCTGGTTTTTCAGGACCTCCGCTTCCGATACGTCCAGTTCCACCTTGCCCACAGAGTGGAGTTCCGCCAGACGTTGGTTGGCTCCCCAGGTTCTTTCGGCACCACCCAGTGCCGCACGGGCTTTGTTGAGCTGGGCCTGTTGCAAGGAACAGTCAAAACTGACCAGGCTTTGTCCGGCCTTGAAGGCGCCGCCTTCCTGCACGGGAAGGCGGTTGATCTTGGCGCCAATCTCGGCGGCCAAGGTGGTGTAGCGGTGCGGGGCCAGTTGGGCACGAATTTCGCGTTGCTCCAAACTGGGTTGTGCAGGACCCGCTGCAGCGGGAGTCGCACGCGCCGCAGCGGTGGCCGGAGTTTGCGCTATCAGGGGTGCCGGTCCGCGCTGGGGGGCCGCGGCCTGGGCGTGGAGGGTGCCGAAGGCGAAGAGTCCGCAGACCAGGATGGCTTGGAGGTGGTGCCTCGGCATGGTGGATCCCCCTAGTTTGTAATGGCCGGCTTGCCCGCTGGCAGTTCGCCGTTTTCCCAATGCTGGATCGCGGTTGTGATGGATTTTTGCAGGTCCGCCAAGCCCATCTCCTGCACGCTGCCGATGTCGGGTTCCATGCCCAGCGTGGCCTGGAGTTTGCTGGCGGCGGCATGGGCCTGCGCCAGCGCCTGGTAGCGGCGCAGTTGGCTCAGAATGGCGGCGGTGTTGCTGCTCACTTTTTCCAGTTTGCTGGCGGTTTGTGCCTGTTCGCGGTTGGTGACATGTTTGTCGATACGGTCATCAACGGACCAGATGGCGTCGGAGCGCTGGAATTGCTGGAGGGCGTTGGTGTACTGCAAGCGCGCGATATGCACCTGGGCCAGGATGGCCATCTGGGCGGCCACCCGGCGCTGGTCCGCCAGCGCGACACCCGCTTCGGCCAGGCGCTGCTGCGAAGGTGCGGAGAGCAGGTTCAGCAGATTGAAGGAGAGCTGGGCACCCGCCTCGTTCCAGCTGTTGTTCACCAGGTATTTGTCGGTGTCGTGCTTGAGCGTGTAGTTGAAATTCAGATTGGGGAACAGCCGCACCAGGGTTTTGCGGGTTTCTTCGCTGGCAATGCGGGTGTTGTAAAACTGTTCGCGCAGGTCGGCATTGCGGGCAATGGCCACCTCTTCCATGGCGGCCATGGGCAGTTCGAGGATGCGCTGGTTCAGGGTTTCCGCCGGTTCACGCACTTGCAGGTCCAGCCCCAGCGGGGCATTGATCAGGTTGGCCAATTCAATCCGGGCGGTGGAGAGGTCCTGGTCAATGGTTTCAAGCAGGCGCAGGTTTTCCAGGACCTGGCGCTGGTAACGCAGGGAGTCCAGCGGGGAACGCAGGCGTTCTTCTTCGGCCTTGCGGGCATCGCCCAAAGCGTCCACCGCCAGGGCGATGGAGTTCTTGACGTCCGCGCGCAGCTTCTGGGCGCTGGCTGTGCGCCAGAACGCGGTGCGCACATCCTGGATCAGGGTGTGCATGGCTTTGCGGCGGCGCTCCACGGCAATCATGGCGCGGTCGGCATTCTGCTTGGCACCGTAGTAAGAAAGACCAAAATCCAGCAGATTCCAGGTCAGCCCCAGGTCACTGGCGGTGTGGTTTTTTTCGCTGGAAATGAAGGGGTTGGCAAGCGAGGGCTGTCCGGTGACGGAGTCTTCCGCCCGGCTGATGGCGTTTTCGCTGCGGCTGCGGTAACCCGCCGATGCCACCAGCTTGGGCAGCATGTCGTAGCGGCTGACGTCGAGCTGGTTGAAGGCAATGGCCTCTTCCATCATCCGGGTGCGGCGTTCCAGGTTGTATTTGAGGCCGCGGGCAATGGCCTCTTCCAGGCTCAAGGCGCCTTGGATGGGTTCAACACCTTGTTGGGAAAGGCCTCGGTCGGTTTGGGCCTGGTCTTTGATTTCCTGCCCATTCAGGGGCCGGGTTTGCACACTGGCGCAACCTGCCAGCGCCAGGGCTCCCGCCAGTAAACCCAACTTGAGCGAACTGCTGAGGGTGGCGCGGCCTCCCGAAGAGGCGGATGAAGCGAAAAAACTATCTTGTTTCATAAACATTTCCGCGGTGTTTGACTTGGGATAAAAATATTCTGGATCAGTGTACATAGAAAGGCTTGTTCATTGATGACTGTTTTCCAAATCCCCTTGTCCAACTTTCACTGGACTTTGGAGCCCGTCTGCAAAACCAGGTCGATCCGCCGCTGGATGCGCGCCGCCGCCGCAGGCTCGCCGGCATCGCTGGCCCTCTGGCGTTGTATCCCCAGCCAAGCCAGCAATGGGCGGCGCCAGCCCTGGGCCGAGGCGGTGTCCACGGCCACGGCGATATCCGGCGGGCTTAAATGCCCGGTTTGCAACAAGGCGCCAGCGGCCACCAGGCGTGCCAAAGGGTCTTCCACGGCAGCCAACGTGCCAGGCGGCAGCGCCGAACCGCCCTGGCTGGTTGCAGCGGCTCCGCCGATCACGATGGCCCGGTGGTGCGCGGGCAGCAGGGCGGGGTTGATGCCGGTCCAGCGGCCCGTCAGGTAGGCCGCATAGGCTTGCTCACTGGGCGGGGCGTCCTGTGCCAGAGGCGCATAACTTGCGCAGTCGTCAAACTCCAGGCTGGCCACACGGATGGCGCAGCGCGTCAGCTCGGTGCGGGCCACCAAGTCTGCGCGCCCGGTGCTGGCCACCGCGGCTCTGGCACGGTCCAGCTCGAAGTTGGCAAGGCGGCTGTTGCCACTGAGATAGGCGCTTGAAAAACTTTTGAGCGCTGAATACGCGTTGGCTTGCCAGTCGGGCGGTGGCGGTTTGCTGGCGCAGGCGCACAGCAGCAATGCCGCAAGCCAGGGGGATAAACGCAGGCTCATGGCAGTTTGAGTTGGGTGTCGCGGGCAAACGGCCACTTGCGGTTGACCTCGTCCACCAGTTGGCCGACTTTGCGCAGGCTCACCTCCACTTCGGCGCGCAGCGCGCCCAGATCGGTGCTGGCCACCCGTGCGTTGGCGCCCACGGCTTGTGCTTCCACCAGCACGGCATCGACTTTTTGCAAGCTGGCACGCACGTCTTTCAACATTGCGGTGAGTTGTACCACGGCGGCCTGGGTTTCGTCCATCACGCCGTTGGCGCCAAACACGCGCTGGTCGGCTTTCTTCAGCAGGGCATTGGTGTGGTCCAGGGTGGCGATGATTTTTTGGGCCTGGTCTTCGCTGCCCAAGGCCGCCGTCAGCAGGCCATAGCGCCCGCTCAGGCGTTCGGTCACGGTGCGCAGGTGGGCCAGACTGGTGTTGAGGCTGGATTCAGAGGCGGTCATGGCCTCCAGGTTTTCCAGCAGGGTGCGGGCGGACGCCACAATGCGCGGAATCTCGGCATTGGTATCGCCGCGCAGCACGGTGCGCTCCGCGTTTTCGGGCAGGGGCGGGTCTTCCAATATGCCGGAGAAGGCACGCAGGCGGGTCTCGCCAACCATGCCGCGTTCCATGGTGAAAATGCTGGAAGTGCGCAGCCAGTGGGCATCTTTGCGCGGCACGTCAATCACCATACGTGCCTTGCCCTGCGGGTCGAGTTCAATGCGCCGAACGCGTCCGATGGGGAAACCCGAGAAAGTCAAGTCCATGCCGACGATGACGCCCTCGGAGTCGTCCGCCACCAGCACCAGTTGCTGCGTGCTCTCGAACACACCACGCGCGACCATCACGTAGAGCAAAAAACCCAGTACCAAAGCCGTGACCAGAACCAGCAAGGCTACCGCCCTGCGTTCGACACGGGCGATCTCCGTGGGCGAGGGCGGCGGGATTTCAGCGTTGTCAGACATAGGGTCTCCGTTAAACGTATTTGACCGCCAGGGAGGTGGCCTCGACCAGCAACAGTACCAAAAACAGCCGCACCGCGCCGGGTTGCACTGCGTCGGCGGCGCGGCTTTGGCGGGCTGCTTCCAGACGGCTGGCGGTGGGCACGATAGCCACCGCCAGACTGAAGAGCAGTGTTTTGAGCGCAAACCCCACGGTCACCGGCATGTCAAACACATGGCCGACCGTGCGGGTGTAGCCCGGCACGCCCCACAGCGAGAAGCCGTACACCGTCAAATAGGCCAGCACCAGCGCAATCACACTGCTGACCATCGCCAGCGTGATGACCGAGAAAGCTTCGGCCACCACATGCGGCACCACCTCCTGGCGCAATTGCGCCATGCTCAGCTGCGGTGTCGGCTCGGTGGGGGACGGTGGGCCGCCTGCAGGAGGCTGCCCGGTGAACACCAGGCCCGAACGCAGGGCCACAAACAAGGCGGCAGACAACGGAATCAGCTCCAGCACCAGAACGCGCACCACCATTTGCAGTGCGTATTGCGACAGGCCGTAGCTCAAGGCGGTCACCACCACGATGCGGATCAGCACCAGGCTGAACAACGAGGCCACCACCGTAAACCAGGGCAAGACCTGCCAGGTGCTGGTGTAAATGTCTTTGGCGGTGGTGGCGCGGTAGGCCCGGCTGTAAGTGGACGGTGACAAGGCCACGACCAGCACGATGGCGGCAAAATGAACCAGATACCACCAGCTGCCTGCCCGCGCCTTCAGCGCACGGCCCCAGGCAGCAGTGTCCGGGAAAGGGTGGGGGCGTGTGGGCATAGGGCAATGGTAGTTCCTGGTGGACTGTTTTTTTTCGACAATGCGCAAGTACGGCATTTCAAAAACGCGCTTGGCATCGGTGTTCATGCTCTTGGCAACATTCTGTAACTTGGCTAGCATTCCTTCGCGGCTGTTCTATGGCAGCGCTCTCATCGGCCGGAGATGTACGGTGCTTGATCCATCAGGAGACTCCCCATGAAGCCATTGATTCGGACATGTCTTGCCCTCGGCCTGGTGCTCACCGGCGCCAGTGCAATGGCGCAGGCGGTACTTCCGGCCTACAACACCTACCAGGCGGTGCCTTTTGTGCTGGATGCCAAAAGCGGAATGGCCGCCGATCTGGTGGCCTACCTCAATGCCAAGCTCAAAGGCAAGCAGGTGTTTGAGCTCCAAACCATGCCGCGGGAACGTTTGAACCAGGAGGTCATCAGCAATCCGGACTTCAAGGGGGTGGTGCTGTTCCTGAACCCCGCCTTCGTCGGCGATGCGGACAAAAAGAAATTTGCCTGGACACCGGCCATCATGCAAGACGGCAACCAGGTGATCTCGTCCATGGGCAAAAAAGTGGAGTACAGCGGGCCGGATTCCATGAAGGGATTGACGTTCCAGGGCATCCGGGGCAACAAGTATGCCGGGCTGGAAGAGCGCTTTGGCAAGGACATCAAACGTGCCGATGTCAATGCGGAGCTGCAGGTGCTCAAAATCATTGCCAACGACCGGGCCGACGTGACGGTGATGGCGGGCTCCACGTACAACTACCTGATGAAGGTAAGTGGTGCATCCGAAGGCCTGGACGGCAAACTCCATGTCTCGGCCACACCGCATTTGAAGTTTGACCGCTTTCTGTTTGTCGCCAACAGCAATGCGGCCTTGCTGCAGGAGCTCTCGGCCATTGCGGCAGCCATGCCGGGCGATCCTGCCTGGAAGGCTGTGCTTGCGAAATACGGATTGAAATAAACGCACATCCCCGCCGCACTGGCGACCACGCACTGACCCATGAGCACCTTGACCGAAGACCAGGCCCGCGCCTACATGCACAAACTCCTTGCCGCCATGAGCCAGGCGGGCGGGTCGGATTTATTCATTTCCAACGACTTCCCGCCCAGCATGAAAGCCAATGGCAGCATGCAGGCGCTCACCAGCCAAAAGCTCACCGGGGATGTCACCCGCGTGCTGGCCCATGCCCTGATGAACGAGCGCCAGCGTGAAGAGTTTGCCAAGGAGATGGAGTGCAACTTTGCCATCTCCATCCCCGGCATCTCGCGTTTTCGGGTGAATGTGTATGTGCAGCAGCAAAACGTGGCCATGGTGGTGCGCACCATTGCCTCGGAAATCCCCAATTTCGAGAAGCTGGACCTGCCGCCGGTGCTCAAAGACGTGATCATGAACAAGCGCGGCCTGGTGCTGGTGGTGGGCGGCACCGGCTCGGGCAAGTCCACCACGCTGGCCGCACTCATTGACTACCGCAACAGCACCTCGGCCGGACACATCATCACCGTGGAAGACCCGGTGGAGTATGTGCATGTGTCCAAAAAATCGCTGGTCAGCCACCGCGAAGTGGGGGTGGACACCCACAGCTGGCACCACGCCCTGAAAAACACCCTGCGCCAGGCACCCGACGTGATTTTGATTGGTGAAATCCGCGACCCCGAGACCATGGAGCACGCCATCGCCTTTGCGGAAACCGGCCATTTGTGCCTGGGCACCCTGCACGCCAACAGCGCCAACCAGGCGATCGACCGCATCATCAATTTTTTCCCGGAAGACCGGCGCAACCAGTTGCTCATGGACCTGTCGGCCAACCTGCGCTCCATCGTGTCGCAGCGCCTGGTGCGCACCGAAGACGGCAAGGGCCGCAAGGCCGCCATCGAGATTTTGCTCAACACGCCGACCATTGCCGAGCGCATCTTCAAAGGGGCGTTTGGCGATATCAAAAACATCATGGAGAAGTCCCGCGAGCTGGGTATGCGCACCTTCGACTGGGCGCTGTTTGAGCTGTACAACGACGGCTACATCGCCTATGAGGAAGCGTTGCGCAACGCCGACTCCGCCAACGAATTGCGCCTGGCCATGAAGCTCAAGAGCAAACGCGGCGAGCCTGCAGCCGCAGCGGGCCCCGACCTGTCGTTTGACAAGGGCCCCACGGCGGAAGAACTCAAGGCCGAGCGCGATGCCGAAATGCAGAAGCAACAGCAGCGCAAACGCGAGCTGGAAGACCAGGAGCTGGAAAAGAAGCTCAAAGACAAAGGCATCGACAGCCGGTTCAACTGAATTTGGGATACTTGGGCGGCCCTTAACCCCCTGAAGACCCTGGAAGATTCGCACATGACCGCTCCCACCCAACCCCGTTTGACATCTCTCTCCCACGGCGGTGGCTGCGGCTGCAAGATTGCGCCCGGCGTGTTGTCCGAGATTCTCAAAACCACCACGGCCATGCCGCTGCCGCCCGAACTGCTGGTGGGCATCGAGACGGCCGACGATGCGGCCGTGTACCAGCTCAACGCCGAGCAGGCGCTGATCGCCACCACCGACTTTTTCATGCCCATCGTGGACGACCCGTTCGACTTTGGCCGCATTGCCGCCACCAACGCCATCTCGGACGTGTATGCCATGGGCGGCACCCCCATCATGGCGCTGGCGCTGGTGGGCATGCCCATCAACGTGCTGTCCACCGAAACCATTGGCCAGATCCTGGCCGGCGGGGCATCCGTGTGCAAGGCGGCCGGCATTCCCATTGCGGGCGGCCACACCATTGATTCGGTCGAACCCATCTACGGCCTGGTGGCGCTGGGTCTGGTGCACCCCAAGCGCGTCAAGCGCAATGCGGATGCGCAAGTGGGCGACCGGCTGATTCTGGGCAAACCGCTGGGCGTGGGCATTTTGTCGGCCGCACTGAAAAAAGAGCAGCTGGACGCGGCCGGTTACGCGCAAATGATTGCGGTGACCACCCAGCTCAACACCCCCGGCCCCGACCTGGCCGCGCTGGACGGCGTGCATGCCCTGACCGATGTGACCGGCTTTGGCCTGGCCGGCCATGGGCTGGAAATCGCCCGCGGCGCGCACTGCACGGTGGAAATCGAATGGGCCAAGGTGCCGCTGCTCGACGGTGTGCGGGCGTTCGCCGCCCAGGGAGTGGTCACCGGCGCGTCGGGCCGCAACTGGGCGGCGTATGGCGCACAGGTGGCCTTGCCGACGGAATTTGCAGACGCCGACCGCGCCCTGCTGAGTGACCCCCAAACCAGCGGCGGCCTGCTGGTGAGCTGTGCCCCCGACGCGGTGGAGTCCGTATTGGCCATTTTTGCACGCCATGGTTTTGCGGCGGCGACCGAGATCGGCTCGGTGCAGGCGGCGGGGCCGTCTGATGACAGCCCCAAACTGCGCGTGCTGTGAGGGTGTGGCATGCCTGAGCGCCTAATCTCGCACTGATCTGAAAACGGAATTAGGCCCCGGTTTTGTAGCGCGCCAAAAACCGCCGGTCAATCCAGTTTTTCAGCCACCAGACCCAGCGCCCCTGCGCGCTGAAGTGGCCCCAGGTGGCAATGGCGTAGCGCTCGCCGCAGGACAGCAGGTTGAGGGTGGTTTGGGGCGGCCGGTGGGGTTTGAGCGGCTGGCCCGCAGTGGCTGCCGCCAGGTTGTGGGCCAGGGCCGGGCCCGCGCGCACCGCGTAGACGCCGCTGCGGGCCAAGGACCGGTCCATGCGGGTGCACACGTCGCCCGCCGCAAACACCTGGGCGTGGCTGGTGGAGCGCTGGCAGGCGTCCACCGCCAGAAAGCCCTGTGCGTCCAGTGCCAAACCACTGGCGGCCAGCCACAGCGGCGGCTGCGCCCCGGTGGCGATCAGGGGCACATCACAGGCCAGCCCGGCGCCGCAGGCCAGGCGCACTTCCCCCGCCGTGATGCCGATGGCCGTGTCTTGCAGCACGGTGATGCGGTGCTTTTTGAGTGCGGCCAGCAGGCGCTCTTGCACCTTGGCGGGGTAATTGGCGCCGGGTGGTGTGCTGCCGCTGACCAGGGTGACGGATGCGTTGGGCAGGCGGTGGCGCACCGCAAACGCCAGCTCGATGCCGCCCGCGCCGCCGCCGATGACCGCCATGCGCAAAGGGCGCGTGTCGCCCAGGGCGCTGACCTTGGGCCACAGGGCGGCAAAGGCTTCAATGGGGCGCAGAAAGAGTCCGTGTTCACGGACTCCGGGCATGGCGCGGTCTAGCAGCTCGCGGTTTTGGGTGGGCCCGGTGTTGACCGACAGCCAGTCGTAATGCAGGGTGCTGCCGTCGTCGAGTTGTACGGTCTGGGTGCGGGCGTCCAGTGCCTTCACGCTGCGCTGCAGCCAGCGCACGCCGGCCCGGCGCACCAGCGGCTCCAGCGGGATGGTGCAGTCGTCCAGCGTGTAGTGGCCCGCCACAAAGCCCGGCACCATGCCGGAGTACATCTGGCGCGGGTAGGGTGCCACCAGCACGATGTTCACGCTGACCAGTGGATGGGCCGCCAGCGCGGCCAGCACCTGCACATGGGCGTGGCCTGCCCCCAGCAGCACCAGGGTGCGGGGCTGGTAGCCGGGGCCTGCAACAGGCTGCTCGGGTTCGTGCGGGTAGGTGGAAGGGGCGGCGTCTGGGGCGGTCATGCCGCCTATTGTTTCATGAGCGACAGATCGCCCACATCACCCAGGGTTCAGCCCCGGCGCCAGTCGTGGAAGCGGCGCACCCATTCCAGCAGGGCTTGGGGCTGGTGGGCGCGTTTCCACTCTCCGGCGGCGTATTTGTTGGCCTCCGAGAGCGTGGGGTAGGTGTGGACGGTGCCCAAGATTTTGTTCAGCCCCAGCCCATGGCGCATGGCCAGCACGTATTCGGCCAGCAGGTCTGCCGCGTGGGTGCCGACGATGGTGGCGCCCAGAATGCGGTCCTTGCCGGGCACGGTCAGCACCTTCACAAAGCCGTGCGTGGGTTGCCCGGCCCCCGCGTCGCAGATCTGGCGGTCCAGGTCGTCGATGTGGTATTTCGTCACCTCAAAGGCCACGCCCTGGGCCAAGGCTTCCTGTTCGTTCAGGCCCACGCGCGCCACCTCGGGGTCGATGAAGGTGGCCTGGGGGATAACGGAGTAGTCGGCCTTGAACCGCTTGAAGTCGCCAAACAATGCGTTCACCGTGGCGTACCAGGCCTGGTGCGCGGCCGTGTGGGTGAACTGGAAGGGCCCGGCCACGTCGCCCGCCGCATAGATGTTGGGGTAGAGGGTTTGCAGGTAGTCGTTGGTCTGCACCGTTTTGTCGGTGGGGATACCCAGTTCTTCCAGGCCGTAGCCGCTGAGCCGGGCGACACGGCCCACGGCGCACAGCAACTGGTCGAATGCGATGCGTAGCTCGGTGCCCGCGTGGCCCACCACCAGGGTCTTGACCTCGCCCTCCGCACTGGAGGACTTCTCGCAGCGCAGCGCCTGGTGGCCGGTGAGCACCCGCACGCCGTCGGCCTGCAAGGCGGCGCAGGCCAGGGCCGAGACGTCCGCGTCTTCCCGCGCCAGCAGGCGCGGTGCCATCTCCACCAGCGTCACCTGCGCACCCAGGCGGGCGAAGCTTTGTGCCAGCTCGCAGCCAATGGGGCCGCCGCCCAGCACCGCCAGGCGCTTCGGGATGTCGTCGAGCTGGGCAAAGCTGTCCCACAGGGTGTCGCTGGTCACATAACCCACCTCTTCCAAGCCGGGCAGGGGCGGCACCACAGGCCGGGCACCGGCTGCAATCACGATGCTGCGGGTGCTCAGCCGCTGCGTGCCGCCACCGTGGAGCGCAATCTCCACGGTCCAGGGGTTGACGATGGTGGCGTAACCGGCCAGCACTTCCACGCCCAGGCCGGTGTAGCGCTCCACGCTGTCGTGCGGCGCGATGGCGGCCACCACGGCCTGCACGCGTTGCATTATTTTTTTAAATGAAATAGGGCTCTGGCCCCCGTGTTCATTGCGCAAGCAGCTATTAAAACCATAGCGATCCGCGTGCCGCATCTGGTGCGCCAGTTGGGCGCTTTGGATCAGGGCCTTGCTGGGCACACAGCCGTAGTTCAGGCAGTCGCCGCCCATTTTGTGGGCCTCCACCAGCGTCACCTTGGCCTTGACCACGGCGGCGATGTAGGCCGACACCAGCCCGCCCGCGCCGCCGCCGATGACGACCAGGTTGCGGTCAAAGGTCTTGGGTTTCACAGCGCGCCAGCGGGCGTAGACCTGGCGCTTTTGGACCGCGTCCAGGGCCTTGCGCGCCAGCAAAGGAAACAGGCCCAGCAGCACAAAAGAGCCCAGCAGGCCGGGGCTGAGCACGTCTTTCAGGCTGTGGATGTGGGCCAACTGGGTGCCCGCGTTCACGTACACCGCAGTACCGGCCAGCATGCCCAGCTGGCTGACCCAGTAAAAGGTGCGCGCCCGCATGGCGGTCAGGCCCATGGCCAGGTTGATCACAAAAAACGGCACCAGGGGCACCAGCCGCAGGCTGAACAGGTACAGCGCCCCCTCGCGCTCCACACCCCGGTTGATGTCGGCCAGGCGCGCGCCAAAGCGGGCCTGCACGGTGCTTTGCAAGACAAAACGCGCCATGAGAAACGACAGCGTGGCGCCGATGCTGGAGGCAAACGATACCAGCAGCAGCCCCCAGCCCAGGCCCAACACCCCGCCACCGGCCAGCGTCAAAATGGTCGCGCCCGGCAGAGACAAGGCCGTCACCGCCACATACAGGGCAAAGTAGGCCCCCCGCACGCTCCAGGGCGATTGGGCGTACCACTGGGTGAACTGGGCCTGGCTGTGCTGGAGGTAGTCCAGGCGCAAAAAGCGCCCCAGGTCCAGCGCAAAAAACAACACCAGCACGGTGGCAATGCCCGCCGCCAGCACCATTTGGGAGCGCCTCATGCAAAGGCCTTCCAACCCCACCACAGGCGGGTGGCGGTGGTGATGGCGCACAGGCCGGCGAACACGGTGGCCAGGGCCGCAAAGTGCTGCGGCCACAGGCACATGGCGGTAAAAAAGGCGATGGTTTCCGTCGCCTCGGTCAGCCCGCCCAAAAAGTAGAAGGACTTGCCGGGGTAGGCCAGGCTGGTCAGGCCCCGCTTGGCCGCCAGGGCGGCAAAGGCCAGAAAGCTGGTTCCGGTGCCGATGAAAGCGGCCAGCAGCAACGCCGCCGCCAGCGCGTTGCGCACCGGGTCGGCAAAGGCAAAGGCCAGCGGGATGCTGGCGTAAAACAGAAAATCCAGCGCAATGTCCAGAAAGCCCCCGGCATCCGTGGGCTGGGTTTGGCGGGCCACGGCGCCGTCCAGTCCATCGCAAATTCTGGAGGCAATAAGGGCTGCAGCCCCCGCCAGATATGCGTGATCAGCTATCAAAAATGCAGCAACCGTGCCCAGCGCAAAACCTGCCAGGGTGACGGTGTTGGCGCCCACGCCCGCCCGCACCAGCACCTGGGCCGTGGCGGTCATGGGCGCGCGCAGGAGGGCGAGGGCGAAACGGTCAAGCATGGGGAAAAAAGCAGGGTGGGGGTGGCAGTGGCTTGCATCCTATCGCAGGCAAGAATTTGTACCTGGCACTCAAGGAAAAGCCGCGCTGGCCGAAAAAGAAGGGGAGATGCATCGGTGAAGGCTCCATGGGGGCAGCGATGCCTTGTTTTCAGCCACCAGAGACCCCTGCCATGCAAGCCACCGACAATTTGAAAAAACCAGTCCGCCTGGGCGCACTCAGCATGGCCAAGGTGATCAGCGCCCTGCTGGAGGGGCCCTGCAGCGTCCCGGAGTTGATGGGTTTGAGCGGTTTGAGCACCAACACCGTGCACGAGTACATGCGTGCCTTGCGCAAGGAAGGTGTTGTGCATATCGGCGCCTGGGACAAAGACGCCACCGGGCGCGAGAGCCTGCGCATCTTCAAGTTTGGCCCGGGCAAAGACGTACCACGGGGAAAGAAGACCAAGGCCCAAATTGCCAAGGAGTGCCGCCAGCGCAAGAAGGCGGCGCAGCGCGTCGACCCGTGCGCCGTTGGCGACGGGCAAGACGCTTCTTTTTTCTGGCCCACGGGTGCCGAAGCCCCTCCCATCCTGAAAACCAAAACTCCTGCGGGGGCCCATGTCCATTGGTCTGAAAACCGCCTGCGCTAGCCTGCTGCCGGACCTCTGAATTGCCTGGGCAAGGCATTGCAATGCGCACGAAATATGGGATGATCCTGGCTCGACTGCCCCTTCCCGTTTGGCTACTGCTTTATTTGAGTCCTCCATGCATCGTCTCCTTGAGCGGCAAATTCGGCGCAACTTCGGTTCCATCGAACAGGTACCGGACAACTGGCGTGTATTTATTGCCGCGGTCGATGAGGCCTACCTCAAGGCCGACAGTGACAAGGCCATGGTGGAACGCTCGCTGGACATCATGTCCGAGGAGCTCAACCAGCGCAATGCGTCCCTGTCCCGCGAGAAAGACGAACAGGCGGTATTGATCGCCCGGCTGGAACAAGCGCACAACCAGCTGCTGCAGTCCGAAAAAATGGCGTCCATCGGGCAGCTGGCGGCGGGCGTGGCGCACGAAATCAACAACCCCATCGGCTACGTCAACTCGAACCTGTCCACCCTGGGGAAGTATGCCAAGGACCTGCTGGAGATGATGGGTGTCTACGAGCAGGCCGAAACCCAGCTTCCGCCAGAAACGCGCGGCACGGTGGCTGCCAGCCGCAAACGGCTGGACATGGAGTACCTGAAGACGGATATCCAGGACATCCTGGGTGAAACCCAGGAGGGCATTGGCCGGGTGAAGAAAATCGTCCAGGATTTGAAGGACTTCTCCCACGCGGACGATGGCAAATTTTCCTTCGCCAATCTCCACCAGGGCATCGACTCCACCCTCAACATTGCTGCCAACGAGGTCCGCTACAAAGCCGATGTCGTCACGGAGTACGGCAGTATCCCTGAGGTGGAATGCATCCAGTCGCAACTCAACCAGGTATTCATGAACCTGGTGGTCAATGCGGCCCACGCGATGGGTGACACGCGGCGCGGCACCATTTTTGTGCGCAGCGGCATGTGCAGCAACGAGAACGTTTGGGTCGAGGTGGCGGACGACGGTTGCGGAATAGCACCAGAAAATATGGACAAGATTTTTGACCCTTTCTTCACCACCAAACCCGTTGGGAAGGGAACCGGTCTGGGCTTGTCCCTGTCTTACGGCATGGTGCAAAAACACCACGGGCACATCACGGTGTCCAGCGAACCGGGCAAGGGCACTTGTTTTCGCGTGACGCTTCCGGTACGGCAACCGGCCGCTTGAACCCATGACCCCCGAGCTTTCGCAAAAACTGGCCGCCGCAGTGGACGGCATGCCCGCCTTTCCCAAGAGTGTCCAGAAAATACTCGAACTGACCCGGGATGTCAGCTGCTCGCCCAAGGATCTGGTGCAGGTGATTGACAAAGACCCGGTCGTCACGGTGAAAGTGCTGCGCGTGGTCAATTCCGCCTACTACAGCCTGGCCAAACAGGTCACCTCCATCAACCATGCCGTGGTGTACCTGGGCTTCAATACCATCAAGAATCTGGCGCTGGGCATTGCGGCCATTGGCATCCTTCCCGCCGACAATGCCGCAGGCTTCGACGGGCCGCAGTACCTGATGCACTCCCTGACCACCGCCAGCATCGCCAAACAGTTGGCCGCGCGGGTGGGCGATGCCGACCCCCTGGAGTGTTTTATCGTCGGTCTGCTGCACGACTTTGGCAAGGTGGTGCTGGCCCAGTCCATGCCCAGGGAATTTCGCCTGGCACTGGAAACCAGCCAATGGAATGAAACCCCGCTCCATCTGGCCTTGCGCGAGATTATTGGTGCCGACCATGCCTTTGTGGGCGCCATGCTGGTGGAGCGCTGGCGCTTTTCCGCCGATCTGGTGGAAGTCATCCGCCACCAGAACAGCCCGGAAATCAACGACACGCCGATGATGGCTTGTGTGTTTGCCGCCAACCAGATCAGCAAAAAGCTGAAATTTGGTTTTGGCGGGAACCCTTGCGTGGAGGAATTGCCGCCCACGGTCGCCAGGCGCCTTGGCGGTACCCTGGACGAGGTGATTGTTTCTTTGGGTGACTTGGCACCCGTGTTTGATGAAGCTAAGATGTTTTCAAAAATATAAGGCCTATGTACATCGCCACATCCTCAGGAGAGTCATGCTGATTACCAAACTGCTTGCAGCCGCGCTGGCCTATGCGCTTGTGGGGTGGGTCGACCATCAATTTCTGGCAGAGCTGCCTTGGGTGGACCTGTGGCGGCCCGCCACGGGTCTGGCGCTGGCCATGCTTCTCCTGGGCGGGCTGCGCATGGGCTGGGCCGTGCTGGCGGGGGCCTTGGTGGTGACCTTGCTCACCCACGGACTGTCCCTGGATTCGGTGGCCTTGGGCCTGGGCGGCGTGGTGGGCCCCTGGCTGGGCGCGTGGTTGCTGCGCAAGCAAGCCAATTTTGACCCGCACCTGGGGCGTTTTCGGGACTACCGGCAGTTGGTGGTGTGGGGTGGTGCGCTGGGCAGCGCTGCCGCCGCACTGGTTGGCGTGGGCGCGTTGTGGCTGTTGGGGGCGGTCGCTGGGAACGCAGCGCCGGATCTGGTGCTGCGCTGGTGGATGGGGGATGTGCTGGGGGTGCTGGTGGTGGCGCCTTTGCTGCTGGTCTGGTGGGGTGCCAAGCCCATGTGGCGCTCGCGCGAGCACATGGTCGAAGCCCTGTGCGCCATGGCGGCCAGTGGCCTGGTGGGGCAGATGGTGTTTCTGGACTGGTTCACCGATGCGCAACACCGTTCCCCCCAGGGGTACTGGATGTTTTTGTTTGTTGGCTGGGCCGCCTTGCGCTTGGGGCGCCGCAGTGTGGCCTTCATCGTGTTCACGATGGCCCTGCAGGCCATTGCCGGGGCCTTGCTGGGACGTGGCTTTTTTGCCGATGACCTGGCCACCACCCAACTGGCAGGGTTTTGGCGCTACACCATGGCGCTGTCGCTTGCGGGCATGGCACTGGCCTATTACGAGATCAACAGCCGAAACGCAGCCAGGACCTTGCGCGACCGTGCCTTGAACAAGGTGCAAGAAGGCGTTTCCATCGGCAACCCCCAGCGCCAACTGGTGTACGTGAACGACGCCTATGTCCGGATCACGGGGTACAGCCGCGAAGAATTGTTGGGGCAGCCGTGCGGGAAATTGCTCCATGGCAAGGCGACGCATCCCGACACTGTCCAGCGGATTCAGGCGGCGATCGATGCCAGGTTGCCTTTTTACGGTGAAATTCTGAACTACCGCAAGGATGGCACCCCGTTTTGGAACGACCTGTCCATCACCCCGATATTTGATGAATACGGTGATGTGCAGGAGTTTTTTGCGGTGCAGCGGGACATCACCAGCCAAAAAGAAGCGGAACTGGAACTCCACAAGTCCAAGGAAACGCTGGACCTGGTGCTCAAGAGTTCCAATGACGGCATATGGGACTGGAACGTCATGGACGACACCATTGAGCGCTCCCTGAGTTGGTGCCAGATTTTGGGACATACCACGCAGGGTCTGGCGGCCAATCGCGCGGCATGGCTGGCGCTGATGCACCCCGATGACCTGGAGCGTGCCAGCCAGCAGATGAACAGCTTTCTGGCAGGGGAGCAGGACCGCTACAGCATGGAGTTGCGCATGCGGCACAAAGACGGGCATTACGTTTCGGTGCTGACACGCGGCTACATTGTGCGCGACGCGCAGGGACGGGCCGTGCGGGTATGCGGCACCACTTCCGACCTTACGGCGCAAAAGGAGGCGGATGCCAAACTCAGTTTATCGGCGGCCGTGTTCCAGCAAAGCCGCGAGGGCATCACCATGACCGATGCCCAACGCAACATCATCATGGTGAACAAAGCGTTCACCGACATTACCGGTTACACCGAGGCCGAGGTGCTCGGAAAGAACCCGCGCCTGTTGACCTCGGGGCGGCACAACCGTGATTTCTACCGTGCCATGTGGGGCGCCATAGGCACCCAAGGCCACTGGGAGGGGGAGATCTGGAACCGCCGCAAGGACGGCACGATTTACCCTGAGTGGTTGGCGGTGGCGGCCATGCGCAATGAAAAAAATGAGGTGACCCACTACATCGGCAGTTTCAGCGATTTGAGCGACGCCAAGGCGGCAGAGGGCCGCATTCAGCACCTGTCCCACTTCGATACCCTGACCGGCCTGCCCAACCGGGCCTTGCTCAAGGACCGCACCGAGCACGGCATCAGCATGGCGCAGCGCGCGGGCGAACCCTTGACCATGATGTTGGTCGGGATCGACCACTTGCGGTCCGTGAACGACAGCCTGGGCCACCACATTGGAGACGGCTTGCTGGTGGAGATGGCCCAGCGCCTGTCCGATGCCGTCCGCGAGCAAGATACCGTGGCCCGACTGGGTGGAAAAGAGTTTGTGTTGGTGCTGCCGGAAACCTCGGGCGACGGGGGCGCGCATCTGGCCACGGAACTGCTGTGGAAACTGGCCCAGCCCTTCAGCCTGGAGGGGCATGAACTGACGCTGACCGCCACGATCGGCATTGCCAGCTACCCAGACAATGGCAGCGATTTTGATACTTTGCTCAAGTCGGTGGAGATCGCCATGCACCGCGCCCAGTCCCTGGGCCGTGACACCTTCCAGTTTTACAACGAGGCCATGCACCAGCAAGTGGTGGCCCGCGACCAGATGGTCAAAGCCTTGCGCAATGCGGCCTCGCTGGACCAACTGCATGTCGCCTACCAGCCGCAGGTGGACCTGCAAACGGGCCGCATCGGCGGCATGGAGGCGCTTCTGCGCTGGACCCACCCCGAACTGGGCGTGGTTCCCCCCATTCAGTTCATTCCCGTGGCCGAGGAATCCGGCCTGATCAAAGGGCTGGGTGAATGGGTGCTGCGCCAGGCCTGCCGCGACATCCGTGCCTGGCTGGACAAGGGCATGCAGGTTCCCCATGTGGCGGTGAACGTCTCGCCCATGCAGTTCCATGACGACGATTTGATAGTCCAGGTCAAGCAGGCACTGGCCGATTTCCGGATCGATCCCAGCCAACTTTATCTGGAGGTGACCGAGAGTTCCTTGATGGACGATGTGGCACGCAGTGAAACCATGCTCAAGGATTTGAAGGACCTGGGCATCAAGCTTGCGCTGGACGATTTCGGCACGGGGTATTCATCACTGAGTTACCTGAAACGCTTTCCGTTCGACAAGGTCAAGATCGACCAGTCTTTTGTGCGCGACGTCACCACCAATCAAAGTGACAATGTGATCGTTCAGGTGATTATTTCCATGGCGCATGGCCTGGGATTGAAAGTGGTGGCCGAAGGGGTGGAGACACAGGCCCAGTGCGAGATCATGCGCACCAGTGTGTGCGACGAAATCCAGGGCTATTTCTTTTCCAAACCCATCAACGCCCAGAGCATGGAAGCGCTCCTGAACGAAGGCCGACAGTTGCCAACGGAACTATTGCGCTTTCGCAAACCACAGCGGACCTTGCTGCTGGTGGACGATGAACCCAATGTACTGGCCGCACTCAAGCGCCTGTTCCGCCGCGATGGGTACACCATCATCACCGCCAACAGCGGGCCGGAGGGGCTGGAGGCGCTTGCCCAGCACAAGGTCGACGTCATCATGTCCGACCAGCGTATGCCGGGCATGACGGGTGTCCAGTTTTTGCGGGCGGCCAAACTCAGTCACCCCGACACCATCCGTATCGTGCTGTCCGGCTTTACCGAACTGCAGTCCGTCACCGACGCCATCAACGAAGGCGCGATCTACCGATTTTTGACCAAACCGTGGGATGACGCGCAACTGCGGGACCAGATCAGCAAAGCCTTTGAGTACCGCGAGCTTCAAGAAGAAAATCTGCAGCTGGATTTGAAAATCCGCACGGCCAACCAGGAACTGGTGGCGGCCAACCGGCAACTGGGTGAGGTCGTTGTCAGCACCCGCCAACAGATTGAACGGGAGGAGGTTAGCCTCTTGATTGCCCGTGAGGCTTTACAGTTCATTCCCATGCCGGTGATCGGTATCGACGATGAAGAGGTGATCGCTTTTGTGAACACGGCTGCAGAAAAGCTGTTGTCGCAATACGGTCCCGTGCTGGGAGATGAGCTTGCCTATGCGCTTCCTGCGGTGGCGGCAGCGCTTGCCGAAACGGAGGAGGGAGGGGTCAGCGCCATTTCAATTGCGGAGGAGCGCTATCTGCTGCAATGGAATACCATGGGCAACAACTCACGCTCCAAGGGAAAACTGATCATGCTGACGCGCACAGGACAAGAGCCATGAGCGAGCCTTCCAATCGCTCGCCACTGGCACCGCCAGAGCGGCGCTCCCTGGAGCGCCTGGAACAGTTGTTTCGCCATATCCGTACCCAGCCGGAGGGGGCGTATTTGTTGGATCTTGTGCGCCGCTACCGCAGGCAGATGCTTTCATGACCCCACTTGTTCTGGATGATGTTCTGAAAAAAATTCACGCACTCCCGTCCTTGCAGACGGTGGTGATGGAGTTGTTGGCCAGCATTGACCAGGACGATACCCATATTGGTGATTTGGCGTTCAAGATCGAGCAGGACCAGGCGCTGACCGCGAAGACCCTGCGTCTGGCCAATTCGTCTTTTTACGGCATGCAGCGCCAGATCACCACCATTGAAGAGGCCATCGCGACTTTGGGTTTCAGAACCGTGCGTGGTGTGGTTACCGCCGCCGCACTGACCGGTTTTTTTGCCAACAGCCAACAAGCTGCTTTTGAAGTGACTCCCTTTTGGCGCCATGCCATTGCCACTGCGGTGTGTGCACGGGAGCTGGCGCCCTACCTCCAGCTCAACCCCGAGCATGCGTACACCACCGGCCTGCTGCACGATATCGGCAGGCTGGTTTTGGCAACCCAATTTCCGACCCACTACAAAGCCACCATGGCCTACGGTGCGCAGCACGATTGCAGCCTGCTGATTGCGGAGCGCACCGTGCTGGGGCTGGACCATGCCGTCGTGGGCCATGCCCTCACCCGGCATTGGAAATTCCCGGAAACAATACAACAGGCATTGGCCACCCACCACGCCCCTCTGGGTCAGGTGCCCAACCCCATGCAGCTGGTCGTCATTGCTGCGGATGCCATCGCGCATGCGCTGGACTTGTCCATGGAGCAAAACGATGCCGTCCCCCTCCTTCCACCGGGCATCTGGAAGCAGTTGGCCATTTCGGACAGTGATTTGCTTCAGGTGTTTGCGAAGGTCGAGGCGCAATTCGCCCGAGCCAGCCTTGTTTTGGACACCTGAGCAAAAACGCCATGTCCGACATCAGCCACGCCCAATTGATGGATGACAGCCCGGTGCCCACCTTTGCCATCAATACCGGGCATGTGGTCACGCACCTCAATAAAGCGTGCGCCCGGATTTTGGGGGTGGCTGCGGAACAGGTGCTTGGCCGAAAAGGGATTGGCCACGCCTTCTACGGCAAGGAACGCCCCGTCATGGCCGACCTGGTGGTGGATGGCTCCATCAAGGACATCATTGACGACCTGTACCAAAACACCTATCGCAATTCCTTGTCGGTGCCGGACGCGTACGAGGCAGAGGGTTTTTTCCCCCAGTTGGGGACCACCGGCCGCTGGTTGTTTTTCACGGCGGCCCCCCTGCGCAATGCCAGTGGCGAACTGATCGGCGCCATTGAGACCCTGCAGGACATCACCGAACGCAAGGTGGTGGAAGGCGCAGTGCAGATCGCGCAACTGGAAGTCGAGCAAATCGTCGAGCAACGCACCGCACAGCTGGCCGAGGTGAACCAGACGCTGCGCGAAGACGTGACCCGCCGGGAACTCGCCGAGCAGGCCCTGATAGAGCGCAACGCCGAGCTGCACGCCCTCAAC
>Ga0209343_10002595_pt1 | contig 23175 bp, 18 predicted proteins | sample RifCSPlowO2_02_FD_184026 | JGI IMG/M metagenome (GOLD analysis project Ga0209343, IMG submission 184026) | Groundwater microbial communities from Rifle, Colorado - Rifle CSP2_plank lowO2_0.2 (SPAdes) (version 2) | ecosystem: Environmental > Aquatic > Deep subsurface > Groundwater | place... | reverse complement strand
ATGGCTTGGATATCTTTGGCAATACGCAAGAGAACCTTTAGAAGGTCGAGTTTTATGCTTATTTGCTGCAAAGCAAGAATTTTGTTTTGGGCAACAGGAACAGAAAATAGCAATTCTAGTATTTCTAAGGTTATGTTGTCCAGCTTTTGTCCTAATGTGTAGCGTTTAGTTTTGGGAAAAGCAGCGATTGCCAACGTTAGTCTCTTGTAGAACTCGTATGCCTTGGCAAAGATAGGAATCTAAAGCACTATAGGCAGTGTGTGTGTGTGTGTGTGTGTGAATGTCCTTATTTGTATCTTTATCTGTATGCATTCTGATTATTCAAATCTTATCTCAATAGAAAATATATTTCAAGCCTGGAGTGAATTTAGAAAAGGAAAATCTAAGCGTTTTGATGTGCAAGAGTTTGAAAGAAATTTAGAGGATAACTTATTTGAACTTCATAATTCTTTAAGAAACAAAACATACCGTCACGGTAATTATCAATCTTTCTATGTTCAGGATCCAAAGCAACGGCATATTCATAAAGCAAATGTACTAGACAGAGTAATCCATCATTTGCTTTACACATTTCTATATAATTTATTTGATAAGTTTTTTATCTATGACTCCTATTCTTGCAGATTAAATAAAGGAACTCATAAAGGAGTGAAAAGATTGGAGGAATTTACAAGAAAAGTTTCAAAGAATCATACACAATCCTGCTGGGCTTTGAAATGTGATATTAAAAAATTCTTTGCAAGCGTGGATCACAAGGTTCTTACGGAGCTTCTAAGGAAGAAAATAAAAGATGAGGATGTTATTTGGCTTTTAAAACAGATAATCTATAGTTTTTATTCGGAGCAAGATGTGGGCAAGGGAATGCCGCTTGGTAATTTAACGAGTCAGGTTTTTGCAAACATTTGTTTAAGCAAACTTGATCAATTCGTAAAGCATAAGTTAAAAGCAAAATATTACATCCGTTATGCAGATGATTTTCTGTTTTTATCAAAGAATAAAGAGCTATTGCATGAACATATTGATAAATTAAAACAATTCTTAAGTAAAGAACTTAAACTTGAGCTTCATCCCAAAAAGATTATCCTTCGAAAACTTGAATGGGGAATTGATTTTCTGGGCTATGTCGTTCTGCCTTATTATACAATCCCCAGAACAAAAACTAAAAGAAGGATTTTCAAGAAGTTAAAGGAAAAGGTTAGTTCAGAAAACTTTAATCAGTCCTTACGGTCTTATTTAGGATATTTAGGGCATGCTAGCAGTTTTGGGATAACTCAAGAGCTTCAAAATCAAATTTGGTTGTGGAAAATAGACTGATGTGAATGTGGTAATATATATTATATGGATTCGAATGTGCCTTTGGAAAGTAAGATAAAAGAAATTGAAGCAAAAATAAAAGCTGCTTCTTTGCCTGCGGGTTTGGCAGAAAAACTAAATGAGGAGATTAGCGTGTTGCGGTTAAGTCTTAACCCAACGGCCGGCTCAGGGCAGGGAGGGGCGTTCATGAATTTTGAAAATTTTTCCAATTACGTAAATTACATTCTTTCTTTGCCTTTTAACAAAGTTACCCCCGACATTTTGGATATCGTCAAAGCGAAAGAAATCTTGGATAAAAATCATTATGGATTGACAAGCGTTAAGAACGTAATTTTGGAATATCTTTCCTCGCTTATTCTAAATATTAATAATCAAAATAACATTGCCCGTTCTCCGATAATTTGTTTGGTCGGATTGGTCGGAACCGGAAAAACAACTCTTGCTTATTCAATTGCAGAAAGTCTTGGAAGAAAATTTGAGAGAATACCGCTTGGAGGAATGGGAGATGCGAGTGATCTCCGCGGAAAATCACGTGCCAGTCTTGATGCAGAACCGGGATTAGTGATTAAAAGCTTAATTCATGCGCAGAGTCGAAATGCCGTCGTTTTGTTGGATGAACTGGATAGAATAACCGATGCGGGAAGAAAAGACATCATGGGTGTTTTGGTTGAACTTTTGGATCCTGAACAAAATAAAGCTTTTACCGACCATTACGTCGATTTCCCTTTTGATATGTCCAAAGTTTTGTTTATTGCAACGGCAAATAATACTACAAATATTGCGACCGCGGTTTTGGACAGGTTGCAAATTATTCAGATGCCGTCCTACACGGATGAGGAGAAAACCGTCATCGCGCAGAAGTATTTGTTTCCGGGAGTATTGAAGCAGACGGGACTGGTGGAAACGCAATTAATTATTTCTCCGACTGTTTGGCCAACAATCATAAGGCCGCTCGGATTCGATTCGGGAATCAGAAGTTTGCAGCGCTCAATTGAGGGGATTTGCCGCAAGGCAGCCCGGATGATTGTGGAAGGAAAAGATCAATCAATTAATGTTACTGCTCAAAATGTTAAAGATTTTTTGCCAACTTAGAAAGAAATTGATCTAATTAATCTAATTGCTCTAATTCCTAAGTTGGAGCTTGGGATTTGTTTAGATCAATTAAAAATTAGTAATTAGAAATTTATGAATAATTTATCTCTTATTCCCCTCGGCGGGATCGGCGATGTCACAAAAAACATGTATTTGTATGAATATAATGACCAAATACTGATTGTTGATTGTGGGCTTGGTTTTGCAGATGAGACAATGCTTGGAGTTGATTTGCTTCTTCCGGATATTTCGTATTTATTAAATTCTGCAAAGCAGAACAAAAAGAAAATTGTCGGCATGTTATTAACCCATGGACATGAAGACCATATCGGAGCTTTGCCATTTTTATTGCCTCAATTGCCTGATTTTCCAATATACGCAACTCCGTTGACCGCGGCTTTTGCTAATGCAAAACTTAAAGACTTTAATACTAAAAAAAGAGTGGAAACTGTTAATTTTAATAGTCAGGAAAGAAGTATCGGTAGTTTTAAATTTTCCTTTATTCCGGTTACTCATTCAGTTTCGGATACTTCGCATATTTTTATAAAAACACCGGTTGGTAATTTTTATCATGGTTCGGATTTTAAATTTGATGATACTCCGTCTGATGGAAAAGTAAGTGATTACGCGAAAATATCTAAATTAAGCGCGAATGGCGTTTTATGTTTATTATCGGATTGTTTGGGCGCGGAAAGAGCGGGCAGGACACCAACAGATTTCGGGTTAACAGAGCACTTTAACCGTGAAATGAGAAGCTGTAAGGGTAAATTTATTGTTACCACCTACTCATCTAATATCGCCAGACTTAACCAGATTATTGAAGCTTCACTTAGGAATGGCAGGAGAGTTTGTTTTGTAGGACGCTCTTTGATTAGGAATAGAGACGTGGCCGGAGATTTGGGATATCTTAATTTAAAAAAAGATATTGAAGTAGAAATAGATGCCTTAAGGAATCATGCGGATAACAAGTTGACTTTGATTGTTGCCGGCAGTCAGGGACAGGAAAATTCGGCTTTGACCAGAATTGCCAATGGTGAACACAGAGATGTTAAGTTGCAGGAGAATGATGTAATCGTCTTTTCTTCTGATCCAATTCCCGGCAATGAAACTTCTGTTTATGAGTTGGTTGATACTTTGTCTCGTAGAGGAGTAAAAGTTATTTACTCGCCGGTCTCAAGGGATTTTCATGTTTCCGGACATGCTTCTTTGGATGAACTTGAGCAATTAATAAAATTAGTCAGACCCAAAAAACTGATTCCAATCGGAGGACAATTCCGTCACATGTTCGCCTACAAGAAATTGGCAGAAAAATTAGGCTATAAAAAAAATGATGTTTTTCTAATGGAGGATGGACAAGAACTTTTATTCGGTCAGGGAGACGTGAAATTAGGCAGAACAATACCGACCAAAAATGTTTATGTTGATGAATTATCAGGAGAAGAATTGGAAAGTTTTGTGTTACGAGACAGGCAGAAATTATCAGAGGCAGGAATAATCATAATTCTTGCAGAAGTAGATAGCGGGAATGGGCAGCTGGTTGGAAGCCCGGATGCTATAGTCAGAGGACTAACGACTGCCTATGATATTAAACGTTTGAACTCAAGATTAATGCAGGATTTTCATAAAGCACTTAATCCCCGTAAGGCAAGAGTGACGAATTGGATTTATATTAGAAAACTGATTGGAGAAGTAGCAGAAAGAAGAATTTACAAGGATCTTCGCCGCCGCCCACTGGTTCTTCCGGTTGTTATTGAAGTTTAATTTTTTATTGCCATCGTTATGCTGAATTTATTTCAGCATCTTTTTCATAGGCTTAAAAAGTAATCACTTTATCATTTTCTTTTATTAGATTATAAAGTTCTTTCATTCCGCTTACTGGACAAGTTTTGTCACTTTTTTGGTGTCGGATTACCATGCATGTTTCGCAAGCAAGGATTTTTCCTTTGTCTAATTCAAGAAATGCATCAACTTGTTTTTGAATATCAAATTTCTCATTGCTGAATTTAAGATATTCTACGCCCTCCCCGATAAGAAAAATACTGACATTATCTTCATTTTTAAGAGCTAGATTACCGAGTCTAAAAGCGTTCCAATTTTTTTCCGCGTTATTGGTCGACAGAATAATGGTAAGTTTCATATTAAATTCCTTTATATACTATTCTAACAAATTTAGGCCCCGCTTGATGAAGGATCTTCACCGCCGCCCCCTCGTCCTCCCAGTCGTCATCGAAGTTTAGTATCGGTGTTATCCTAAACTTGTTTCAGGATCTAAATTGCTTTCTTTTTGTGTTTTCCGCAAAAAAGAATATTTCCCTAGGTTCGAAGCTAATCAACACCCGGTGTTGTTTTGTATCTGAACCTAAGGATTTTAAATTTACTTACGCACGAAAATTTAACGCGCTTTGCCAGATACCAGATGGCACTTGGCTTTGTTTCAACGCTCGCTGCCTTCATGATTACGTTATAACATTATGCGGATAGGAGGAGATATTTTCGTGTGACATCTATGGCTAAAATATTCTTGAAGAATATCGTTAGAATTTATTCTTGGAGATTTTCATAGCGACCATCTTCATAGGGTGGGAAACAGATCTCGTAGGCTACCAAGGGGGAATCTTTATCTGCCTGCCATTGCATTTTCTCTCCAATTGCAACTGCTACGACAAAGGGTTTTTGAGTATTGTTGTCCACAGAATGTTTCTCTTGAGTACCGTCCGGTTTAGCTATAACTAGTCTGCCTTTTCCTGACACATATCCTTCAATAGTCCTATTTCCTTTTAAAACTCTTTGTAAAGGTGTTTTAAAACCCGGTTCAATCCTAATTACTCCCAAGTCCTTACTGTTATCTCCATCAAACGTATAAACATCACATTCTACGCCAGTGGCAACCTTCGTAGTTTCTACAAAAGAGATTGGTTGAATACTGCTCTCAAAATCAAAAGTATTCAATTGAGAGATATTTTGTTCCTTATTCTTTGAATAGCGAATTTTTCCATCATGTTTTCCAGTTTCTTGATAACCTGCTTTAAGAAGAACCTTTTCAGAAGAAATATTTCCTTCGGCGATATCTCCATAAATAATTTTATAATTTAAGAAATCAAATCCGTAATTCGTTAGTATCTCAACTGCTTTTACCATATATCCTTTTTTCTGAAACTCGGAACCCAGATAATATCCGACTTCTCCTCGCGTTGAGCCTTTTTCATATGGCGTGAGATTTATGCTTCCCGCCATCTGTCTTTCTTTATTTCGAATGGCAAATCTTAATCTTTCAGGATTCTTGGGGTGCTCTATACTTTCCCGTACCGATTGCAGAGTTGGATATTTATCTGCGGTATCGTCTCCAAATTGAGACAAATGACTTCTATTTCTATCTATTAATGCAAAAATTTCTTCCGAATCCCGGAGCGTAAACTGTCTAAGAACAATTCCGCCATCGGAAGATACGATCTCAATGGGATTATTGTTAAACTCTTTATTTGGATGGATTTCACTAGCCATAAGGTAATTATATCAAAAGTCCTTAGGATTCTGCGCCGTTGCGCCCCGTCCTCCTCGGTTGTCATTGAGGCTTAGGGGGAGGATTTAAAGCCCTTTGGATAAAATTTAATATTTCTATTGCTGCTTCAAGCTCTTCTGGGGTTGCTTCTTCGCGGTAACGGTTTTTAACAGAGTATCTGTTGCCCATTTTTAGAATAGGATTCCAATGTTCGCCCTCTTTCTCAATATGGAATATTTCCATTTCCTCTGGTCCTACGTCCCCAATGGAAACAAAGATTGACATCCCCTTTGTCCATTGATCGCCATAGCTTGGAATCACTATATGATCTTTTAGTTGAACTTTGATTTTTCGACCTTCAAATTCAAAAGGAATTGGGGGAAGAGATCTATAGTCATCTGGTTTTTCATCTGAATTTTTCGCTACTTTTCTGTCTGGTTGTTTGAAAATATCCCCCAGTATTTTTAGTATTTTTGTTTGTTTAGGTTGTGGATTTTCTGTGGGATGTAGTAGGCTATTCGCTAACAGGAAGATTTCGTTGGCGCGAAGATTCTTCTGTCTTTCAATCGTCCTTTGCCCTATATCTCTAGCCATTTCTGGTAAGATATTCTTTAAGGACTGTGGAGGCACATTTTCCTTTAGCATAGGAGGAGATTATACATTTAATCGGATATCTAATGCAAATTAGCATTTTAGAGTTGTTTTTGAGAGGGCAAAAAAAAGAGTGAGGCAAATTGAGTTCCCACCTTCCATGCGGGAGAGTAGGAGGAGAACAATCCTCGCGAACCACTCTAATGATATGTATCATTAGAGTACCAACAAAAAGCCTTCCTTCTGGCGGGAGCGGTATTAGAACCTGTTTGTTGTATAAACCGAGTTCCCACCTGAACCGAGTTCCCACCTGGAAGGTGGGGAGAATGTTTGGTGGGGATCTGTGCCGCCGCCCTCTAGTCCTGCTGGTTGTAATTGAAGTGTAATTTTATAAATCTATTCTCCTGAGGTGGATTAATTTGTCTTCACCTAAATTTGCCTTTAAGACAAAATTGAATTTATCTAATTCAAGAGCAAGTAAAAAATCACTCTTTGAATGTTTAGACCTAGGATTAATGAGATAATTTATTCCTGATTTATGTTTAATTAGATTCTTTTTAATATTTTCTATTTCCAAAGGTTTCTCTTCAAAATACCCTTTGATATGTTTTGCAAACATTAAGTCCTCGTTATCGTCAGATGTTCCACTGGTGCAAAATAAATGAACTAAACTGGGATTCTCTTTCTTAATGTAATTTATTATTGCTTTGGCATTAACAAAACTCCCAGTGATGACTTTCTTTGTATGCTTCAATCTTGAGTTCTTGAGTTCCCACCTTCCAGGTGGGAGAGTAATAAGTAGGCGCAACGGATTTTTGTCAAATTAGCGTGAATTTGAAACAGTTTTCGCACAAATTCACGGCATTTTGAGTTATTAAAAACCCATCGGGGATCTACCCCTCCCCGTTTGGTCTATTTTATTTTTTCCTGCAGATAAGAAGAAAAGTAATTCTTATACTTTTTTTGTAAATCTTTCTTCATCCAATCTTTACCTGTAATAATTTTACGGCAGTTTTTTGATTTGCAATTGCATGCAAATTGATCTTTATTATTATCAAACATAGCGTAGTCCAGCAGTAGTTCTTGTCCAGCTTCTATTTTGTGCATTGCGACGAAAATAATATTGCCTAGTAAGCCAAGATTGGGATTGCAGGAATGATTGACGAAGGTCATTATATTATTAAATTCTTCTTTTGATAAAGGAGCAAGGTATAGATTATCTAAAATTTGCAGATCTGAGTCATCAACAACGTCTCTGTATTTATACAATTCCTTGTCAGTTATTATATGTCCTGCTCTTATTACCGCAATCTCTCCTTTGTTAATTGGTGTTTTCGCAAACAGGCCATTTCCATCGATTAAACTCTTTTTAATCTCCGTTTTTGGAGACCTATATGATTTAAGAAGCGCCATATATTTGAATAAATGAATTATATCTTACTTGTAGTCTTATTCATAGGTGTTATAATAGTTTATATACCTATGCCCAGAAGAAAACATTACCGGAAAAATAAGTTTAAATTAAAGTTAAAGAAAGGCACTATTTATTCTATCTTTGCCTTTGGATTTATCGTTGTAGGCATTATTCTTCTTTTGTCTTTTACCAAAAACGGGAACTCTTTTCTGATGATAAACAATCTTCTGGGTCGATATTTTGGTAGTGTTGCAATTCTTTTTCCTTTTGTTCTGATATTCTTTGGATTTCTATTTTTAAAACTAAGACTCTTTCTATCCGGAATAAATGTTTCAATCGGATTTTTATTATTTTTTATCTCTTTGGACGCGCTTCTTAAGCAAGGAATGGCTGGAAAAGAATTTTTTAAAATTCTTTCAGATGTCCTAACGGATATTGGTGCGAATGTAGTTTATTTCGCAGGAGTTTTAGTTGGTTTAATAGTATTTTTTAATACTTCTGTTGATCAAGTTGTGGAATTCGTGCAACGCATATTTAAAAATCTTTATAGACTTTTTCCAAGCCAATTGCGTGGTTTTTTTAAGAATAAAAAATCATCAGGATTTAAAGAAAACCCGATGAGGATAAAAGGCGGATCAAAAATTATCCCCAATCTGTCTACGGGCCCAATGGTTATTAATTCTTCAACGATTAATAAAGAACCCCCTCTTATCGCAGATCAATTAGTCAGTAATTCCTTAACCAAAGCAGGTCTTTGGGAGTATCCTCCCTTATCCCTTCTTGCTGATGCAACGTCACAAAAAGCTGACAGGGGAGATATAAAAGGCATTGCAAAAATAATAGAGGAAACTTTGGACAGTTTTTCCATCAGGGCAAAAGTCGTTGAGGTAAATGAGGGTCCGGCAGTTACACAATACGCTTTGCAAGTTGGTCTTGGAACAAAATTATCCAAGATTACGGCTTTAGCAAACGATTTGGCTTTAAGAACAGAGGCGCCGACCGGTCAAATCAGAATTGAGGCGCCAATTCCGGGCAGAAATCTAGTCGGAATAGAAATTCCAAATAGAAGTTTGGAAGTTGTAACTTTAAAAACAATGCTTGAATCCAACATTATGAATAAAAGTAAATCCAAACTTATCGTTTCTCTTGGTCTGGACGTATCGGGGAATCCTGTTGTTGCCAATATAGCCAAGATGCCGCATGTTTTGATTGCCGGAACAACAGGTTCGGGAAAATCCGTTCTTATCAATTCCTTCATATCCTCCCTTCTTTTCAGAGCCTCTCCTGCGGAGGTGAAACTTATTTTGATAGATCCTAAAAGAGTGGAATTGACAGGCTATAACGGCATACCGCATTTAATGACACCGGTTATTGTTGAGGTTGAAAAAATATTAGCATCTTTGAAGTGGGCAATGGATGAAATGGATAGGCGCTATAAGAAATTTGCAGAGGGAGGAGTAAGAAATATAGATTCATACAATGAATTTGCCGGATTTCAGGCTCTTCCTTATATTGTAATTTTAATAGATGAACTTGCGGATTTAATGGCATTTGCGCCGGTTGACGTAGAAGATGCAATCGCTCGGCTTGCTCAAATGGCCAGGGCAACAGGAATTCATCTGGTAGTTTCCACGCAAAGACCGTCAGTTGATGTTATAACAGGTTTAATTAAGGCAAATATTCCCTGCCGCATTGCCTTTAATGTTTCTTCTATGATTGATTCCAGAGTTATTCTGGATACTCCGGGTGCAGAAAAACTTTTGGGACGGGGAGACATGCTTTATGTTCCTCCCGATCAGGCCAAGCCAACGCGTATCCAAGGAGCATTTGTTTCAGATAAAGAAGTAAGAAAGCTTGTGGAATTTCTTAAGGCCAAGAATCCGCCGGTTCAATACACAGAGGAAGTTATTTCCAGTCCTTTAGTTCTTAAAAAAGCAGGAGGTCCATCTATTGGAGGTGATGGGAAGGATGCACTTTTTGAAGAAGCAATCAGATGCGTATGTCAATATGATCGGGCTTCGGCATCGCTTCTGCAAAGACGGCTTCAAGTAGGATATTCAAGGGCAGCCAGAATTTTGGATCAGCTAGAGGCTGCCGGAGTTGTAGGCCCAGCAGAGGGATCGAAACCACGGGAGGTGATAGGAAAAAACGCTGATGAAATCATCAACGCCCTTCATCAAGGATAAATAAAAGTTCAAAGTGAAAAATTAAAAGTTACAGTTTAAAGTTAAAAATTTTTAATTTTGAATTATAATTTTGAACTTTGCATTTTGCATTTTTAATTTGTTATGGTACATGTAGGAGAAAAACTTAGTGAAGAGAGGATAAGAAGAGGCTTGACTCTTGAGGAAGTTGCCAAGGCAACGAAAATCAGGGCTTCTTTTCTTCAGGCAATTGAAAGGGGAGAATACAAGAAGTTGCCATCAGGCACTTATGTTCATGGGTTTGTCAGGAATTATGCGAGATTCTTGGGATTATCGGAACATGAAATTTTGGCTCTTTTCAAAAGAGAATATGAAGAAGAGAAATTTGTGAAAGTTTTACCGGATGGATTCGCTAGACAGGACGATTTTTCACTTTCGAAATTTAAAATTGCACAAGTCCTGAAAGTTCTCTTCTTGATATTTATTTTACTTTTGGCTTACATACTTTTTCAGTATAGGTCTGCTATTTTTAACCCCTTACTTAGTGTTTCAGCTCCCGCGGAAAATTCTGTAGTTTCATCACAAAAAATTACTGTTATTGGCAAGACAGATCCAAATGCAACTGTTTTTATAAATTCAATCCCCGTACTATTGGATAAGGATGGTAATTTTAAAAAAATTATCAATGTTTTTCCGGGAAAAACAAAAATTACCATAAAATCAGTAAATAAATTTAACCGAACAACCGTCATCGAAAGATCTGTGGAGATTAAGATATAGAGAATATCACTTTATTAGATTGACAGGATATTTTGTTTAGTGCTATTCTGATTCTATATGGATATTGCGCAAATTGCTTTGTTTATAGTTATTATTGTTCTGGCAATTTTGCTTTTAGCATTGGGAATTCAGGTGTTTTTTATACTGAGGGAATTTCGCAAGACAGTTTTTAAAGCAAATAAAGTTTTGGATAATACAAATGTTATAACCGAGAGCGTTTCTTCTCCTCTTTCTTCCTTGTCCGGACTTGCAGCAGGGATTAAGACATTAGCGCCAATTTTGGGTGTTTTTAAGAAATTTATTTCAAAAGACAAAGAAGATAAGGATTCAGGAAAAAAAAAGAATGACTGAAATGGACAACAATAATAACAAATCAAGCAACAATTCTTTTGGTGTTTTTCTATTCGGAGCTCTGGTTGGAGCAGTTATAGTGTTGTTATTGGTAACAAAAAAAGGAAAGAAAATTTTGAAAGCAATTTCAGAAGAGGGGGAAGGAAAAATATCAAACATTATTAATAAAATAGAAAATTCAGTTGATTTGGAAGATGAATCCTTAGAAAATGAGCAGACGGCTGTGCCAAAAACAGAAGTAATTAAAGAAGCAGTTTCCGAAAAAAAGCCTAAAGTTAGAAGATTTTTCAGAGGAGTTTCTCGCCACGTCAATTAAAGACCATACTTCTCAATATTCGCGTTGTGTTCCTGTAGGGTTTTCGCATATCTAATCTGTCTATTTTTATCATGCAGATAATAAAAATAATTGGTATCTGTAGGGTTGGCTGCAGCGCGTAATGCCTCTAGCCCTGGATTCGATATGGGTCCCGGAGGTAAACCCGTAACTAAATAAGTATTATATCTAGAAACAACACTTTTGTATTCTTCGAGAGTTACTGGTTCCCACCATTTTTTATTAATAGCATTTTTTCCTTTAGCATATTGAATAGTGCTGTCCACTTGTAATGCTATTTCCTGCCTAAGTCTATTAAGCAATATTCCCGCAATGATTGGTTTTTCTGCATTTGTAATTGCCTCGCGTTCTATAAGGGAAGCAAGTATTGTAATTTGCGATTTGGTTAATTTAGAATTATTTGTATCTATGGTTAAGAATTTCTGGTCAAAAGTTTCTCTCATTTGTTTTACAATCATTCCGATGTCAGCGTCTTTAGGAATAAGGTAGGTATCGGGGAAAAGGTAACCTTCGTTTTGAACGAGAATATTTTTCCAAGAGTCTTGATAAGTCGGCATATTTTTTTCCAGTATTTCGGCAATTTCTGTTGCTCTTTTTCCTTCGGGAATTGTTGTCCAGATATCTAGTGTTCCGTGAGTTAAATTTTGGGCAATTTCTTGCGCTGTCATTGATGGGGAGAGGCGAAAGTCTCCGGCTTGAATTTTTTCTTCAAACTTGCCAAGCCTTGCGTAAAGGAAAAAAATTACACGATTTTTAATAAGCCCTGCAATTTCAAGCTTGCTTGCTATCTCTTTTAAGCCAGACCCCTTCTGAATAACAAATATAACGGATTCTTTGCTTGTGGAATTAACAGGAAATAATCCATTTTTCCACCATAAAAAGCTTCCAAAAAAAACAATTATAAGAAGTAAAACAACAGTAGTTAATTTCTTCATACTTAACTAAAAATTAAATATAGGATATTGTCGCATAGTTTCCTTTCCCTGTTTCAGATTATACACATTTTCACTGTAAAGAGTACATATTGGTTCGTTTTTCTTTATTATTTCTCCTTCTTTTCTGTCTAAAAAAATACCGGATTTTTTTTGTAAAGGCGCACCTAAAGCTTTTGATAGTAAGGTCAGATTTTTGCTGTTTATATTTCTAATTATGCAATCTTTTTCTGCTTTTATTCTATATGTAAATTTGCCGGGAATTAATTTGGAGCTTTCAATATTTTGATTTCCTCCCTGCTCAAAAATAATTTCTTTCATTTTTTTTAAAGCCAAACCTTCCTGTAAAATTTTTGTTGCCCAACCGGCGCAATTCCCGTAAGTATTTTTAACGTATTCCTGTAATTTTTTTGAAGAGTCTTTTAGGCAAAGCTCCAAAAGATTTCCTGCTAAGGTTATGCTTCTGACTTCCAAGTCGTAGGGCCTATCAGGCGTTTGCTCCAATACTTTTAAAGCATCCCTTGTTTCGAGAATCGGTCCTATTCCTCTTCCAACCGGCTGATCTGTTCTGCGGACAAGAACCCGGATCTTTATGTTAAATTTTTTTGCAATATATTCAAATTTATTTTTTAGAATTTCGGCGTCTTTAATTTTAGTTACTTTTAGCGTGTTTCCGTAAGGCACATCTATGACAACATGCGTTGATCCAAAGGCAATTTTCTTGGACATTATAGAGATAATTATTTTATCAAAACTTTCAAACATCAATTCTTTTTCAACATTGATAATTACATCATCGGCAGGGGCGATATTGAAATTTCCTCCCCAAACGATGCACGCATTTATTTTTTTAACTATTTTTAATATTTTTTCTTTTGATAGAATAACAGGAGCTAAAACTTCCATATCATCTGCGGTTCCGCTCGTTGTTATTGCCCGTGAAGAGCTTTTGGGAATTAAGAATCCGGCGCTAGCCACAATTGGGACGACAATAAGTGTCGTACGATTTCCGGGAACTCCTCCTATTGAATGTTTGTCGGCAACAATTCCTTTAAAATGCAATTTTTCTCCTGTTTCAATCATTGCCTTTGTTAAGTAGTAAAGTTCCTGATTGGTAAATCCTTGTGAATAACCGGATGCTGCAAAATATGTAGTCAATACTTTTCCCAATCTTTGCTTGGCAATCTGATCCATTATGCTATAAATTTCCTTGTAATTGAGAGTTTTTCCGACAAGTTTTTTTCTGATAGCATTAAGCGCATCCTGCTGATCAATTCTTTCCTGGAATGTCTTCTTGTCATCCATATCAATTTTTTATTTGTTTTAATATTAAGGATATTACACTTTTAAATACATAAAAAATAAAATAGAGAAAAGAATTAACTAGTCGATAAAAAGCCGGCCAATTTTTTTGTAAATTCATATTTCTTGAAGTACAGCTTTAACAATAAGTCTTTTCCAAGTTGTTCCGGGAGGAGTACAGGTGACAAGGGTTAAATAAGAATTATCATAATCCTGAACAAGAGCGGAACTATTTTCCGGATCAACAACTGTAATTTTGAATATTTTATATGTATATGTCACGCCATTAATCATGGCATAAATAACGTCTCCATTTTTGAGTTTATAAACATTGGCGAAAATTGTTTTGTAGTCTTTTGGGTTAAATAATTGCGGAAGAGTTGAATGACCGAAAATTACAGCATTTCCATTTTTGCCGGGAATACCTGTGCCCTGATAATTAACTAAGTGTTTTGCCAAATCGTTATCAACTGTAGAAACTATAGCTTTTTCTATTTTTATTTTTGGTATAGAAATCGTATAGGAAGCGGTATCGATTTGGTCTTTTTGATTAAGGTTGGGGCTAAATTTTGGAAACCAATTTTCTGCTTTAGTATAGTCGGTTGTGTCTACTGAATTTTTTGTTAAATCCACGATGTTTGCGCGGGGAATAGACAATGCAATATCTTGAGATGCAATAGCGGGTTGGAAATATATTTGCCAGGATATCGCAGGAAATAAGACGTATATAATAATGGAAATTCCAATTAGCAGGAGAATTCCGCTTGTCAAACGAAGATATTTTTTTAGATTATTTTGTACATTTTTTCCGTAGTAATATTTACTCATTTATTTTAATTAGGATTTTTATATTTCTTTCTCTTGCCGGCAAATTCTTTGGTAAAAATGGAAGATTGGGAGAAAGCTTAATAGCTACATCTGCAACTTGGGGCAGTTTATAAAGTAGATCTTGAGTAAATTTAAAAGATTTTCTCTTTAAATCTTTTGCCAGTTTGTCTTCCGAAATTTTCGGTAGTAATAATGTTTTTATATTAAGATTTGCCTCGATTACCTCATCGTTTTCCTGTTTTATATCTACAACAGAGGTTTTAATATTGTTGTAATCTATTTCTTGGCTAGACGGAATATTACTAGAAAGAAGAGATTTGCTAAGCGTTATAAGATCATCTTTTCTATAAGAAATTCCCTGATATTCAACTGTTCCGGTTAAAGTTAATTGATTTGTTTCGTCTCCAACTTTTACATTCAAAGATTTTTTGCCAAGGGTTTCTGTTATAAAGGCAGGGAGTAAAATTTTATTAAGGTCGAGCTGTTTTTGCAGATTCGTTTTGGCATTATTCTCCAATTGTTTAATAAGGTCTGCCTCCAATTTTGTCGTGTCATTTTTTGAAGCAACTGTAACTTCTTTTTTCGTTCCCCCGCTAAAAGGATTATCGTTTATTGCTATAATTTCAGATACATTAAAAGATGCTACAGAAAACTTTGTACCCGAAGGAAGATTGGATTCTTTGCCCAGTTGATCGGCGGTTACATTTGCCGTAGTCTTTTCGGGAGGGGGATTTTCATTTGCCGAATGAGATGCAACCGCTTTTATAGTTGTCGGCGAATCAAGAGTGAATTCAAGTCCATTGGGAGCTTTTAATACTGTCCCTTCAGCTAAAATTCTAGCAGTATCGCTATCGTTATAAATTATTACTGCTCCTTTTGCAAAAGTGCCGACATCTTTTTTTCCGGTAGCAGGAGTTGAAACGCTTCCGTCTTCGGACACAGACACAAGCTCGCCTTTTATGGTGTTTTTGCTTGGATCCGTTGTTCCTATTGTTGAAAATAAAACATTTTTATTTTGTTCCGTAATTTCCGGATCTACGATAATCGTAATTGTTGCTTTTAGAAATAAGAAATAACAGGTGATAAGTCCAACAATCAAGATTAAAACTGTTGAAATCACAATGCTTAATTTTCCCCTATTTATTTTCCTAACAACAGCAAATATTAGACCTAAAATAAAAATTAAAATACTTTTTATAAGCATTGAGATATTGCCAAATCCTTTGGGGGTTTTGGTTATTACCTGCATTTCTTCTGTGTCAATTTGAGGAATTGTTTCCCCGCCTGCTACGCTCTGTGGAGCATTGCGGGCAGGTTGTTTTTCCTCGATTCTTTGGAATTCTCCCACTTCATCCGTCTTTGGCGGATTTCGCGGGACGGGCATCTTTGCTACGTCGATGTCTTTAGCAAATCCAAAATCGGAAGCTCCTAAATTTTTGTAAAGTACTGGTTCTTCAATGGAATTTTCTCCGCCAGCTGGCGGATTCTTTGTTTCCGCTTTTTCCTCAAGCAGCTCATGCGTAAGATGCTGTTTTTGCGGTATATCTTTTTCTAATACTTCAAATCCCATTTGCGTTGCTGCTCCAAACAAAACAGCTTTTGCGTCAAAACCCTCTGGAAGATTGGTTATTTGAGGAAGATGAAGAAAAGGCAGGCTCTTGCTCCAGGTATGTGAAATAAATTCCTGGCTTAAATCTTCTTTTCCGTTAAAAATTATAATTCTGGATGGCAAAATTTCCGGGACATTAAAATGTTTTAAAAGAGTATCAACAGTGAAGGGAATAGATTCATGAATTTCCGAGCTTTTTGTTTCTATGCTTTTTCCGGCTCTCAAAAGCGTTACCGTTACATTTTTTTTGTTAATCTCAGCAAGAATTGCAGAAACAGGTACTCCTTCCTCTTTTTGCAGCAAATGTGAAATTGCCTGTGATATAACCAAAAAACCAATCGGAATTAATCCCAACTCTTCACTTGTCTTTTTAAGTTTGCCAAGATACTCTTTTTTAATTTGATCATTGTCTGTCCACGATTCTTTAACTCCAAAAATTGTTTTTTGTGTTTGTATATTTTCCGGCAATGAGGATTCAGCGACGGAGATTGCCTTATCCAATTTTTCCAGAAGTTCTTCTTGCGAAATTTCGTCAATGGAAGTAGAAAAATGTTCTTCTTTAAGGCCTACGATTTTTATTCTGCTTTCAATCTCTTCGAAAATTACCGCTTCCGCCTTCTCGTCTCTTAAAACCAAAACCAAGAAATATAGGGGTACGATTTTCTTATTAAAATTTTTAAAGAATGGCAGATTCATAGCTTAAAATTGTTAGATTGTTAAATTGTTATATTGCTAAAACAATTTATTAATTCCCAACAACTGCGTAAATTCTTCTATTTCCTTTTCCGATATTCTCTTGCTTAATTATTCTAAAACTTTTTATCTCAGATGTAAACGCGACATGAGGTCCACCGCAGAATTCGGCCGAGTACGGTCTTTGGCCTTTAGTCTTTGGACCGACGAAGTAAACTTTAACGGTTTGCCCATATTTTTCATCGAAAAGTCCAATCGCTCCAATCTCTTTGGCTTTTTGCAATGGCAGCATTTCAAAATGGACAGGCAAATTTTCTTTAATTTTTTGATTCACAGTTTCTTCAATTTTTTTCAATTCCTCGGGGGTCAAGTTTCTGTCAAAATTAAAATCAAATCTTACACGTTCAGGCGTAATACTAGATCCCGTCTGATGAAGTTTGATTCCAAACATATTTCTAAGCGCTTGATGGAGAAGGTGAGTTGCAGTGTGTCCCATGATTGTTTTCTCACTATGATCCGCCAGTCCCCCGGCAAATTTTTTTGTTGCTCCGGCTCTTGATATGCTTTGATGAGATTTCATTTTTTCTGCAAATTCCTGATCATTAAATGTATATCCCAAACTCTTTATTTGAGTAGGAGAAAATCCGTGAGTAGAATAAAGGATAAATGCGTCTTCTGCGGAAATTTCAGCTATACCTTTAATTTCGTCTCCGACTTTATATTTTTTGAGAATGAATTCTTTTGCGTTTGCTAAAGTATTTTTATATTTTTGTTCTTCTTCCAAGATTGTTAGCTTAATCTCCTCAAAGTTTTTTTCAAGATAAGGATCAGTTTCCTTATATGCCTCAACTATCCTATGAATAATAGGGGAAATATCTTTTCCTCCGAGAGAATAAAAATTATCAAGAGCTTTTCTAAGCAGTCTTCTTAAAATATATCCCTGTTCTTTGTTTGAGGGTTTAATATTTGTGTTTGAAATAAATACAGATCCTCCAAGATGGTCTGCGATTATTTGCATTTGCGGACAATGTTCCTGATAAGTTTTTCCGGTTTCTTTTTCTATTGCTTTTATTGTCGGAGTAAAGATAGGAGTTTGAAAAATATCATTTTCATTTTCAATAGCTGCTAAAAGTCTTTCTACGCCCCCTCCATAATCGACGTTTTTCTGTGGTAATTCTTTGAAGCTTTCGTCTTGTTGTTTTTGGTATTGCATAAAAACTGCATTTGCGATTTCCAAGAACTTTCCACATTCACACCAAGCGGGATTATCTCCCTTACAATTTAATCCATGTTCTATATCGTCAAATTTATAATAGACTTCTGTATCAGGTCCACCGATTTCACCGGGAGGCATATTCTCCGGAACCCCACTTCTGGACCACCAATTTTTCGTGGCGTTTGCTGCAAATATTTTTTCTTTCGGGTTAAATCCTTCTTTTTTCAAGAGTTCAAACCAGATATTGTAGGATTCATCATCATAGGGAATCCCGCTTCCTCCTTTAAACACGGTTATAAAAAGTTTTTCTTTCGGCAATCCGAATTCCTTTGTCAATAGTTCCCAAAGCCACGGAATTTCTTCCTTTTTAAAATAATCACCCAGAGACCAATTTCCGAGCATTCGGAAGAATGTTGTGTGGCGATTGTCTCCAACTTCGTCTATATCCACAGCCCTGAAACAATTTTGAACATTTACCAATCTTTTTCCCATCGGATGCGTTTCTCCCAAAAGATAGGGGACCAGAGGCTGCATGCCTGAACTTGTAAATAGAGTGGTTGGATCATTCTCCGGGATTAACGGAGCGTTAGGTATTTGTTTATGACCACGCTCTTTGAAAAATTCTATGTATTTGTTGATTATATCTTGTGCTTTCATTTGAAATTTGAAATTTGAAATTTGAAATTGGCGTCGTGCCCGCGTTTTTCAAAAAAGGCAATATACCTGCCCGCAATGCTATGCAAAGCGTTGCAGGCGGGTTTATCAATAATTTCCTGCGCCGTCATAACTAATTCATTATATCACGCTCTAAAATTATTCTGCAGAACTTGTTTGGATATTTAAAAAAATTCTGCAACCGGTTCAGAATAGCTTTGGAGTTGACCCCTTGACAGGGGGAATAAAGTGTGATATAAAGTTATTACTCTATATACAAAGTTAAGTAAAGGTGTACGCCTTGTGCGTTTTTTTTGTTGGTGATGGCTAAACTTGATAAAAAAACTAATACTGTCCGACAAAACTGGGGAAAAGAATATTCCTTCTTACCTCAACTAGATCTCCTTAATGTACAAAAAAGTTCCTATAAGTGGTTCTTAGAAGAAGGAATAGGTCAGATAATTAAAGAAATTTCTCCTATTGATGATTTTACAGAAAAAAATTGGAGACTGGAATTTAAGAAATATAGAATAGGCAAAGCCACAAATACTCCGGAAATTGCTCTTTCCAAAGGACTTATGTACGATGCTCCTTTATATGTAGAAACAACCCTTACCAATAAAAAAACAAATGCAACAATCGAACAAGAAGTTTTCTTGGGAGACATTCCTCAAATGACCGACAGAGGAACATTTGTTATAAATGGAGTAGAAAGAACAGTTGTTAATCAGTTGGTCCGTTCTCCCGGAGTATTCTTTACCGCAGCGCATGATAACGTTACGGGTAAAAAATTGTATACAGCCGAAATAAGACCAATTCATGGATCATGGCTTGAGTTTTCAACAACCAGACATGAAACAATTACAGTTAAGATAGATAGACGCAGAAAATTCTTGGCTTCAACATTTCTAAGAGCAATCGGATTTTCTTCAAACGAAGATATAAAAGAATCTTTTAAGGGTTTGGAAGCGGACGGAAAGACATCTTTTGTAGAAAATACTTTACAAAAAGATGAAACAGGAAGTTCCAAAGACGCAATTATTGAAATATTTAAAAAAATGCATCCCGGAGAACCGGTTGTTTTCGAAAAAGTTAAAGAAAACTTTGATGGACTATTCTTTAACTCTCGTCGTTATGATCTGGGCAAAGTAGGAAGATACAAGGTAAATAAAAAACTTAATGGAATGTCGGGATTCACAGAATCCAATGTCCAAATCTTGACGCGTGAGGATATTTTGGGAGCAATTAGTTTTCTTATTAAGTTAGCCCAGGGGTCTGAAGGCGTTGATGATATTGATAGCTTGGCAAACAGAAGGGTTAGACGCGTTGGCGAGTTGGTTGCAACAACAGCCTTTCGAGTTGGAGTTTTAAGACTTGAAAGAAGCATCAAGGAGAGAATGAGCCTTATCCAGCCGGATATTCCGCCATCAATCGGAGCCTTGATTAATGCAAGGCCAATTATGGCTTCGATTAATGAATTTTTCCGGACATCTCAATTGTCAACCATATTAGATCAAACAAATCCATTATCTGAAATAGACAATCTAAATCGTTTGACAGTTATGGGGACGGGCGGAATTTCCAGAGAAAGAGCAGCTTTCTCGATTAGAGACATCAATAGCTCCCAGTATGGAAGGATTTGTCCGATCAGAAGTCCTGAAGGACCTAATATTGGCTTAGTTACCTATCTGGCTTTATATTCCAAAGTCAATGAGCATGGATTTTTGGAGACTCCATATAGAAAAATTCATAAAGTAAAAAGGGGTAAAGAAACGCTTGTAACCGCAACGGACGAAATTGTTTATTTAGCAGCAGATGATGAAAGGAAATTCTATATTACTCACGCAGGCAGCTTGACCAAAAATGTTATAGAAGCTGATCGTGTTCCCGTTAGATATCAGGGTGGATTTATGGAAGTCGAAAAAGAAAAGATTGATTTTGTTGATGTTGTTCCGAGACAAGTTGTTGGAACTTCAGCCTCACTTATTCCTTTTGTTTCTCATGATGAGACAAACAGAGCTTTGATGGGTACCCACATGCAGTGTCAAGCAGTTCCTTTAGTTGCTCCACAGAGCCCAATGGTTGGTACGGATATGGAAAAAATTGTAGCTGGAGTTATGGGCCGCGTTGTTCGTGCTCCGTTTGATGGCATAATTACATATGCAGACGCAAATAAAATAACCATAAAAGGAAAGACGAGGAATGAAGAGAAAACTTATTCAATCGATTCTTTCAAAAGGACCTCTCAGGCAACTGCCTATACGCAAAGAGCAGCAGTTAAAGATGGGGACAAGGCTAAAAAAGGAGACCTTTTAATTGACGGTCCGTCTTCTGATAATGGAGAATTGGCGCTTGGACAAAATCTTTTGATTGCCTATGCATCTTTGGATGGACTTGGATATGAAGACGCGGTGGTTATATCAGACAGATTAGTTAGGGAAGATACCTTATCCTCTATCCATATCGAAAAACATGAAGCGGCAGTTGTGGAGACTAAGCTTGGGCCTGAAGAGACCACGAGAGATATTCCAAATGTTTCCGAGGAAGATTTAGCTAATCTTGATGAGGAAGGAATAGTCGTTGTAGGATCCGATGTAATTCCCGGAGACATTTTGGTTGGTAAAATTGCTCCAAAAGGCGAAACAGAGCTGACAGCCGAAGAAAGACTTTTGAGAGCTATTTTTGGAGAGCAGGCAAGGGAAGTTAGGGATACGTCCTTGAGGATGCCTCACGGAGAAAGGGGAACTGTAATTAGCGTCCAGATATTGGATAGAAAAAAGGGAGATGAACTAGAGCCCGGAACTTTGAGGAAAATTATTATTGAAGTTGCCCAGTTCAGGCATGTTGTAGTTGGAGACAAGCTAGCAGGACGTCATGGAAATAAAGGAGTTATTTCTAAGATTTTACCTCAAGCAGATATGCCTTATCTTGCAGATGGTACGCCAATTGATATTGTTATCTCTCCGATTTCTGTTTTGGCTCGTATGAATTTAGGACAATTATTGGAAGCACACTTGGGGTGGGCTTGTTCAAAGCTAGATATTAAGGTTGGAATTCCTGCTTTTGAGGAAGTTTCGGAAGATCGGATAGTAGCATCTTTAAAACAAGCGAAACTTCCTGAAAATGGCAAAACAACATTGTATGATGGCCGAACAGGAGAAGCATATGAAAACTCTGTGGTTGTTGGAATTGAATATATCATGAAACTTATTCACATGGTTGAAGACAAAACTCATGCGCGATCTACAGGGCCATATTCTTTGGTTACACAACAGCCTCTTGGAGGAAAAGCGCAAATGGGAGGACAACGTCTTGGGGAAATGGAAGTTTGGGCATTAGACGCACATCGAGCTCGCTATACACTTCAGGAAATGCTGACAATAAAATCTGACGATGTTGTTGGCCGCGCAAAAGCTTTTGAGGCGATTGTTAAGGGAGTTGATATTCCTACCCCGCGGGTGCCGGAATCATTTAAGGTTTTGATAAAAGAGCTCGCATCTTTGGGGTTAAGTATTACTCCGATTGGAGCAACAGTTGTTCCTGAAGCATTAGCGTCATTGACAGTTGAAGGGAGCATTATTGAGAAAAAAGTTGAAGAAAAAATCGAGAAAGATGCTTTGGAATTACAGCAAGCCGCAGCAGCGGAAATACCGGTGGTTGATAAGATCGGATCTTAATTATGAATGGAATAAATATAGATAAAAAAATGAAAGATATTACAATTTTGGACTTTAAAGCCTTAAGGATTTCCTTAGCTTCCTCTAAAGATATTTTGGAATGGTCATATGGTGAAGTAACCAAGCCTGAAACCATTAATTACCGAACTTTACGACCGGAAAAAGATGGACTTTTTGACGAGAGAATTTTTGGACCAACTAAAGATTGGGAATGTTATTGTGGAAAATATAAAAGAATTAGATATAGGGGAATTGTCTGTGACAAATGTGGAGTTGAAGTTACCTTGTCTAGGGTTAGACGTGAAAGAATGGGGCATATCAACCTTGCAACGCCCGTTGCTCATGTCTGGTTTTTCAAAGGTTCATCCTCGCCTCTTTCTTTACTTTTGGATATGTCTCAAAAAAGCCTTGAATCCGTAATTTATTATGCTTCCTATTTGGTTATCAGTATCGATGAAGAAAAGAAAAAGCAAGCCTTGGACTCTTTCTCAGATTATATTGAAAAGAAAAAGCAACAACTAAAACAAGAATTAAGCCTTGAAGGGAAAAAGGTTGAAGAGGAAATGGAGCAGAAGAAAAAAGAAGCGCTTGGCAGCAAGTCCAAGATAGAACAAGGAGAACTTATCGAACAGGAAATAGAGCTTACAAAAAGACAGAAAACAACTGTTATTGCCGAAAGATTAGACCAGGAAAGCAAAAAATTGGATGAGATTTACGATGCGCTTTTGAAGCTCTTAAAAGGATT
>Ga0209343_10002590_pt1 | contig 23205 bp, 28 predicted proteins | sample RifCSPlowO2_02_FD_184026 | JGI IMG/M metagenome (GOLD analysis project Ga0209343, IMG submission 184026) | Groundwater microbial communities from Rifle, Colorado - Rifle CSP2_plank lowO2_0.2 (SPAdes) (version 2) | ecosystem: Environmental > Aquatic > Deep subsurface > Groundwater | place... | reverse complement strand
TTTGGGAATAACTTTAAAATTCCCCATAAACTATTTCACCTCCTCACTAATAACTTAATTTAGTAGGGACTATTTGTCTAGTTTAAGGGGTACCTGCCAATTGAACGCTCCATAGCAATATCAAAACTCTCTGTTAAGTTATGGTCATTGCCTTCATAAGAATAAAATTCAACAGATTTACCAGCTTCGGCAAGTTCTTTGTTTAATTCTTGTGAAAAAAGAAAAGGCACATGAGAGTCCTCTTTTGCATGATGAAGTTGAACAGGTCCGGAAATGTCTTTAACATAAGAGTTGGCAGAAATTGAGTTCCAAAACTCAGGATTTTTCGAAGGCTCACCATACTGGTCAATAAGCCTTTGTCTCCAAGAGGTTGCCCAATGCGGTGGTGAACTTTGTGGTATATTTCTTCGTCTCCAGTTGTTAAGTAAATCAGAATAAGAGCCAACCACTCCTGCCCAAATAACGCCAGCTTTAATATCTTTTGAAATCACCATTGAACGCAAAGTAATACCTCCTCCCATTGAATGTCCCCACATGCCAATTCTATTAGGGTCTGCATCGTTATACTTTGTCATAGAGCTTAAAGCGTTCAAGACGTCAATAGTGTAGGCATTAGAGCCATATCCCCCTTCTGCTTTTCCTTCACTATTGCCATGTCCCCGGTAATCAGATTTAAAGACGATATAGCCATTACGGGCAAAAGCATCAACATAAGCAACATACCTTTCAGTAGTCCGATACTGTTCTGGAGGAATAAACCCATGATTGAAAATAATCACCGGCCAACCATTTTTAGGCTTTGTACCTTGAGGAATAGTTAAGAGAGCGTAGATTTTAAGACCATCAGATTTGTATGAAGCAATATATTGATTGTAATTACTTCCAGAAGGCAAAGTTTGCTCAATAGTAATATCGCTTCCTGGATATACTTGCTGTCGCATATATTCAATCGAAAGAGGATGAAGGTCTTCTTCTAAACCGTCTTGATTCTCCTGTAATTTTTGAGGAGCTTGTGGGTTTCTTATCAGTACTACAGCGACAAGTCCAAAAATAATAGCAAAGACAAGTATTCCAATTTTAATCCGCTTGTTATTCATACCGTAAAGCCTCGATTGGTGAAAGGTTGGCTGCTTTTTGAGCCGGATACCAACCAAAAATAATACCAATGCCTCCCGAAACCCCGACTGCTAAAATAATTGATATCATAGAAACAGTAAAAGGCAAATTTATAATTTTGGAAACAACAAACGAGAGAACTGTTCCAAGCAGTATTCCCAAAATCCCTCCAACAATTGTCAAAAGAGCAGATTCTGTTAAAAACTGGATAATTATCCATTTCTTTTTAGCTCCCAAGGCTTTTCTAAGTCCTATTTCTCGCGTTCTTTCTGTAACAGTAACAAACATAATATTCATAATGCCAATACCCCCAACAAGGAGTGAAATTGCGGCGATCCCGGAAAGCAAAGTAGTAAAAATTCCTGTAACTTGCGCTGCTGCTCCTAAAACATCTGCTTGGGAAAAAATAGTAAAATCTGCATTTTGCGGATCAGAAATCCGATGGCGCGCTAAAAGTAGAAAACCCACCTGATTTCTAACTTGATCAGAAAGTTCCTGTTTTTCTAATTGTATAGAGATTGTTCCAATAAAGTCTACGCCAAAAAGTTGTTTCTGGGCAGTAGTAAGGGGAATAAAAATTATATCGTCTTGATTTTGAAAACCAGATGCCCCTTTTGCAACGGTTACACCTACAATCCTAAAACTTAATTTGTTAATTCTAATTGTTTGGCCGACTGGATTTACGTCCCCAAAAAGATCGCTTGCTGCTTGTGGTCCAAGCACGGCTACCTTAGCAAGAGAGTTTATGTCTGTTTCCGTTATAAATCTACCACTTTGCATCTGCAAATTTCTTACTTCCTGATAGCTAGACAAAACGCCTAATACTTGGGTATTAGTATTATTTCTACCTGCAACAACCTGAGATCTTCTTAGAATTTCTGCAGAGACATTTTTTATACCCGAAATACTTTTATCAGCCAAAATTGCTTTGGCATCTGCCAGTTTTAAGGTAGTTGATGTACCGGCGGCGCTTCTAATATCTCCTGGTCTTAGAGCTCCTGGAATTACTGTTAATAAATTAGATCCTAAAGATTTAATCTGCGCCTCAACCGCTTTTTGCCCTGATTGACCTAAGGAAACAAGAGCAATGACTGCTCCAATGCCAATCACTACTCCTAAAGTTGCTAAAGTAGTTCTTAGCTTATTTAGAGTTAATGCCTCTAATGCCGACTGTAAGGTTTCTGAGAAATCCATATCCTGAAAATTTCTAATTTCTAAATAATTTTTAAATTTCAAAACCTGACCTTTTTTTGCCTATGATTGCTTTCATCTTTAACAAGTTTTCCGTCTTTTAAATAAATAATTCTTTTAGCGTATTGTGCTATATATGGCTCGTGCGTAATCATAATTATAGTATGTCCTTTTTTATTTAAATTTTGGAAAATTGCCATAATTTCTTCGCCTTGAACTGTGGCTAAATTACCTGTTGGCTCATCAGCCAAAATTATGCTTGGATTATTAGCAAGACTTCTGGCAATTGCCACCCGCTGTTGTTGCCCCCCGGAAAGTTGGCTGGAAGTATGACTACGCCTATCACTTAAACCCACCATTTCGAGTAAGTCGGAAGCTCTTTTTATCCTTTCCTCCTTTGGAAGACCTGCGTAAACCATTGGCAACATTATATTCTTCAGAGCTGTAGTTCTTGGTAATAGGTTATATGATTGAAAGACAAAGCCTATCTTTCTGTTCCTGATATCAGCCAACTCGTCTTCCGAAAGTTTACCGACTTCTTCTCCATCTAGCGCATAAGTTCCCGATGTAGGGGTATCTAGCGCGCCGATAATATGCATGAGGGTTGATTTGCCGCTTCCCGAAGGACCCATAATAGCCACAAATTCACCTTTTTTAATTTCAAAAGACGCATCAGATAGAGCAATTGTTTCAACTGCATCATTTTTGTAGATTTTTGATAGGTGAGAAGTGTGTATCATAATCTTGTAACTCAGCGCTGCTGCATCCCTCCACCGCCTCGTGAACCTCCTCCAAATCCCCCGGGTCTTAATGCGCCTCCGCCAAAACTTCCAAAACCACCAAAAGAAGACGTTCCTCTTTGTTGACCAGTAGCTACGGTACCCACAACTACTTCGTCTCCTTCGGATACTCCTGACTCGCCTCGATTCGGCGAAGCGGGAATAATTTCAACTCCTTGGTCTCCCGTAATTCCCACTTCAACAGGAACAGACTCTATTTGACCTCTTTTTACCACTCTAACGGTTGTTTGATTATTTTCTGTTTGTACAGCTTGCGAGGGGACAAAAAGCGCATTATCTTTTGTCTCGATAATGACAGAAGCAGAAGCTGCCATATTAGGTAGTAAATCTTCTGAGTTGGTATCTAGTTGAATAAGTACTGGATAATTAGTTACGTTACTGACAACCTGTCCTATCTTGTCCATTGCCACAACCTTTCCGGTAAAGGTTTTACCTGAAAGCGCATCTACTGTAACAGTTGTTTTTTGACCTATTTTTATCTTTGTTACATCTATTTCTGAAAAGTTAAATGAGGCTAAAGGATTACCTTCGCTCCTGATAACTGCAATCGTTTGGCTTGATGTAGTTTGCCCATTTGTAGAAGTTATGCTTTGTGCTCCAATAATCATCCCCGGGGCAATAGTGATATTTTCTACGATGCTAAAGGCAGGTGATGTAATCGTAGGTGAAGATTGCTGATAGGAAAGCCAAGCGTTATTGAGGGTTGCCTGAGCTTGAGTTATAACATTGCCTTGATTTTTGTAATCTGCTTCTGCCTGAAGCCACAGCGCATTTTCTTGAATGTAAGTAGGGTCATTAGTAGTAAGACTTCTGGCAACTGCATCATTTATAAATGTTTGGTTGGCCTTAAATGCAGCGGCTTGAAATGAGTTAATCTTGGCTTGAGCAGCCTCAAGCGAGTTTTTGGCAGATAAATAAGAAGACCAGGCAGAAGCATTTCTTTGTTGACCAGCACTATCAAGTTCAATTTCAGCGATTTTATCTCCCTTGGTAACCTTATCTCCATTAGAAACAAAAACCTGTTTAACAATGCCAGAGGTACCGGTAGTTACGTTCATCACATTACTACTTAAAATCTGCCCAGAGGCAGAAATAGATGAAACAATCGTCTCTCTTTCAACTTGGGCTGTTTGGTACTGAGGTTGTTGGGTGCGAGGACTAATAAATGTACGCCAACCCCAAAATCCTAAAATCAGAAGTATGATTGCTACAAAAACTAACTTCCGATGTTTCTTAAAGGCCACATTTATGAGTTGTCTTAATTTCTCCATAGATTATCAATATCAATTGTCAATAATTAACCTTTATGAAAACCGAACCCTCCATGAGGCAAGCGTAAAGTACCGGACCGTGTTGCTTCTTTATCAAAACTACCCATTACTCGAATTAACTTTGCTTTGATTGCTCCTTCTTTTTCCTCTGGGTCTCCTAAGACAATAACTTGTTCATCTTTTTTCAAGTCAGAGAAGTTAATACCTGTATGACCCCGTCTTATTTGGGTCTGGTTATCAACCAGCACTGTTTTTAACGCATCAGTTCTGTCACGAACAACGATTGTGTTTTCACCTAAACTTTCTATTGTACCTATCGCGCCATGACCAAAATCTTTAGGAATGAAATCTCTATACATGTGTCGTCCTCCGAGGTAAGGAAAAAACCTATTTTCTCGCCTGCCAATAAAGATACCAAAAAAGAAGGCAGCAAAAATCAGTGCGGCAAGCGCTGCTCCGATACCAATACCTGTTAGGATACTTCGTCCGCCTTTCATATTAAACTACTGTTTAAGAAAACATACGCAACCTGAAATCTGGCAGTCTGGTCATCTTTCGAACAATCAATATCGCAAATATAATTAGGATTAAATTTGTTAACAATGATAGTATCGGTAAACTTTCAATAAACGCCTTAAACAAAACAGTTGTATGGTCAAAAATAATTTTTGGTTCTGCAAAGAAAAGATTTATATAATCGAATGAGCCAAAGAAGACTATGTTTTGCAGCAGGTCCAAAAAGAAAACAGTAAATATCCCCAGGGTTAAACTTGTCAGAAAACCAATTATCAGGGGTGTTTTGTAAAAAACAGGGAAATCAATTTGTACAGGCACCAGCGAAGTTAGAACAGTTAGCTTTCCATATTCAGATAAAAGATTTTGAAACGCTTTTGAAATAGAGAAATAGATAAATAAATTTTCAGAAGCGACCGGTTGATACTGATAAGCCTTTTTAATCTTTACCCTTTTGACAAATCTTTTCTTATAAAGATTATTCATCACGGTCATAATAGTTGTGTAGGCAACAGATTTTTCTTTTTTTAAATCCTCCAGGACGTTCCTGACAGTACATCTTTGTTCCCGCCAGATAATTTTCATCACCCTGATTTCTAATGACCCTAGTGTTTTCTGGATATTAAATAGTTTAGGGAAAGAAGATTTTTTATTATTCATCCGGAAATTTATCTACTATGTTATATAGTAGATGTCAAGCGATGATAGCAGAGTATTTTTAGGAAGTCAAGATTTTGTCCTGTTTAGAATGTTTAGAATTTGGACACTGCAATCCAAACCTGTCGGGTAACGCGTTCGATAGGGAAAAGAAACAGCTACTAAATCATCTTTATTCAAAACATGCTTTTTATAATACTCTCCTAATTTATTCCCTCCAATTTTGTCAAGAATCGTTTTTACCAGAAGCGAAACATCCACTCCTTCTATTGTTTTACTTTTCTTCTTTACGCTTTTTGCCCATGTTAAGCGGCTTTTATAAAATCCCGTTGCTGCAATGTAAAATTCCAGCCTTGGTCATTAAACCACTTCCTTAAGTTCTTTCGAAACTGCGGATTGTTGTAAACCTGGTGTTCTATCAAGGGAGTATAGTATGATGTTAAAACATTAACCTTTTCGTGCAAGATTGCGATAAGGACTTCATCAATAGGCAACAAGCTTTCTTCCTCGCGTCCAAATACAAATTCCGAACAGTCTTTTAAGAAAATCGCCATTATGCGCATCATCTGCTGCTTAATTGAAAAATCATTAAGTAGATTTAGGTCCTCTATATGTGAAAGCTGATATTTTTGCACTAGCTGCTGGTCTTCTCTTGCCAAACTATTGGCTTTTTCGGTATTAAACAAATACAGAGTTTTAAAGTAGGGTTTCTATCGTTCATACCCCTATTATACATCGTATAGCGATAGGACTTACAATTTATCTAACTCTACCAATAGTTCATTGTTTCTAACTGCCATAGCAACATCATCTTGTATAAATCTAACAACTCCGTCCTTATCAATCAGCACATAACTATGTCCGGGAAACTGGCCTTTGTGCATCGAGGAAGGAAGAGTTAAAACTCCGTATTTTTGAGAAACTTCTCTTGCGCTGTCCAAAAGAACTGTTGCTTGGGCAAGCTCCGGCATTTTATCTACCGCCTGTTTCCAGTTATTTTTGGGATCAACCGTAATATTTAAAACAACCGCTTTGCCAGCTAATTCTTTATCTTTCCCAAAAGCTGCAATCTGATTCCAGCAAGCCGGATAGCACATTAATCCTTCATTGAAAAAAAGCAGCACATTTTTACCCTTTAACTCACTCAAGCTAAACTTTTTCCCATCATAGCTTTCCAAACTAAAATTAGGCGCTGCTTTACCAATTAGATTATCAAAAACAGTAGTGTCAACAGCAGCTCCTCCTCCATGATGATCAGCTGCCGAGCCCTGCGAGCTTGAGTTTGACTTAGCAGTTTGCTGATTGGCAGAATTTTTATTTCCTTTGCTGCTTATCTCAATATTAAAATTGCCAGCAATCAGTACCAAAGCCAATATGACAAGGGTGCCAAAAATTGCAATCAGTCCGGTTTTGTTCAGAATCCTTACCTCCTAAGTTTGCTTTTTAAACTTAAAAATTGCTTAACGGCTAAGTATACAATAAAAAGGGTGGTAATGACAAAAATAATTGCCCAAATTGCTTCAGGGATAAGTTTAGTAAATTGGCTTATAAACTTTATAAATTGCGTCAAATATATATTTAACGCCACCTGGTATGAGGAATGGGAGGTCAACTGGCTGGTTCTGGCAAGATAGATGATAATAATCCCTAAACTCAGAAACATTAACCCGGAGAACAAATTGGCAAAAGTCAGGTTGATTTTTTGACCCAGCAGAGTGTAAGAGACACTTTTTCTGAAGGCAAAAAATTTCTTGGTAAAATCAATTTTATCCAAGGTAAAAGCAATCATAAAGAGGGGCAAGACCATCCCCAATACATAAGAGAGGGTATAAATCCCTCCTAATAAAACTGATCCGGGAAGAGCGGATAAAGTTAATACTCCGGCCAGTACCGGCGCGCAGCAAGTAGTGGCAATAGCAGAAAATATACCCAGGACATAAACCGATGCAAAGTCTTGCTTTTGTAACTGCGGGTGCACACTGAAAGGCAAAGAGAATTGTTGCCCAAGTAACAGAGTCATACCAAGGAATAATAAAAAGACTCCTCCTATAAGAAAGATTGTGTCATGATACTGGCTAAAGATTTGGGTGAGGAGAGAAACCCCAAGGCCGATAGGAAGGAAGACGGACAAGATACCAAGGAAATAAACAAAAGTCATCAAAAATACTGTGGCCTTCTGCTTGAAAATCGAAGCAAAATAAGTTGGTAGGAGTACGGTAATACAACAGGGCGCAAAAAGTGCGGCAATACCCGCAAAAAACGAGGCTATAAAAGACGCGCTTATTAAAAGATCCATTTAAATATCCTTTCAGAAATTCCGCCGGCATTTTTTATCTCCGAAGCAGAGAGCTTGCTCATTTTTAATTCAATAGATTTAGGTCGAGGTAGAATAGGTTTGAATTTCAAAACGCCTTGGCGATGATGGCCGCCGGGAGGATCACCTTCCCAAGATATTGGCTTATGCACCCTTCCCTGATCATCGACCAGTTCAGATACAATAACCAAATCTTCACTGAGCTCCTCTGAATGAGTGTTTAGCTTAATCTCAAAATCCCAGGTTGCCGAGCTCTCTTCTAAACTTCGCGGCATCACAGCAACAGAAACAGAGCCAGCACTACTTTCTTTTGTTTCCAAGCCGCTTTTGCTACTTATAGAAATATTATTTATAAGTGCGATAACCAAGATTACTAGCAATATAGCGATCAGGATTATTGTAATTTTTTTCATAGCTTTCCCTTGTCATTCCGGACTTGATCCGGAATCCATTCTTTTTTATGGATTCCCGCTTTCGCGGGAATGACAGCTTAGAGTTTTGAGACAATCCTCACGTTATTTCCTATATAAATTATTCCTAAAAAATTAAAAAGTAATCCAATCCAAAAAAATTGAACCTGGTATTGACCGACAAAAGTAATTATTCCTGTTACCCCTAGAATTGGCAGGATATTGGTGAGATAATGGGTGCAGCAGGAGATCATCGCAGCTATAGAGGTTGTGCCGGTTGTAGCCAGAACTTGGCCTGCTTGTTGCTCTTTGATAATTCCTCTAAGATAACTGTAAAGACTAAACTGAATTCCAAATCCCAAGCTCAAACTGATGATGTAGTACCAGTACCGGCTAAACTGCTCCCAGGTAAACTGCCAGCCGGAAACAAGGGTTAAAATTAAAAAGTAAATAGATAAAATGGCAAGGAAAGCCGCGATTCCCCTTAAAACTGATTTTTCCAATATACCCATTAGTTTACAGTGGCGCTTTTTCCGGACCCCGATCCTCGTTTGTTTCCATGAAAGTCTTAATTTGACCCCCGTCAATTGTTTGAAGTTTAAGCAGCCTTCCCCAAGAAGTTAAGGCCAGCGGCACATCCAGATTGTTTTTGGGAACCATGATCTTTTTACTGACATTGACTGAGCTAAAAATTTGCTTTAGCTTTTCAATATCCTGGACGGATAAACCGCTGTACCAGAGTATGACTGCCCCATGTTCCATGCTGTGTATCAGGTTGCCGTCCGGCACCTCTTTCTCATATATACCGGCGGAGGCGGATTTGGCATAATGCGGACCTCCCGTAGGCGGATTTGTTATATATGCAGCCTGTGAACTTTCCGGTATGTGATTTGCGCCCTGATCGGCAATAATCTCGCCTGTTAAGGGTTTGCTTAATTTGGTATCTTCCTTGGCGCTTTGATTACTAAGTAACCAAATTGCCCCGGCAAAAATAACAATAGTAGCTGCCACAACCCCTGAAATTATTTTAGTTCCTGTTGTCATTAGACTCCGCAGCCTCCTCCACCTTTAGGCGGTTGTTCAACTATACCCTGCTCAATTAACCACCTTTTTACGGTTTGTACACCCTGAGCGGAAGAGATATCCTTACTAAGGATTAACTTTGCATCCGCATCCTTGTAGTCCTTGCCCTCCTTATTTTTGAAGTAAACGGCAATGTCATAGTAATTGCCGGGAAACCAAAAGGCGTTAATATATTTTGCCGCTTCATACATCTCCTGCTCGCTTGCCCCGCCGGCTGCCATCAGTTCCAGCACTCCTAAAAGCGCCATGCCGTGGTTGCAATCCGGAAATGCCGTAGAATTGCCGCAGCAAGGTCTATATATATTTGCGGCGACCTTATTGACCAATTCCTCCTGCTCTGAGGTTAAAGGAACTAATGCTCTCTTGGAATAGTAGTCCATCGCATCGCTTTGAGCCAGAGACCAACCGCCTGTTGAGGCATAATTGCCGAGCTGTCCCTTACCGTATTTAACCATGTCGCCCTCCGTTAATATTTTGTTTTTATTAGCCAGCCCAAACGCCCAGAAGAAGTTTAGTAAGAAGTAGGAATTATCCTGGTTGATTTTGATTTTGGCATCGGAACCCCCCTTTAGGATTTCCTCCTGAGCTGCTGTTAAAGGCTTGCCGGATTGCTGATAAACCTGTTTAAATTTTTCCAGGTCGATTACACCCATCTCAATCATTTTAGGCCCTAGATCGCCAAATTTGGCATTGATTTCGTATCCCTGCGCAGGATTGATCTGCGCAAAAATATCCGCCGTATTAGTTTTACTTTTGTTAAGCTGTGAAGCTGCAGCAAGAGCATTGCTTTGCGTTTTGGCCCGGTATTTAATCGGCAGCCTGGGAATGGCATAAACAGTGAAGATAAAAAGAGCCAGCAGCGCAAGAGGTTGCAGCTTATTGAGGAGAAATTTTCTCTTTTTGGGTATCCCGCAAAGCCCTAAAACACTTTTTGAATACTGCCATAACGCATACAAAAGTATCAGGGCTGAAAATAGTTTTATTTCCAGCCCTCCGAAAGGAAAAGCTGCTAAAGATGCTGCAATGCCCAGGGCCGGCAGCAGAAAAGCGCTGCAAACAGAACAGCCGGTTACTGCGGCGGAAAAAAATAACGATCCTAAAGTATTTAAAGAAGTCAGCTCGGATCCCTGAAGCCTTTTTTCTATAACATAAAAAAGGAATGAAGCAGCCATGCCCGCAAGTAAAGCATTAATAATGCTGAGAATAATTTGTGACCAGACATACCAGGCAGCATTAGATTGCCAAAAGGCATCCCAGGTAGTCCTTTGTATGAGAATAAGATAGTAGGCAAATAATATGTTGAAAGCTATTGCAACAGTGATAACCAGGTAATTAGGTTTACTAAAAACTCTGGAGAGCGCTGTCTGAAGGATTCGAATATTGGCTGCCATCTGTTGATTGTATTATTCATCATATATTTAGTCAACCGCCCAAATGCGATATAATTAAATGATGGTGGCTTTAGGACATACTGCTGTCGGTGTGATCGTGGGTGTAACCGGTTTTCAGCTGTTTGATCAAACTGACTTAATAGGCGGACTGGCTATTACCGGCGCTGCCGGTGTTATTTCTCATTATCTGGCAGATTTTATTCCCCATGGACATTTTGTAGGACCGGATAAGATAAAACAAAATCTTTTGCCGATCATTATTTTTGATCTGTTGCTGCCGATAGTATTGCTGCTTGGGGCAGTATATTTGAGAGTTGGTTTTTCTGATAAACTTTTATTTGTGCTTTTTGGTATAGGAGGCGCTCATCTGCCTGATGTTTTGGATGGCCTTTTGATGATTAACCTGATTAAAGCTAAAGGAATAATAAAAATGGAAAATGATTTTCATCAGGCTTTGCACTGGCATGGCACAGGTTCTAAAACATTGCTTCTGGGCATCCGCGATATTTGGCAAATTATAATGGTATTTTTAGCTTGGTATATGATATAATTCACTTCTGATGATAAAAACCTCCTATTCAGATCAGCCATGTGAGCGCTGCGGTAGTAAAAAAGCTATCATTATAATAGATAAAGTTATCACAGCAGTTTCTGCAAGAGGGGCTAAGATAGAATATTCTCAAATTGTTTGTACAAATATAGTTTGTCAAAAAGAATTTGATAGTAAATTAGCTGAAAAAATACAAAAGAATGAGGCAATTAAATTAAAACGGGCAGAAGAAAAAGCTGCCAGAAAAGCACAAAGTAAAATTCTTTGAAACTTGCTATCGGATAAAATATATGATATACCTATTTTTAGTTGATTTAGAATTTTAAGCTATAAGAAAATCTTGTAAGCTAAGCGCTTACAGAATATTTTTCCCCAAAGGACTAACTTTTCAAGTAGCTCTCCTGAGCAAAGCCGAAGGATTTCTTTTTCATACAAATGTATAATAATAGAAGATATAGACAAAGAACATCAATTCGCCATAGCGGTAATGGTTTTTCAAGACCTTTAAATAGAGGTAAATTTTTTAACCCTAGATTCTCCTCAAATAGACGGGGAAATCAAAGGAGAAGCCAGCTTGAGGGAGCAAACATTAATATGTTTATCCGTAAAGCCAGCCTTAATACTAATCTGATAGAAGAATTTCAAATAGAAGCTCAAAGCTTTGATAGCTTTAACTTACACGAAAGCCTAAAGCAGAATATTGCTTCGCTTGGTTATACAAACCCTACCCCTGTTCAATCTCAATCAATCAGACCTATTTTAGAAGGACGTGATGTGATTGGGTTAGCCTCAACCGGCACCGGTAAAACTGCAGCCTTTTTAATTCCTCTGATTCATAAAATCTTTCTTAACCGAAATCAAAAAGCTTTAGTTATTGTTCCAACAAGAGAACTGGCTTTACAAATTAATGAGGAATTTAGAAATTTGAGCCGCAATATGTCACTATATTCTGCCTTTATCATCGGCGGAACCAATATGCGCAGACAAATTCAGGATTTGAAAAGATTTCCTCATTTGGTTATTGCCACACCCGGACGCTTAAAAGACCTTATCGCAAGAAGAGCAATATATTTGGAAGATTATTCCTATATTGTTTTAGATGAGGTGGATTTGATGGTAGATATTGGCTTTATTAAAGATATCCAATTTTTCATCTCACTTATGCCAAGTTTGCGTCAATCACTTTTCTTTTCAGCCACAATTTCATCCAAAATTCAGGATATTTTACGCTCTTTTGTCACTAATCCGGTAACTATCTCTGTTAAAAAACAAGAAACCTCTGAAAATGTCGCTCAGGATGTTGTTAAAGTAGAAAATCAGGAAAAGAAGATAGATCAGTTGCATGACCTTTTAATCCAGGATGGTTTTGACAAAGTACTGATCTTTGGCAGAACAAAGCACGGAATTGAAAAGCTAAACAAAGAATTAGAATTTAGAGGATTTAAAGTAGGGGCAATTCATGGCAATAAAAGACAAAGTCAAAGGCAAAGGGTTCTGCAAAGCTTTAAGCAAAATCAAATAAAAATTCTTTTAGCAACAGATGTAGCCTCAAGAGGATTAGACATTGATAATGTTACTCATGTAATAAATTATGATTTGCCGCAAACTTATGAAGATTATATTCATAGAATCGGCAGAACCGGTAGAGCTGGTAAGTCTGGCTATGCTTTAACTTTTGTATAAATTAATTCTTTAAAGAAAGGAGGATAAAATGACTAAATTATTTGTTGGGGGTCTTCCCTATTCAATTGATAATCAAAAATTAAATGATTTATTTGCTGTTTTTGGGCAAGTATTATCTGCAGTTGTAATAACTGATAAATATACCAGCCAAAGCAAAGGCTTCGGTTTTGTAGAAATGGCAGATGATGCAGCGGCACAAGAAGCTATTAAAAAATTAGAAGGTTCTGATTTAGAAGGTAGAAGGTTAGGTGTTTCAGTTGCCAAACCAAGAGAAGAAAGATCGAATTCTTATTCTAATGACCGTAGATCTGATTTTAGAGATAATAACAGAAACTACTATCAAAAAGGGCGAAGATAATACCAAGTGGGTTCCATAGTGGGCATGGCCGTGAAATACTACTGTTGCATTATAATTTTCAATAGGCTCAAGCAGTCTGCTGGTGCCTAAAAATGGATAAATTTCCAGCGACTCTCCTTCTAAAGTTTGCCGGATAGGTGAAAAATCTTTGGATAATTTCCGGCCTTGCAAAATATGCCTAGATCTTTTGTTGATAGATTTATCAAAAACTGGTAATAATAGGGTAATCGATGTTAAAATTGCACAAAATGAATAAGCTGCTGACTGTCTTTTTTCTGATTGTTTTACTTATAGCTGCAGGGTTAAATTATCAAGCTTTAACTGATTTATTTTACTATTCATTTTGTGACCAGCCCGTTAACTTCCGCGTTGATACAATAGACCCGCGCTTTAAATTATCAAAAGACGAGTTTTTAACTGATATTAACAAGGCTGCCAAAATTTGGAATGATGTTTTAGACAAAAATTTGTTTGCTTATGATCCGAAAGGAGAATTGTCAGTAAACCTAATATATGACGAGAGGCAATCTTTATCCAGTCAAATCAATTTACTGGAAAATCAGGTAGATTCGCAGCAACAAGGCTTAAAACCCCAAATCAGCGAGTTTGAAAGATTAGCTAAAGAATTTAAGCAAAAGGTTGCTGATTTAAACAAGGAAATTTCAGACTGGAACAGCCAAGGCGGCGTTTCACCTGATGAGTACAACAAGCTGGTTGAGAGACAACAGCAATTACAACAAGAAACCGGCCGCTTAAATGCAATGGCTCAAAGTTTAAACCGTTCAAGTAATGAATATAATAGTCAGATAAACGAGCTAAACCAGACAATTTCTACCTACAACAATGCTTTATCGGAAAGACCGGAAGAAGGTATATATAAAGGAGCTGAGAACCGTATCGAGGTTTACCTTTATCTGAATAAACCCGAATTAATCCATACCCTGGCACACGAATTCGGCCATGCTTTAGGAATCGGTCATGTAAACAACCGAAATGCCATTATGTATGCAAAGACTTCACAAAAAGTTATTCCAACACAGGATGATATTAATAAGTTACAGGATGTCTGCAGAAAACGAAGTGTCTTGGAACTAATGCGAAATTATTTTTATCAGCTTAAATTAAAATTTAGCTTTCCTCAATAATCTTTAAGAGATTTTACTTTAATGCCCTTTGATTTTCCCTAAGTACGGAAATGAGATCTTTCTGGTAATTTTGTGATTATGAGCTATAATATGATCGTGGCTACTAAGGATATCCTGGATATAATATTAATTTTGGGCGTTGCAATTGTTGTAATATGTATTGTATATATCACCTATTATTTAATACAGGCTTTAAAATCAATTATGGATTTGTCTGATACTTTAACGGATGTAACCTTGGATATAAAAGATAAATTGCAAAGAAATGCTTTAACTGCCATACCTGCTTTGCTGGTTGCTTTAATGGGTAAAGTTTTAAAAAAAAGGAGGTGATCTCATGGCTCAAGATAAAAAGGGAATCAGTCCGGCGGCAACCGGTTTGGCCGGAGCAGTAGTCGGCGCTGCTGCTACAGCCGCAGCTATTTTTCTTTCCAATGAAAAAAATAGAAAAAAGGCAGAGGCAGTTTTGACAGAATTGCAAAAAGAAGGCGATAAAATTTTGAAAGAAATATCCAGGGTAGCCCTGGAGTTAAAAGACAGAGGTGAAAACGCACTTCCTCAACCAAAAAAGGCAGCGAAGAAAAAAGCTGCGTAATATATAATTGTCATATTATATATGCCAAAATTTACTAATGCCCCGTATATTAAAATAGTGGAAAAACCATGGGGATATGAGCTCCATTTTACCCCGGATAATTTACCCTACATGGGTAAAATTCTCCATATAAATGCCGGTGAAAGGATAAGTCTGCAAGTGCATGACAAAAAACAAGAAAGCTGGTTTCTGAAAAGCGGCAGGGCGAAAATTATCCGGGAAGATACTCAAGGTAATTTGACGGAGACGGAAATGGAAACCGGTTTTGGATATACTTGCCGTCTTGGACAAAAACATAGGCTGGCAGGTATTACCGATTGTGAGATTTTTGAGGTATCCACTCCCGAGATAGGCAACACATATAGATTGGAGGATGATTATTTAAGGCCCACAGAAACTCCAAGAATGAGAAAAGATCCTAACCGCGGCTGGAATGTGTAATCCTAGATAAACGAAGGATCTATGGACTTGTTCCAGTGGTTAAGCTTTTTACAGCCTCCGTTATCTGATTGTTTCTAAAATAGGCATAAAGCTGCCGGTCAAAATCCTGTGATTTTATATTGATATCCGGTTCTACTCCCCTGCCTTCAATGGGTTGATTATCATCTCTGACGGTAATGGAATGGACCAAAAATATAGAATACTTTTCTCCCGGATCGATTTGATGCTCCAGCGGAAATACCCTTTCCACTGTCCCCCATCCTTTTGTCGGAATCCCCAGAACCACGCCTACACGGTATTTTTTAAAACTTGATGCCATGATTTCTGCAGATGATTGAGTTTGATTGTTAATTAAAATTACTATCTGTTTATATTTGGCAATAGATGCCAGTTTCTCCGTTGGAGTTTTAAAAGGTTGATACTCGCCTTTGTGGAAAAAATCAAAAGCGTACTGATTTTTGCCGATAAAATTGCCGATAAAATAGGGTGTTGCGTCAATTGCCCCGCCTACATTTCCCCTCAAGTCAAAAATCAGGCCATACAAACTCGCATCATCCTTATACGGGTCAAAGGCTTTGGTAAATTCATCATAAGTTGTGGGAGAAAACTTTTTAAACTGCAGGTATAAAATTCCCTGCCGGATTACTTTGGTAAAGATTGTGGGTTCTATCCCCTTTTGGTCATATCTGTCTTTCCTGTCAGGCTGGGTTAAAACTTCTTTAGCATAAGCTACTTCTTTTAGTTTCTCCTTTGCCCCGGGAGTATTTTCCTTTTTCAGCTCCTCTTCTTTCTTCCGGGAAGCTTCTTTAACTTCCTGCTCGGATGCCCCTTTGCTTAATCCTAAATCCTTATATAAATCTTTATCAGGGTTAATATTTTGGACGGTATTTTTAAGCTGAGTTTCCAGTTTTTGGGTATATAGACCGCTTCTGCCAAAAGGATTTAAGTTAGCCAAAACTGCGGAAGCTGTATTGACACTAAATTCTTTTTTTTGCTTATCATCCATATTCTTTAAGATATTTTTTAACATTTCCAGTAAAACCTCCTTTTTAGAAGAAGATTTGTCACTGCTTTGATCCAACAATTTCAAATCACCAATTGAGGACCCTTGTAAATTAAGGGATAATCCTATGGTTGAAGCGCCTGGAACCTGGGGAGCGGGATTTGTATTCTTTTGGTTTGCGCTGCTTTGCTTTTTCTTGAGTGTCTGCGGCTGTCCGGTCAGTTTCTCCGCTGCCAGTTTATATAAATTAGACAATTGATCTTCCGTAATATTATCCCAATAATTTTCCATGACTTTATCATAAATTTCTGATAAAAATTCTACGTATGGATCCTGCAGCTTTTTTTCCTGTTTAATGCTTGATGAAGTCCTGGCAAAGTAGATATAGCCTCCTGCAGCGCCAAGGATAAAGATTAACAGCGGTATCAGCAGAAAGCGGATAAACTCCTGAAAGGTAATGGACTTTGTCAGATTTGGACGATTTAGCGTTATCATCTTAGGAGATTAGTATAGTATATAATACATAAATGGATTTTTTAACAATCATTTTAGTGGTTTCCGGATTAATCCTGTATGAAACCGTTTCTTCTGTTGATAATGCCATCATTAATGCGCAGGTTCTGTCCACAATGAAAAAAGAAAGCCGGCGTTGGTTTTTGACCTGGGGAATTCTGATTGCCGTATTTTTACTTAGAGGTTTGCTCCCTTGGGCAATTGTTTGGGCGACAAACCCTGCATTGGGACCGGTTGCTGCTTTGACCGCTTCCTTTTCTTCAGATCCCAGAGTGGTTGAAGCGATAGAAGCTTCAGCTCCGATTCTTTTGTCCGGCGGAGGCATTTTTTTGGTTTTTCTTTTCTTCCATTGGCTGTTTTTGGAACCTAAAAGGTTTGGTTTAAAAGGGGAAGAGTTTTTTCAATCCCAAGGCGTTTGGTTTTATGCAATAATATCATTAATTTTAGCTGCAGTTGTATGGTTTGCAATCCGGCAAAATCCGCTAATGGCATTTGGCGCAGTTGTGGGATCCACTATCTTTTTTATTGTCCATGGCTTCAGGGAAAATGCCGAGGCACAGGAGGAAAAGTTACTCGGATCCGGCGCCTCGGATGTCAGTAAAATATTTTATTTGGAAGTAATTGATGCCACATTTTCAATTGATGGTGTCATCGGGGCTTTTGCCTTTACTTTTTCAGTTCCCCTGATCTTACTTGGAAACGGCATAGGAGCTCTTGTAGTCAGACAATTAACTATCGGCAATATAGAGAGAATTAAAAGCCTGGTATTTTTAAAAAACGGAGCCATGTATTCAATCCTTTGTCTAGGTGTCGTTATGATGTTGGACGGTTTTGGTTTTCATATACCTGCCTGGCTGTCACCTATCATTACCGTAGCCATAGTCGGCTATTTCTTTATCAAGTCAAAAAAGGCCTTAAGTTAATTACCAAAAGATTTGGCTTTGGCCGGTTAAACTGCTCATTAATGAATTCGAAATCGGACTATCCGGAAAAATTTGCAAGGCTTTTTGCAGGAACATTGCGCCTGAAGCAGTATTTTGAGTCTTCAGTAAAAAGTACCCTAGTCTTAAATATGAAGCGTGAGAAGCGAATTGATAATTGCCAGCTGATAAAGCAGCAAGATTTATTGGATTAAGATTCTTTTCAACTGCCACCGTTTCTTTTATAAAAACTGTCACGAAGTCATCAATAAAAACAAGTTTCCAGTCAGTATCCTTGACAATTTGTTGTAAAAAATTTGTTCCCCACGGAGTTTGATCCGTATGGGAAAAAATGACTGTTTGAATCCCCAACTTTTCTTCTAATTGCTTAAACTTATTATAGTCATATTGTACAGGGATATAAGTATTAGCAAAAAATTCTTTAGGAAATGCCTCCGGCCTGCCGTCTACAAATACCTTAAGTTTAGGATAGCTTCTATAACTGATATAACTGCCAATATCAAAATTATTAAAAATCGGACCCTCTAAATTATTTTTTATCACAAAATCCATTGCTTTTCTGCCGCCTTCAATGAAGGCTAATACAGGCTGGTTATCCTCATCTTTATACCGGTAATAGTTCCCGTTTAAATAAAATATTGACTCAAACAAAAGCAGAATAGTCGCAAGCAACAATACAGGAGATATTATTCGGACAAATATACTACGATCGTGGGATATTTGTCCGAAGTTTGCAAGTACGGCCGGCAGAGAGAGGAAGACTAAATAAGGGAAGCTCCTGACATTTAAAAGAGCCAGCGCCAATCCCAGACAGGAAAGCATAATACTTAAAATAGTAAGTTTTTTTCTGATAAAGCCCACAATTAAAGATAAAACTATGATTAAAATAGCCATCCTTACAAACAAAAAGTTTGGATCCCTAAAATTTATGCTTTCCAAAAAAAACATGGTTTGATTTTCCACAATGGTATAACCGTAGTTTTTCGTGACATTAAGAGGATATAAAACTCCCGCTGTCCCGTTAGGATTAATTAAACTTGCAGCAACCGACAGTCCCAGAACCAAAGCTAATGTTTTCACCTTCCCAACATCCATATGGGAGCGAAAGTTTTGCCGGATTAAAGCCAACAAGAAAATGGCCTGAAGTGTTAGGCCGGCAAAAAAGTAAATATGAGTATTGATCCAGATAAGCTGGATAGGCGGTAATAAAAAAAGTAATGTCATCCCGTACTTGATACGGGATCTATATAATATAGATTCCTGCTTTCGCTCGCCTCGCTGAAGCTTCTGCGAAGCGGGCAGGAATGACGTCAGTATATACAGTGTTAATGCCGTAAATAAGAAGCTAAAAATCTCCGGTCTAAGTTCTGCTCTTTCCCTTAAAACATGCAAAAAAATAAACCCTATCGGTAAAAGCAATACCCTGTTTTCTTTTGGGATTATCTTCAAAGTTAACCATACAGAAGTTAGTATGATAATGATTTTTAAAGCCAGGAATGCTTGAAGCCCGATTGTTTGTCCAAAATATGCAATAACCTCAAACAACCAATGGGTATTAATAAAAGGAAAATCAGGATTGGTATATGAGAAAAGGTTTGTTTTAGGGATAGATTTTGTATTCCAGATTATTTCTCCAAGCTTAATATGCCTGCCTAAATCCTGATCAAAAGAATGATCGGTTTTAAACAAAAAAGAAAATGTAAAAAAAAGCAGCAAAAGAGTTGTTAGTGAGAACTTTTTGAGAAGGATCATGGTATATTAAAAGTATACAATGTCTAAATGCGGTGAAGCAATTCTTTAGATAGATAAATCCGCCAACATGGGCAAAAAATGCTACCCCATTGCCCCCGAAAATCCAAAGGAACAGCATATTAGAGATAATGTGCAAAAAACCGCCGTGCAGAAACTGACTGGTAATAAACGGCCTAAGGTTTTGTAAATTGGAAAAGTTAATCTCTCCGGGTATTAGGGCATACTGAACAATGAATACATCCGGGTTAAAGGAGGCCAGCTCCAGATAAAATATATAAATATTTATTGCAATTAGTATAAGTACCCAGCCTGCAAAAGTAGGCGGAGGCTGATTATCTCTAAGGGGAATCATCGCTAAACGAGTTTACTAACGTTGTATTAGGATCTTGTAAAAATTGGGTAAATATTCTAAACTAAAATTTGTTACGCGATATATTTCGCGATTATTTCGCTGTATATGCTGGATCCTAAATATTCTATTACTTCATCCATACTTTCTAATATGACCGAGATTGCCGAGGTTAAGGCAGTGGTGGAACGGTCAAGAGTATTGCCGCTTAATGAAGCGCATCTTCGGCGCCAGGCTATACTGCGTATGGCCCATACCTCTACCTCAATTGAGGGTAATAGATTGGCTCAATATGAGGTTGGTAAGGTAATTGAAGGTAAAACAGTTAAAGCTCCCCAAAAAGATATTCAGGAAGTAGAAAATTATTTTAAGGCTCTAAAACTGATCAGTGAATTATCTGCGCTCAGGCGCAATATTACGGAGAAAGAAATATTTAAACTGCATAAGATTGTGATCGAAGGCTTAGTTGAAAAGTCAAAAGAAGGATGTTACAGAAGCGGCGATGTGTATGTGATTGATGAGCTGGGTAACGGGACGGAGAAAGTTAGATTTAAAGCTCCCCCTGCAGGTAAAGTCCCCTATTTAATAAAAGATTTGCTTTTGTGGCTTAATAATTCCAGTTCCGGCATACATCCGATTATCCGCTCCGGCATTTTGCATCTTCAGTTTGTAACCATCCATCCTTTTACGGATGGTAATGGCAGGGTGGCCAGATTACTGACTCAACTTCAGCTCTATAGGGATGGCTGGGATTTTAGAAAAATATTGGTGCTGGAGGATTACTATAATCTGGATAGAAAATCATATTATACTGCTGAAAACTTTGCTCAAGGGGCTAACTATGACCCATCCATGGATTTTACCACCTGGCTGGAATATTTCACTGAGGGATTTTTAATTGAAGCCGGAAAAGTATTGGAGCAAATTCAATCCATTGGTTTTGGCAGGGTCAGTAAAAGATCAGAACAGATTTTTTTGGATGCGCAAGAGATAAAAATCATGGATTTTTTAACCACCACCGGCAGAATTACCTCTGATGATGTAGCAGGTATTTTGAGTCTAACTAAAAGAAGCGCTCAACTAAAGCTTAAAGAACTAGTTTACAAAAAGTTAATTAACATTCAGGGTAAAGGTCCGAGCACCTTCTATTTGCTTTCCAAATAACTTCGCAATTCATTTCGCGATTATTACGCTATTTTCCCTATTTGCATTTTGAAATCCTTTATGGGATAATTTATCTTAGAGTGATGAGTGTAAGTATTTTAGCTTAAATTCACCTCGGAATCAAAAAGAATGGAGGTGAATTTTTTTGAATAACAAGAAATTGTTCGTAGGTTCTTTACCTTGGGCAGTTGATGACGCAGCCTTGGCTCAGATGTTTTCTCAGGCAGGCACTGTTGTTTCAGCTCAGGTAGTTAAAGACCGGGAAACCGGCAGAAGCAGAGGTTTCGGCTTTGTTGAAATGTCAACAGAAGAAGAAGCTCAGGCAGCTGTCAACAATTTGAACGGTACGGATGTTGAAGGTCGAAAGATCGTTGTTAACATTGCCCGTCCCCGTGAAGATAGATAATTAATTTCCGAGATTATATCGTAGGAATAATTCGTTTCCAACCTTTTTTACAGAAAGAAGGCTAAGATTTTTAATGGCTTTTTTGGGAAACAAATAGCCTTCAACTAGTGTTAGAGTTGAGGAGTTTATATTGCCAAAAATCTTGGGAGCAATAGTCAGAAAGATTTGATCTATCAGATTTTCTTTTAAGAAGGAGGCCAAAAGAGTGGGGCCTCCTTCTATTAGGATTTGCTTATATCCTCTTGTATAAAGCTCACAAGCCAGAGCCTTAGGATCTAAGCTCGTAATGTTCCACATCGGATGTGTAACGCTTTTCTTCCTTGTAATTACAAATAATGGCAGAGTAGGATTTTTGCCTAAGTTCCTGCGTAATCTTTTAAATGCAGAATTATTTAAACTTTTAACAGTAATTTCACCAAATTCTTTAGCCAAATTACTGCCATGAATTAAGCAATCAGAATAAGCTCTAAGTTCCAAAAGCGCTTCATGGTCTAATTTAGAGCCGATCGGCCAATAATCTTTGGTATTTTTTAAAACCTGAACTTTACCGTCAACTGTTTGCACAAAGTTAGTGTAGAAAAAAGGCCGATTCTTAATTTTAGGAAACTTTAAGTTTCTGTAGAACATGAGGCGATTATACCTTAGCAGTGTCCAGCTGTGGCAGAAGCTTTTTTGCAGCCAGGAAATTCAGGGTGTGTTTGACAACAACAAATGACAAAGCAATGCCTGAGGCAAACAATAATCTCTCGGTTATAACCACAGGGATTAGTGAATTCCAAATACTGGCTGGTAAATTAAATGCCCAAATCCACATCATCCCCCCTACGGCATGGGCTGTAAAAGTAGCCCCCAAACTTTTAATAAACAGATTATTTCTCTTAAAGTAAGCTAAAACAGGAATAGTCCAAAACATTAAAGCATAATAAAACACTTGTCTGCCTATTGGATGCGCAATAAAAGCCAGGATACAAACTATTGGTATTGCCAAAACCCATTTTCCATGGTATTTTTTGTTGGCTATAATTGCAAAGTACAAAACTGCAAATAAAGTCGGGAAAAGCCTGATTACAGAACCCGTTGTTAACGGAGTTTGTTTAGTCCAGAGGTTGATTACTTCGACTGTAAAAACTGAGGTTATGCCAAATATTGGGCCCAGGAAACTGCCGGCAATCGGAGCAAAAAAATCAAATAAAGTAAAAGATACATTTGAACCGACAACTTTATTAAAAGGGATCTGCAGGCTCATAAAACCTATTATGGTAAAGAGGGTTAAAAACAACATCTTTTTTTGAACTTGTTTCATAAGAATACCTTTAAGATAATCTAAGTTTAATTAAATGTCAACACCCCTCAAAAAAAGGTTAGTAATGAACCCGTTTCAAAACTCCATTAAAATTTGACAAACAAAAATAGGCAGTGCTAGCCTCATATTACCTAGAAACGAGGTGATAACACTGCCCAACATAAATACTACTGATGTTTTAAATAATTCTCAACTTGAATATTTAGCTTCAAAACTACCTAAACCTAATGCTCAGACAGGTAGGCCAAGTTATACA
>Ga0209343_10002587_pt1 | contig 23215 bp, 25 predicted proteins | sample RifCSPlowO2_02_FD_184026 | JGI IMG/M metagenome (GOLD analysis project Ga0209343, IMG submission 184026) | Groundwater microbial communities from Rifle, Colorado - Rifle CSP2_plank lowO2_0.2 (SPAdes) (version 2) | ecosystem: Environmental > Aquatic > Deep subsurface > Groundwater | place... | reverse complement strand
CACCATGAGCGGGCAGACCGTGGAAATCCTCAACACCGACGCCGAAGGCCGCCTGGTGCTGTGCGACACCCTGACCTATGCCGAGCGCTTCAAGCCGCAGGCGGTGATCGACATCGCCACCCTCACCGGCGCCTGCATCGTCGCCCTGGGCAGCAACACCTCGGGGCTGATGGGCAACGATGACACCCTGGTGCAGCAACTGCTCGACGCCGGCGTCTACGCCGATGACCGCGCCTGGCAGCTGCCGTTGTTCGAGGAATACCAGGAGCAGCTCGACAGCCCATTCGCCGACATCGCCAACATCGGCGGGCCGAAGGCCGGCAGCATCACCGCCGGTTGCTTCCTCTCACGCTTCGCCAAGCAGTACCACTGGGCGCACCTGGACATCGCCGGCACCGCCTGGATCAGCGGCGGCAAGGACAAAGGCGCCACTGGCCGCCCAGTACCACTGCTGACCCAGTACCTGCTGGACCGGGTGTAAATGCGCATAGAGTTTTATGTGCTGCCCGGCGATCAGCCGGGCGAGCGCCTGCGTGCGGCCTGCCAGTTGGCGGCCAAGGGCTGGCGCCATGACCTGCCTGTGTTCGTGCGCGGCGCCGATGCGGCGCAGTGCGAACAACTGGACGAACTGCTGTGGCGCTTCAAGGGCGAAACCTTTGTCCCGCACAATCTCTATGAAGACGGCGCCGACGCGCCAGTAGTGATCGGTATCGATCAGCCACCCCAGGTCACCAACGGCTTGCTGATCAACCTGCACCCACACCTGCGTGAAGATCTCAGCCCCTTCAGCCGGGTCATCGAGATCGTCAATCAGCATCCCGAGCAGCTGCAAGTGGCTCGGGACAATTTTCGCCTTTATCGGCAACGGGGCTTTGCCCCGCAACGCGTTGAACTCTGACCATGGATAGCCACAATCCGCCTAAACCCGGCAACTTGCTCAACGACCTTGAGTCGATCCGCCAGTTGCTCGACCAGCAGCAGCTGGAGCCGCCATTGCTGACCGAGTCGGTCGACACCAGCGCCATCCCCTTGCTGTGCGACATCGTCCCGCCCAGCGAGCTGGTGCCGCCCCGCCCGAGCCTGGCCGCCGCCCTGCACAATCGTCCCGACCCCGCGCCGAGCGTAGCGCCCGTCAGCGCGCCAGTAACACCGGCACCGGCCACTCCTAGCCCGACAGCCAGCGCCATCAACGCCAGCCTGCAACAACGCTTGCACCCTGGTGCCCTGGAGCTGCAGCGTGTTGACCGCGAGCTGCGCGCCGCTGCGCAACTGCTGTTGCAGGATGTGATCGACGACTTCGTCCCGCAGATCGAAGCCGAACTCAAGCGCCGCCTCGACGTCCGCCTCGACCTTTTGCTCAGCCAGCACAAGCCTTAAACCGGCGTGTCACCCACCACGCTGGCTAAATAAGCGCCTGCGCTTACGGCCCACGGCGCGAACCCGTTATACTTGCCGGCTTTCCCGATTAGCCGCCAAATTAGGGTCCCCGCCGCGCTATGGACAAGACCTACCAGCCGCACGCCATTGAAACCACCTGGTACCAGACCTGGGAAGCGAACAACTATTTCGCTCCACAAGGCTCTGGCGACGCCTACACCATCATGATCCCGCCGCCGAACGTCACCGGCAGCCTGCACATGGGCCATGGTTTCAATAACGCCATCATGGACGCCCTGATCCGCTTCCGCCGCATGCAGGGTCGCAACACCCTGTGGCAGCCGGGCACCGACCACGCGGGCATCGCCACGCAGATGGTGGTCGAGCGCCAGCTGGGGGCCGAGGGCGTCAGTCGCCATGACCTGGGCCGTGAGAAGTTTCTCGACAAGGTCTGGGAGTGGAAGGAACAGTCCGGCGGCACCATCACCCGGCAGATCCGCCGCCTGGGCAGTTCGGTGGACTGGTCGCGCGAGCGTTTCACCATGGACGACGGCTTGTCCGACGCCGTGAAAGAAGCCTTCGTGCGCCTGCATGAAGACGGCCTGATCTACCGCGGCAAGCGCCTGGTCAACTGGGACACCAAACTGCACACGGCGATCTCTGACCTCGAAGTGGAAAACCACGACGAGAAAGGCAGCCTGTGGAACCTGCGTTACCCGCTGGCCGCTGACGCCAAGACCGCCGACGGCCTCGACTACCTGATTGTCGCCACCACCCGCCCGGAAACCATGCTGGGCGACGCCGCCGTCGCGGTAAACCCGAACGACGAGCGCTACCAGGCGCTGATCGGCAAGTTCGTCGAGCTGCCACTGCTCGGCCGCCTGATCCCGATTATCGGTGATGACTACTGCGACCCCGAGTTCGGCACCGGCTGCGTTAAGATCACCCCGGCCCACGACTTCAACGACTATGAAGTCGGCAAGCGCCACAACCTGCCGCTGATCAATATCTTCGACAAGGATGCGCAGGTTCTCGCCACCGCCCAGGTGTTCAATATCGACGGCAGCGTCAACGCCGAATTCGACGGCAGCCTGCCGGCGGAATACGCCGGCCTCGACCGTTTCGTCGCGCGTAAGCAGATCGTTGCCGCGTTTGACGCCGCCGGTCTGCTGGTCAGCATCGACGACCACGCCCTGAAAGTGCCGAAAGGCGACCGCTCCGGCACCATCATCGAGCCGTGGCTGACCGATCAGTGGTACGTCTCCACCAAGCCGTTGGCGGAAAAAGCCATCGCCGTGGTCGAGAGTGGCGACGTGCAGTTCGTGCCCAAGCAGTACGAGAACATGTACTTCAGCTGGATGCGTGACATCCAGGACTGGTGCATCAGCCGCCAGCTGTGGTGGGGCCATCGCATTCCGGCCTGGTACGACGAGGCCGGTAACGTCTATGTCGGCCGTGACGAGGCGGAAGTACGCGCCAAGCACAACCTCGGCGATGCCAATCTGCGACAGGACGACGACGTCCTCGACACCTGGTTCAGCTCGGGCCTGTGGACCTTCTCCACCCTCGGCTGGCCGCAGCAGACGGCCGAACTGAAGACCTTCCACCCGACCGACGTGCTGGTCACCGGCTTCGACATCATCTTCTTCTGGGTTGCGCGGATGATCATGCTGTCGACCCACCTAACCGGGCAGATCCCGTTCAAGACCGTGTACGTACACGGCCTGGTCCGCGATGGCCAGGGCCAGAAGATGTCCAAGTCCAAGGGCAACGTGCTCGACCCGCTGGACATCGTCGATGGCATCACTCTCGATGCGCTGCTGGAGAAACGTACCGGCGGCCTGATGCAGCCGAAGATGGCGGAAAAAATCGCCAAGCAGACCAAGGCCGAGTTCCCAGAAGGCATTGCCAGCTACGGCACCGACGCCCTGCGCTTCACCTTCTGCTCGCTGGCCTCCACCGGCCGCGACATCAAGTTCGACATGGGCCGCGTCGAGGGTTACCGCAACTTCTGCAACAAGCTGTGGAACGCTGCTAACTTCGTCATCGAGAACACCGATGGCCAGGACACCGGCATCAATGGCGAGGCCGTCGAGCTGTCGCCGGTCGACCGCTGGATCATCTCGGCGCTGCAACGCACCGAGCAGGAAGTTACCCGCCAACTGGACAACTTCCGCTTCGACCTCGCCGCCCAAGCCCTGTACGAGTTCATCTGGGACGAGTACTGCGCCTGGTACCTGGAGCTGGTCAAGCCGGTGCTGTGGGACGCTGTACAGGGAGGTGCGAGTGTCGCTGAAGGCAGGATGCCGGAAGTGACCGAAAGCGCCCATAAACTGGCACGTCAGCGCGGCACACGCCGCACCCTGATCCGCGTGCTGGAAGCGGCACTGCGTCTGGCCCATCCGTTTATGCCGTTTATCACCGAAGAAATCTGGCAGCGGATCAAGGCCCAGGCTGGCGTCAGTGGCGCGACCATCATGCTGCAGCCCTGGCCGATGATCGATGACAGCCGCATCGACGCCGGCGCCGAAGCCGACATCGAGTGGGTCAAGGCCCTGATGCTCGGCCTGCGGCAGATCCGTGGCGAGATGAAAATCTCCATGGCCAAGCGCATCGACATCATCGTGCAGAACGCCAACAGCGAAGACCTGCGCCGCCTGGCCGAGTTCGAGCCATTGCTGAACAAGCTGGCCAAGCTGGAGTCCGTGCGCGTCCTGGCGGCTGGCGAAGACGCGCCGATGTCCGCCACCGCTCTGGTTGGCGAGATGGAAGTGCTGGTGCCGATGGCCGGGCTGATCGATAAGGACGCCGAACTGGCACGCCTGGACAAGGAAATCCAGCGCCTCAGTGGTGAGGTGCAGCGCGTGGGCGGCAAGTTGAGCAATGAAGGTTTCGTCGCCAAGGCCCCCGCCGAAGTGCTCGACAAGGAACGGGCCAAGCTGGCCGAGGCCGAGCAGGCCCTGGCCAAGCTGAGTGAGCAACGCGAGAAGATCGCTAACTTGTAAGCGCTTGATGCAATGCAAAAGCCCGCCTACTGGCGGGCTTTTGCGTTCTAGAGCGTTACTGTTTTTTCGGCAGTTGTACGATCAGGCTTTCCGAGTAGCGGTCGTGCCAACTGCGCTTTTGCTTGTCCCAGAGCATCCACCAGAAGCCCAGGCCGCCGCACAGCCAGGAGATGATGGCGAACAGGAAGCGCAGCAGCGCTTGCCACAGGTCGATGGCGCTGCCATCGGCGTTCTGCACGCGGATGCCCCATACCTGCATGCCCAGGGTCTGGCCGTTGTGGGTCCAGAACTTGGCGAAGAAGCCAAACAGGCTCAGCAGCAGCAGGGTCGACAGCAAGGGGTCGCCATCCAGGGCGCCGGAGTCGGAGAGTTGCTTGAGTTGCTCGCTGCCATAAAAGCCGACCAGGGCCAGGCGGTAGAGTGCGGCGACCACTAGCAGCAGAGCCACGCAGAGCAGAAAGTCATAGAACATGGCCGCCAGGCGGCGGGGCAGGCCGGCAACGGGGAAGTCGCCCTGGGGGCGCAGTTGATGGGTCGGCATGGCAGGCTCGCGGCAAACGGAAAGGCGCGATTCTACGGGCTGGGGTGGACAAAATCATGCGCAAAAAAGCCCTGCTGTAGCGCAATGCTGTTCATTTAAGGGGCGAGCGAGGTAGCCCGGATGAAATCCGCGAGGGCATTGGCAGGATAACCGGCGCCCCGGATTGTATCCGGGCTACAAAAATGCCGTTCACTTGGTTTAAGCGAGGTAGCCCGGATGAAATCCGCGAGGACATTGGCAGGATAACCAGCGCCCCGGATTGCATTCGGCCTGCAAAAATGCCGTTCACTTGGTTTAAGTGAACGGCATTAGGCCATGCGGGGCGCTTAGACCAGCGACATCAGGGCGTCGCGGCTGAACGGCAGGATGTCCTCTTGGCGGCCATCGCGGACCTTCACCGCCCAGTCCGGATCGACCAGCAGGGCGCGGCCGACGGCCACCAAATCAAACTCCTGATTGTTCAGGCGAGTCAGCAGGGCGCCGAGGTCGGTAGGCTTGGCGACCTTGTCGGTGTTGACCATAAATTGCAGGAACTCGCCGTCCAGGCCGACGCTGCCCACGGTGATGGTCGGCTTGCCGGTGAGCTGGCGGGTCCAGCCGGCCAGGTTGAGGTCGGAACCCTCGAATTCCGGCTCCCAGAAGCGCCGGGTCGAGCAGTGGAAGATGTCCACGCCGGCGTCCGACAGCGGCTGCAGGAACTCGCCCAGGGCCTCCGGGGTTTGTACCAGGCGGGCGCTGTAGTCCTGCTGCTTCCACTGGGAGAAGCGCAGGATGATCGGGAAGTCCGGGCCAACGGCGGCGCGCACGGCCTGGATCAGCTCGATGGCAAAGCGCGAACGCTTGGCCAGGCTGCCGCCGTAGCCGTCGGTGCGCTGGTTGCTGCCTTCCCAGAAGAACTGGTCGATCAGGTAACCGTGGGCGCCGTGGATCTCCACGCCATCCATGCCGATGGCCTGGGCGTCACGGGCGGCCTGGGCGAAGGCGGCGATGACATTGTCGATGTCGGCCTGGGTCATGCCATGCACGACTTCCTTGCCATCCTTGAGTTTTTCCATCGGGCCGTAGCCGGGTACCTCGCCATCCGGCTCGGTGCCGAGCTTGCGCACATTGCCGACGTGCCAGAGTTGCGGAACGATGCGCCCGCCCTCGGCGTGTACGGCATCGACCACTTTCTTCCAGCCGGCCAGAGCGTCTTCGCCATAGAAGCGCGGCACGTTAGGGTAGCCGTTGGCGGCCGGGTGGTTGACCGTGGTGCCTTCGCTGATGATCAGGCCGACGCCGGCCGCAGCGCGGCGACGGTAGTACTCAATGACCTTGCTGTTGGGCACGCCGCCTGGCGAGAAGGAGCGGGTCATGGGGGCCATGACCACGCGGGTCGGCAGTTCCAGGTTGCCCAGGCGGAAGGGTTCAAACAGGGCTTTTACGGGGGCGGTCATGGATGCTCCTCTGCCGGCCAGGTGACCGGTCGTCTCATTAAATGGGGCAGTGCTGGGTGGTAAGTAGGGGGTGGTGAGTGGATAGGTGGTAAGTGGTAAGTGGGTAAGTAGTGAGTGGTGGTGGTAGTGGGATCAGGCCTTGAGCAAGCGCTCAAGGCGTTGGACAAAGGCTTCCATGGGCTGGGTCTGGCTGCCGACTTTCAGGCGCGTCAGCACGCCCTGCCAGGCGTTGGCGATAAAGGCTGCGAGGTTGGCGCAGTCTTCGTCGGCGGCCAGTTCGCCTGCCTGTTGCGCCTGCTCGAGACAGCGTTGCAGGATCAGGGCGGACTGGTGCAAAACCGCTTCGACCTGTTGGCCGATGGCGGGCAGCAGCTCGCTCATTTCAAAGCTCAGGCTGCCAATAAAGCAGTGGTATTCGAGGCGTTCCTGTTGGCGGAAGTGCGCCAGCAGCTCGCCGTAATAGGCCAGAATTCGTGCCCGCGGGCTCAGCGCCGGGTTGCTCAGGGCTTCGGCATAGCGCTGCAAGCGCGGCTGGTAGATGAACGCCAGGGCCTGCAGGGCAAAGTCTTCCTTGCTGGCGAAGTAGTGGTAGAACGAGCCTTTGGGGATGCCGGCGGCCTGGACGATTTCCTGCACGCCGGTGCCGTGGTAGCCGCGACGGGTCATTACCGCAGCGCCTTTGGCCAGGATCAGGTCACGCTTGTCGAGTCGAATACTGTTCATGGGACGAGCATATGACCGGTCGTCTCGCCTTGCCCAGCACTATCAGCGGCCGTGATGCTGGGCTATGCGTGATGGGGGGAGAGGTCGGAGGGCGCGCTGTTCAGCGCTGCGGCGAGCCTGCTGCTGGCGGGCCGAGGTGTGGCGCGGGGTGAGGCGGGTGCGAAGTGTTGCGCGGTGACAGGGCCGGCGTGGTGGCCGGCCCGGTGCGGGATCAGCGCTTGAGTGCGCTCGACAGGTGCGGCTGGATGGCAGTGAGCACGGCCTTGAAGCACTTGGTGTTGCCGGCGACGATCTGGCCTTTTTCGAGGAATTCGTGACCGCCGGTGAAGTCGCTCACCAAGCCGCCGGCTTCCTGAATCAGCAGGGCGCCGGCCGCCATGTCCCATTCGCACAGGCCGAATTCCCAGAACGCATCGAAGCGGCCGGCAGCCACATAGGCCAGGTCCAGACTGGCGGCGCCGGCGCGGCGGATGCCGGCGGTCTGGCCAGTGAGGTCGCGGAACATGCCCAGGTAGTTGTCGAGGTTGTCGAGCTGGCCATCACGGAACGGGAAGCCGGTGCCGAGCAGCGCGCCTTCCAGGCCTTTGCGCGAGCTGACGCGCATACGCCGGCCGTTGAGGGCGGCACCGCGACCACGGCTGGCGGTGAATTCTTCCTGGCGGACCGGGTCGATGATCACCGCGTGCTCCAGGCGGCCGCGGTATTTGCAGGCGATGCTGACGGCAAAGTGCGGCACGCCGCGGATGAAGTTGGTGGTGCCGTCCAGCGGGTCGATGATCCACAGGTAGTCGGCGCCTTCGCCGCTGCCTGGGGTCAGGCCGCTTTCTTCGCCGAGGATGCCGTGGGTCGGGTACGCCTTGCGCAGGGCCTGGATGATGCTCTGCTCGGCGGCACGATCCACTTCGGTTACGTAATCCTTGGCATCTTTCTCGTCGGCCGAGATCACGTCCAGGCGCTCGATGGAGCGGAAAATCAGTTCACCGGCGCTGCGGGCCGCGCGCAGTGCGATATTCAGCATGGGCTGCATGGAAGTTTCACCTGGGTCGTTAAAGAAAGCCGGACATTCTAGCAGAAAAGCGTCCGGTAAAAAGAGCCTCTGATGGCTTGCATGGCGTTAGCGGGTGCGGCTCTGTAAGATTTGCTCCCTTTTGCTGTTTATGTGGGCCTGCTTGTGCTGGAAAAAATTCGTGTGGTGTTGGTCAATACCAGCCATCCCGGCAACATCGGCGGCGCAGCGCGAGCCATGAAAAACATGGGTCTGTCACGCCTGGTGCTGGTTGATCCGCAGGACTTTCCCAGTAGTGAGGCGGTGGCGCGTGCCTCCGGTGCGGTTGATATTCTCGATGGCGCCCACATTGTAGGAAGCCTCGAAGAGGCGTTGGTCGGTTGTAGCCTGGTGCTGGGTACCAGTGCGCGGGATCGGCATATCCCCTGGCCGCTGCTCGATCCGCGCGAATGTGCGACAACCAGCCTGCAGCAGGTCGCGCAGGGTGGCGAGGTGGCGCTGGTGTTTGGTCGCGAGTACGCCGGCCTGACCAATGAAGAGCTGCAACGTTGCCAGTTTCACGTACACATTCCGTCCGACCCTGAATTCAGTTCGCTCAATCTGGCCACTGCCGTGCAGGTGCTGACGTATGAGGTGCGCATGGCCTGGCTGGCGCAACAGGGGCAGCCGACCAAGATGAGCAAGCTGGAAACCAACGGCGAGCAAGCCAGCTTGCCGGTTACGGCGGATGAGTTGGAGCTGTTTTATGGTCATCTGGAAAGCACCTTGGTGCAGATCGGCTTCCATGACCCCAGTAATCCGCGACATTTGATGTCGCGGCTGCGGCGCCTGTATGGCCGCAGCAATATCAGCAAGCTGGAAATGAATATCCTGCGCGGCATCCTGACGGAAACCCAGAAGGCGGCTCGCGGCGAAGCCCATAAGCGGAGAGATGTTTGATGTTCGAGCGCATGCGAGAAGATGTTCAGAGCGTGTTCCATCGCGATCCGGCGGCGCGCAACACCTTCGAGGTGTTGACCTGCTATCCGGGGCTGCATGCTGTCTGGCTGCATCGCCTGGCCCATTGCCTGTGGGCGGCGGGTTGGAAGTGGCTGGCGCGCATGTTGTCGAACTTCGGCCGCTGGCTGACCGGCATCGAGATCCATCCGGGGGCGAAGATCGGTCGGCGTTTCTTTATCGATCACGGCATGGGCATTGTCATCGGCGAGACTGCCGAGATCGGCAATGACGTCACCCTTTATCAGGGCGTAACCCTGGGCGGCACCAGCTGGAATAAAGGCAAGCGCCATCCCACCCTGGAAGATGGCGTGGTGGTGGGGGCCGGTGCCAAGGTGTTGGGGCCGTTCACGGTCGGTGCCGGGGCGAAGATTGGCTCCAATGCGGTGGTGACCAAGGCCGTGCCGGCAGGGGCTACCGCCGTCGGGATTCCGGGGCGGATCATCGTCAAGCTGGACGATGAGCAGGAGGCCAAGCGCCAGGCGATCGCCGAGAAGCTCGGCTTTGATGCCTACGGCGTGACCCAGGACATGCCGGACCCGATCGCCCATGCCATCGGTCAGCTATTGGATCATTTGCAGGCCGTGGATGGGCGTCTGGAGGGCATGTGTGGTGCGCTCAAGGCTCTGGGTAGCGACTACTGCGCTAAAGATCTGCCGCCCTTGTGCAGCAAGGATTTTGCCGACGTCAAAGAGCGCGGCGATACACCTTCGGTGTAATGCGCTGCCGGGATGGCTTTGTTATCATGGCCCACCCGCTGGCTTAATCCCGAGTAAATTGATAGGTCTTATAGTTGACTTAAATACTCGGGAATAGCATACTCGCCACAAACCAGCGAACCCGTGGTATTCGTCCCATGCGCCTGACCACCAAAGGCCGTTACGCCGTCACCGCCATGCTCGATTTGGCCTTGCACGCACAGTGCGGGCCGGTCTCCCTGGCGGATATTTCCGAGCGTCAGGGGATTTCCCTTTCCTATCTGGAGCAGCTGTTTGCCAAGCTGCGGCGCGGCAATCTGGTCTCCAGTGTGCGCGGGCCGGGCGGCGGTTATCAGTTGTCGCGCGAGATGACGAGCATCCAGGTGGTGCAGGTCATCGATGCGGTCAACGAGTCGGTGGATGCCACGCGCTGCCAGGGGCTGGGTGATTGCCATTCGGGTGATACCTGTCTGACCCATCATTTGTGGTGTGACCTTAGCCGGCAGATTCACGATTTTCTCAGTGGTATCAGCCTGGCTGATCTGGTCAGTCGTGCAGAGGTTCAGGAAGTCGCATTGCGCCAGGATCTGCGCCATTGCAGCAATGGCGCCGCGCGCTCGGAGAAGATTCACGCGTCGGCCATTGAATGAGCCGGGCGCCTGCCTGATTAGGAGAAACGCTATGAAATTACCGATCTATCTCGACTACTCAGCGACCACCCCGGTTGATCCGCGCGTGGCGCAAAAAATGAGTGAGTGCCTGCTGGCGGATGGCAACTTCGGTAACCCGGCGTCGCGCTCCCATGTGTTTGGCTGGAAGGCCGAAGAGGCAGTGGAGAATGGTCGTCGTCAGGTGGCTGACCTGGTCAATGCTGACCCCCGTGAGATTGTCTGGACCTCCGGTGCCACCGAGTCCAACAACCTGGCGATCAAGGGTGCGGCGCATTTCTACGCGAGCAAAGGCAAGCACATCATCACCTCGAAGATCGAGCACAAGGCCGTACTCGACACCACCCGGCAACTGGAGCGCGAGGGCTTCGAGATTACCTACCTCGAGCCTGGTGAAGATGGCCTGATCACTCCGGCACTGGTGCAGGCTGCGCTGCGCGATGACACCATTCTGGTCTCGGTGATGCACGTTAATAACGAGATCGGCACGATCAATGACATCGCCGCCATCGGCGAGCTGACCCGCGCCCGCGGCGTGCTGCTGCACGTTGATGCGGCGCAGTCGACCGGCAAGGTGGCGATTGACCTGGCGGCTCTGAAGGTCGACCTGATGTCCTTCTCGGCGCACAAGACTTACGGCCCCAAAGGCGTTGGCGCGCTGTACGTCGGGCGCAAGCCGCGCGTGCGCCTGGAAGCGCAAACCCACGGTGGCGGCCATGAGCGCGGCATGCGCTCCGGCACCCTGGCGACTCACCAGATCGTCGGCATGGGCGAGGCCTTCCGCATTGCCAAGGACGAAATGCACCAGGAAAACCTGCGTATCGGCGCCCTGCGAGATCGTTTCTACCGCCAGGTCGAGAGTCTCGAAGAGTTGTACCTCAACGGCAGTCTGACGGCGCGGGTGCCGCACAACCTCAACCTGAGCTTCAACTACGTTGAGGGCGAGTCACTGATCATGGCGCTCAAGGATCTGGCCGTGTCTTCCGGCTCGGCCTGCACCTCGGCATCCCTGGAGCCGTCCTATGTGTTGCGCGCCCTGGGCCGTAACGACGAGCTGGCGCACAGCTCGATCCGTTTCACCTTCGGTCGTTTCACTACCGAAGAAGAAGTTGATTACGCCGCGCAGAAAGTTTGCGAGGCGGTGACCAAGCTGCGCGAATTGTCGCCGCTGTGGGATATGTACAAAGACGGTGTCGACATCTCCAAGATCGAGTGGGCGGCGCACTAAGTAGTCGCCGAGCAAGAGCGGCTCTCTGATGAGGAAGGAATACCAGCATGGCTTACAGCGAAAAGGTCATTGACCACTACGAGAACCCACGCAACGTCGGCAAGATGGATGCGCAAGATCCGGATGTCGGCACCGGCATGGTCGGCGCGCCGGCCTGCGGCGACGTGATGCGCCTGCAGATCAAGGTCAACGAGCAGGGCGTGATCGAAGACGCCAAGTTCAAGACCTATGGCTGCGGCTCGGCGATTGCCTCCAGCTCCCTGGCAACCGAGTGGATGAAGGGCAAGACCCTCGACGAAGCGGAAACCATCAAGAACACCCAGCTCGCCGAAGAATTGGCCTTGCCGCCGGTGAAGATCCACTGCTCGGTGCTCGCCGAGGACGCCATCAAGGCGGCCGTGCGCGACTACAAGCAGAAGAAAGGTTTGCTCTAAGGAGGTTGCGATGGCTATCAGCATGACCGAAGCGGCGGCGCAGCATGTGCGTCGCTCGCTGGAAGGGCGCGGCAAGGGTGATGGCGTCCGTTTAGGGGTGCGTACCACCGGCTGTTCGGGTCTGGCCTATGTGCTGGAGTTCGTCGATGAGGCGGCTAGCGAGGATCTGGTGTTCGAGAGCTTTGGCATCAAGGTGATCATTGATCCCAAGAGCCTGGCCTATCTGGATGGCACCGAGCTGGATTTCGTCAAGGAAGGCCTCAACGAGGGCTTCAAGTTCAACAATCCTAACGTGCGCGGCGAATGCGGCTGCGGCGAGAGCTTCAACGTCTGAGGCAACCGTGGGTAGTCCTTGTCATTTTGCCCTGTTTGATCTGCAGCCAGCGTTTTGCCTGGACCTGGATCAATTGGCGGCGCGTTACCGCGAACTGGCCCGCAGCGTTCACCCGGATCGCTTCGCCGATGCCGATGTGCGCGAACAGCGTGCGGCGCTTGAGCACTCGGCCAGCCTCAATGAGGCCTATCAGGTGCTGAAAAACACCTCGGCTCGGGCCCGTTACCTGCTTGGCCTGCGCGGCGGTGAATTGCCCCTGGAAGTCACCGTGCAGGATGGCGAGTTTCTGTTGCAGCAGATGCAGTGGCGCGAGGAGCTGGAAGACTTGCAAGACAGCGCCGATGTGCCTGGAGTGGCCGCCTTCAAGCAGCGCTTGAAGGGTGCCGCGGCGCTTTTGCATGAACAGTTTGCCGCGTGCTGGGAGCAGCCTGCGCAACGCGAACAGGCCGAGCGCCTGGTGCGGCGCATGCAGTTTCTCGACAAGCTTTCCTTTGAGGTGCGCCAACTGGAAGAGCGCCTCGACGATTAACCCCCGTACCGCCTTGGCGGTGCGCCTGATAGTCAGACAAGCATGGCCCTACTGCAGATCGCTGAACCCGGACAGAGCCCCCAGCCCCACCAGCGCCGTCTGGCGGTGGGAATTGACCTGGGCACCACCAATTCGCTGGTTGCTGCGCTGCGCAGCGGCCTGGCTGCGCCGCTGGCCGATGCCGAAGGTGCGGTTATCCTGCCCTCGGCGGTGCGCTATCACGCCGAGCACACCGAGGTGGGGGCTGGCGCCAAGCTGGCTGCGGCACAAGATCCGTTGAACACCGTGCTGTCGGTCAAGCGCCTGATGGGCCGCGGTCTGGCCGACGTCAAGCAACTGGGCGAGCAACTGCCCTATCGTTTTGTCGATGGCGAATCGGACATGCCGTTTATCGACACCGTGCAGGGGCTGAAGAGTCCGGTGCAGGTGTCGGCAGACATCCTCAAAGTGCTGCGCCAGCGTGCCGAAGCCACCCTGGGTGGTGAGTTGGTGGGCGCGGTGATTACCGTGCCGGCCTATTTCGACGAGGCGCAGCGCCAAGCGACCAAGGATGCCGCGCGCCTGGCCGGTCTGAATGTCCTGCGCCTGCTCAATGAGCCGACGGCGGCGGCGGTGGCCTATGGCCTGGATCAGCAGGCCCAGGGTGTGGTGGCGATCTATGACCTGGGCGGCGGCACCTTCGATATTTCCATTTTGCGCCTGACCGGCGGCGTGTTTGAAGTGATGGCTACCGGCGGCGACAGCGCCCTGGGTGGCGATGATTTTGACCATGCGATTGCCGGCTGGATGATTGCCGAGGCGGGCCTGTCTGCCGACCTTGATCCGGGCACCCAGCGCACCCTGCTGCAAAGCGCCTGCGCCGCCAAGGAGGCGCTGACCACTGAGGTGCTTGTCAGCCTGAGCCATGGCGATTGGCAGGGGCAGTTGAGCCGCGAGCATTTTATCCGCCTGATTGAACCTCTGGTGGCGCGCAGCCTCAAGGCCTGCCGGCGTGCGGTGCGTGATGCCGGCATCGAGCTGGCGGAGGTCGAGGCGGTGGTCATGGTCGGCGGCTCGACCCGTGTGCCCTATGTGCGTCAGGCGGTGGCCGAACTGTTTGCGCGCCAGCCGTTGACCGACATCGACCCCGATCAGGTGGTGGCCATCGGTGCGGCGGTGCAGGCCGATACCCTGGCCGGTAACAAGCGCGATGGCGAAGAGTTGCTGTTGCTGGACGTTAATCCGCTGTCCCTGGGGCTGGAAACCATGGGCGGCTTGCTGGAAAAGGTGATCCCGCGCAATACCACCATTCCGGTGGCGCGCGCCCAGGATTTCACCACCTATAAAGATGGCCAGACGGCCATGATGATCCATGTGCTGCAGGGTGAGCGCGAGCTGATCAAGGATTGCCGCTCCCTGGCGCGCTTCGAGTTGCGCGGCATTCCGCCGATGGTGGCGGGTGCGGCGAAGATCCGTGTGACCTTCCAGGTGGATGCCGATGGTCTGCTGAATGTGGCGGCCCGCGAGCTGGGTTCAGGCGTCGAGGCGAGCATCCAGGTCAAGCCGTCCTACGGCCTGGCCGATGGCGAAATCACCCGCATGCTTAAGGATTCCTTCCAGTACGCCGGCGACGACAAGGCCGCGCGGGTGCTGCGCGAGCAGCAAGTGGATGCTGAGCGCCTGCTGGAGGCCGTGCAGGCCGCCCTGCAAGTGGATGGCGAGCGCTTGCTGGATGCCGATGAGCGGGCCGTGATCGGCCTGCAGATGGAGCAGTTGCGCGAGTTGATGGCGGGCGATGATGCCATCGCCATCGAACAGCAGGTCAAGCGCTTAACCCAGGTGACGGATGCCTTTGCCGCGCGTCGGTTGGATGCCACGGTGAAAGCCGGGCTGGCCGGGCGCAGTGTCAACGAGATTGAGGATTAACGGATGCCGCAGGTGATTTTTCTGCCCCACGAAAGGTTCTGCCCCGATGGCATGGTGGTTGATGCCGAGCCCGGCACCTCGATTCTTGAGCTGGCCCATGCCCACCATATCGAGATGGAAAGTGCCTGTGGCGGGGTTTGCGCCTGCACGACCTGCCATTGCATTGTTCGTGAGGGTTTCGATTCGCTGCAAGAGGCCGACGAGCTGGAAGAGGACTTCCTCGACCGCGCCTGGGGGCTGGAGGCACAGTCGCGTCTGGCGTGCCAGGCGCTGGTCGGGACGCAGGACCTGACCGTCGAAATCCCCAAGTACTCACTCAACCATGCCGCTGAAGCGCCCCACTGATTCAAGGAGCTGTCATGAGTTTGCAATGGGCTGATGTGCTGGATATCGCCATCGAACTGGCCGAAAGCAAGCCGGATGTCGATCCGCGCTATGTCAATTTTGTCGATCTGCACCGCTGGGTGTTGGCCTTGCCGGATTTCGCCGATGATCCGCAACGCGGCGGCGAGAAAGTCCTCGAAGCCATTCAGGCGGCCTGGATCGAAGAGCTCGACTAAGTCGGCATGCCGCAGGCGCTACGCATTTAACCGCAACCCGCGTATAATTCGCGGGTTTAATTTTTCGCTTTAATCATTGTTTCTGGAGTTTCCCATGGCTGTTCAACGTACTTTCTCCATCATCAAGCCTGATGCCGTTGCTAAAAACGTCGTTGGCGAAATCGTCAGCCGTTTCGAAAAAGCCGGCCTGCGCGTCGTGGCTTCGAAAATGGTTCAACTGTCCGAGCGTGAAGCCGGCGGTTTCTACGCTGAGCACAGCGAGCGCGGCTTCTTCAAAGACCTGGTGGCGTTCATGGTTTCCGGCCCGGTTATCGTCCAGGTTCTGGAAGGTGAAGACGCTATCGCCAAAAACCGCGAGCTGATGGGCGCAACCAACCCGAAAGAAGCTGCTGCCGGCACCATTCGCGCCGATTTCGCCGTTTCCATCGACGAAAACGCCGTCCACGGTTCGGATTCCGAGGCTTCCGCTGCTCGTGAAATCGCCTACTTCTTCGCCGCCACCGAGGTGTGCGCTCGCATTCGCTAAGGCGAATCAAGCGAGGGTGAAACCATGACTGCATCTACCGGCGCTGTAACGACCAGTAAGGTCAATTTGCTCGGGCTGACTCAGCCGCAAATGGAAAGTTTCTTCGACTCCATCGGGGAGAAGCGCTTTCGTGCCGGTCAGGTAATGAAGTGGATTCACCACTTTGGCGTCGATGATTTCGACGCCATGAGTAATGTCAGCAAGGCCTTGCGCGAAAAGCTCAAGGCCTGCGCTGAGATTCGCGGCCCGGAGATCGTGAGTCAGGATATTTCCACCGACGGCACCCGTAAGTGGGTGGTGCGGGTGGCTTCCGGTAGCTGTGTGGAGACGGTGTACATTCCGCAAGGCGGACGCGGCACCTTATGTGTTTCCTCCCAGGCCGGTTGCGCGCTGGACTGCAGTTTCTGCTCCACGGGCAAACAAGGTTTCAATAGCGATCTGACCGCCGCCGAAGTGATCGGCCAGGTGTGGATCGCCAATAAGTCGTTCGGCAGCATTCCGGCCAAGGTTGACCGTGCCGTCACCAACGTGGTGATGATGGGCATGGGCGAGCCGTTGCTGAACTTCGACAACGTGGTCGCCGCCATGAGCATCATGATGGACGACCTCGGTTACGGCATTTCCAAGCGCAAGGTGACGTTGTCCACCTCGGGCGTGGTGCCGATGATCGACAAGCTGGGCGAGGTGCTCGATGTGTCCCTGGCGCTGTCCCTGCATGCGCCCAATGACGAGTTGCGCAACCAGTTGGTGCCGATCAACAAGAAGTATCCGCTGGAGATGCTCCTGGCTGCGTGCCGGCGCTATGTCTCGCGGCTTGGCGAGAAGCGCGTGCTGACCGTCGAATACACCCTGCTCAAGGATGTCAACGATCAGCCCGAGCACGCCGAGCAAATGATCGCCCTGCTGGCGGATTTCCCCTGCAAGATCAATCTCATCCCGTTCAATCCCTTCCCTTTTTCCGGTTATGAGCGGCCGAGCAACAATGCCATTCGCCGTTTTCAGGACTTGCTCTACAAGGCTGGGCATAATGTCACCGTGCGCACCACGCGCGGCGAGGACATTGATGCGGCCTGTGGCCAGTTGGTTGGCCAGGTAATGGATCGCACCCGTCGCAGTGAGCGCTATATTGCTGTGCGCGAACTTAGCGCTGAGGCCGAAGAGCCGCAGACTGCCACCAACCGCATCTGAAAGGGAGGTCATCAATGACCCTGCGCGCCACGCTGCTGCTGTTGCTATTCACCGTGTTGACCGGTTGTGTGACCACTGGCGACGTCAATCCCATGCGCACCGGCGAAGGCCGGGATGCTGCCCGTGATGCCTATATCCAGTTGGGCATTGGCTATTTGCAGCAGGGCAATACGGCGCGCGCCAAGGCCCCGCTGAAAAAGGCCCTGGCTCTGGACTCTTCCAATGCCGATGCCCATGCCGCCCTGGCCTTGGTGTTTCAGTTGGAGATGGAAACCGAGTTGGCCGATGAGCATTTTCGCAAGGCGCTCTCGGCCAGCGGTGATGACACGCGCATCCTCAACAACTACGGCGGCTTCCTCTACGAGCAGAAGCGTTACCCCGAGGCCAAGGCGCGCTTCGAACAGGCCGCCCAGGACAATCTTTATCCCGAGCGCGCACGGGTCTTTGAAAACCTTGGCATGACCGCTCTGATGATGCAGCAGCCCGCCGCGGCCAAGGCTTATTTTGAGCGGGCCTTGCGCCTGGATGTGCGTCAGGAGCGGGCCTTGCTGGAAATGGCCGAGTTGTCCTACGCGGAAAAAAACTATGTGCAGGCCCGCAGCTACTACGACAGCTATTCGGCCGTGGCCGAGGAGAATGCCCGTAGCCTGTTGCTCGGCAGTCGCTTGGCGACCATCTTTGACGACCGCGACAAGGCCGCCAGCCTTGGCTTGCAACTCAAGCGCCTGTACCCAGGTACTGCGGAATATCAGCAATATGTTTTGGAGCATCGATGAAAGCGCCGCAACCTGAAGTTGTCGTGAGCTCTCGTAGCAATCCTGGTGAAACCCTGCGCAAGGCTCGCGAAAGCAAGAGCCTGGCCCAGGCCGATGTCGCCCAGCAACTGAACCTGACCTTGCGCGCGCTGATCGAGTTGGAGGCCGGTGCCTTCGACAAGCTGCCAGGGCATACCTTTGCCCGCGGTTATATCCGTGCCTATGCCAAATTGCTTGGGCTTGAGCAAAACCGCCTGGTTGCCGACTTTGACGCCTACACCGGCACCGACTCGGCCGGCAGCAGTGTGCAGGCCCTGGGGCGTATTGAAGAACCTACCCATCTGGCGCAAAGCCTGTTGCGCTTTGTCAGTGTCGCGTTGCTCCTCGGGTTGCTGGCCGCCAGCTTCTTCTGGTGGCAGGAGCAATCCAGCAGCCAGGGCATCGACACGGCGATCAGCCGTGCGCTGGAGCATGTGGAAGTGGAAAGTGCCGATGGCACCACCCAGATTCATCCCCTGGACGAACCGGAAGATCAGGCTGTCGCCGCTGGCCAAACCCTGCCTGCCGAGTCGGCCAGCGAAAGCGAGCCGCCGTTGACGGAGCAGGTCGCCACTACGACGCCTGGCGCAGAAGCCGCCCCAGGCAACGCCAGTCAGCCAGCCCCTGTGCTTGAGCCGGCAACTGCCGCCGTGACCCCGCTTGTTGCAGCAGTGCCTGCCGCCCCCATCAATACGCCAGTGGCGAATGCGCAGCAGTTGCCGGAGACGCCCGCACCTGTGCCGGTGCAAGCCGCCGCCGGGCAAGGCTTGGTGAATATCCAGTTCACGGCCAACTGCTGGACGCAGTTGACGGATGCTTCGGGCAAGGTGCTGTTCAGCGCCCTCAAACGTGCCGGCGAAAGCCTGGAGCTGGCCGGCAAGCCGCCGCTGGAGCTGCGCCTGGGGTTTGCCCGTGGCGCCCAGGTCAGCTACAACGGCCAGGCCGTGGATGTCACGCCTTATACCAGCGGTGAAACAGCCCGCATGAAGCTAGGTCAGTAATTCCATGCATTGCCAATCCCCTATTATTCGTCGCGTGTCGCGCAAGATCTGGGTCGGCTCGGTGCCGGTGGGCGGAGATGCGCCCATCGCCGTGCAGAGCATGACCAACACCAATACCTGCGATGTGGCCGCGACCGTGGCCCAGGTGCGTCGCCTGGAAGATGCCGGCGCCGACATCGTGCGCATTTCCGTGCCAGACATGGATGCCGCCGAGGCCTTCGGCAAGATCAAGCAGCAGGTTCGCGTGCCCCTGGTGGCCGACATTCACTTCGACCACAACATCGCCTTGCGTGTGGCCGAGCTGGGGGTGGACTGCCTGCGCATCAATCCGGGCAATATCGGTCGCGAAGACCGGGTGCGCGCCGTGGTCGATGCCGCCCGTGATCGCGGCATTCCGATTCGCATCGGCGTCAACGCCGGTTCGCTGGAAAAAGACCTGCAGAAGAAATACGGCGAGCCGACCCCCGAGGCCCTGCTGGAATCGGCCCTGCGCCATGTCGAGCACCTCGATCGGCTGAATTTTCAGGAGTTCAAGGTCAGCGTTAAGGCCTCCGATGTGTTTATGGCCGTGGCGGCCTACCGCCTGCTGGCCAAGCAGATCGAGCAGCCGTTGCACCTGGGCATCACCGAGGCCGGCGGCTTGCGTTCGGGTACGGTAAAGTCGGCGGTCGGTCTGGGTATGCTGCTGGCTGAGGGCATTGGCGATACCATCCGCATCTCCCTGGCCGCCGATCCGGTAGAGGAGGTCAAGGTCGGTTACGACATCCTCAAGTCGCTGCGCCTGCGCTCGCGCGGGATCAACTTTATTGCCTGTCCCAGCTGTTCGCGGCAGAACTTCGATGTGGTGAAAACCATGAACGAACTCGAAGGTCGCCTCGAAGACCTGCTGGTGCCGCTGGATGTGGCCGTTATCGGCTGTATCGTCAATGGTCCGGGTGAAGCCAAGGAGGCCCATGTCGGCCTGACTGGCGGCTCGCCGAGCAACCTCGTGTACATTGACGGCAAGCCGGCGCAGAAACTCAACAACGACAATCTGGTCAATGAGCTGGAACGGCTGATTCGCCAGAAAGCGGCCGAAAAGGTCGAGGCCGATGCGGCACTGATTGCCCGCGGCTAAGCATTTTTAAGGATTTTTTGTGAGCAAGACGCTGCAGGCCATTCGTGGCATGAACGACATTTTGCCCGAGCAGACCCCGCTCTGGCGTTACTTCGAAGGCACCGTAGCCAACCTGCTGGACGGCTACGGCTATCGACAGATCCGCATGCCGATTGTCGAAGCCACCGAGCTGTTCAAGCGCTCGATTGGCGAGGTCACCGACATCGTCGAAAAAGAGATGTACAGCTTCGACGACCGCAACGGCGACTCCCTGACCCTGCGTCCGGAAGGCACCGCCAGTTGTGTGCGCGCGGTGCTGGAGCACGGCATTAGCGGTGGTGGCCAGGTGCAGAAGCTCTGGTACATCGGCCCGATGTTTCGCCATGAGCGGCCGCAGAAGGGCCGCTACCGGCAGTTTCATCAGATCGGCATCGAGGTGTTCAACCTCGATGGCCCGGACATCGACGCCGAGCTGATCATCATGACCTGGCGCCTGTGGGGCCTGCTGGGCATTCGCAGTGCCGTAACCCTGGAGCTGAACAGCCTGGGCACCAGTGAGGCGCGGGCCAATTACCGTGAGGCGCTGGTCGAATTCCTGTCAGCCCGCCTGGATCAGCTGGACGAAGACAGCAAGCGCCGTCTGAGCAGCAATCCACTGCGCATTCTCGATAGCAAAGTGCCACAAACCCAGGCCCTGCTGGTGGATGCACCGAAGCTGGCCGAGTATCTGGATGAGGCCTCCAAGCTGCACTTCGACGGCTTGCAGGCGCGCCTAAAGGCTGCCGGCATTCCGTACGTGATCAATCCCAAGCTGGTGCGTGGCCTCGATTACTACAGCAAGACCGTCTTCGAATGGGTCACCGATAAACTCGGCGCCCAGGGTACCGTGTGCGCCGGTGGCCGTTATGATGGCCTGGTTGAGCAGATGGGCGGCAAGCCGACCGCTGGCGTGGGTTTTGCCATGGGCATCGAGCGCCTGGTGTTGCTGCTGGAAACCCTCGAGCAAGTGCCGAGCGCTATTGCCCGTCAGGTCGATGTGTATTTCTGTGCCTTTGGCGAGGCCGCCGAATTGCAGGCGCTGGTGCTCGCCGAGCAGGTGCGTGATCGCCTGCCGGGGGTGCGTCTGCAGATGAATGCCGGCGCCGGCAGCTTCAAGAGTCAGTTTAAAAAGGCCGACAAGAGCGGCGCATTGTTTGCGCTGATCCTGGGCGAAGATGAGTTGGCCCAACAGGTGGTTGGGTTGAAGCCTCTGCGCGATAACGGCGAACAACAACATATCAGCTGGGCTGCTCTTCCCGAGCAACTGGCGGCCTGTCTGCAGGCTTGAGCATTTAGCCAATAGGAGTATTGGGGTGTCGCGTACCGAAGAAGAAGAGTTGGCGGTAATCCGTGACTGGTGGCAACGCAATGGCAAGCCCCTGTTGACTGGCAGTGCCTTGGCCCTGGTCGTGGTGTTTGGCTGGCAGGCCTGGCAAAAACATCAGGTCAGCGAAGCCCAGGGCGCCTCGGTGCTCTATCAGCAATTGCTGGAAAGCAGCCTGGTGGCTGACGGTCAGGCCGATGTGGGCAAGGTCGCCGAGCTGGCTGGCAAGCTGAAGACGGATTATGCCGGCAGCCACTACGCCCAGTATGCGAGCCTGTTGCTGGCCAAGGTTGCCGTCGAGGCGGGCAAACTCGACGACGCCCGCGCGCAATTGCAGGCGGTGCTCGATAAACCAGCCGATGCCACCCTCGGTGAATTGGCCCGGCAGCGTCTGGCCCGAGTCATGGCCGCGCAGGATAAAACCGACGATGCGCTCAAGCTGCTGGCCGGCGATGCCGAGCAAGCCTTTGTTGCCGCCCGCGAAGAGCTGAAAGGCGATCTGCTGGTCAAACTGCAACGCAGCGATGAAGCCCTGCAGGCCTACGAGAAAGCCAAGGCCGCATTGACTGCCGAGGCTGCCGTCGGCGGCCTGCAAATCAAGATCGACGATCTGGCCAAAGGAGATGCATAACGTGATGCGCTGGAAGAATGCCGCATTGCTGGCCCTGGCCGTAACGGTCGTGGGTTGCAGCAGCAACAGCAAAAAGGAATTGCCGCCAGCCGAGCTGCCTGAGTTCACCACTGAGGTTGAACTCAAGAGCGAGTGGAGCCGTTCCATCGGTAATGGCCAGGGCGAGGGTTACAACCTGCTGACCCCGGCCGTCGATGGCGAGCATATCTACGCCGCCGATGTTGAAGGCGTGGTCATGGCCATGGACCGTTTCAGCGGCGATCTGCTGTGGGAGCAGGACCTGGAGCTGGCCGTTTCCGGCGCTATTGGCGTGGGCCATGGCCTGGTCGTGGTCGGCACCCTCAAGGGCGAGGTGATTGCCCTTGATCAGTCCACCGGCGAGCAGAAGTGGCGCGCCGTGGTGACCAGTGAAGTGCTGGCCGCCCCGGCGGTGAATGGCGATGTGGTGGTGGTGCAGACCCAGGACGATCGCCTGATCGCCTTTGACAGCGCCACCGGCAACCAGCGCTGGATCTACGAAAGCACGCCGGCCGTGCTGACCCTGCGCGGCACCGGCGGCCCGGTGTTGACCGATCGTCTGGCCATCGCCGGCTTGTCCTCGGGCAAGGTGGTGGCGATCGACACCCAGCGCGGCTTCCCGGTTTGGGAGCAGCGCGTCGCCTTGGCCCAGGGCCGTTCCGAGCTGGATCGCATCGTCGATATCGACGGTGGTCTGCGTCTGGTTGGCGACACCCTGTATGTGGTCACCTACCAGGGTCGAGTGGCCGGGGTAGACATCAACAACGGTCGCATCCTCTGGCAGCGTGAAGCCTCCAGCTATGCCGGTTTGGATCAGGGCCTGGGCAGTGTCTATGTGAGCCTGGCCAACGGCACTGTCGAAGGTGTTGATGAGCGTTCGGCGTCCGCCTTGTGGAGCAATGATTCCCTGGCCCGCCGTCAGTTGTCGGCACCGGCGTTGTATTCGAGCTATGTCGCCGTGGGCGACTTCGAGGGCTACCTGCACCTGCTCAGTCAGACCGACGGTCGTTTTGTCGGCCGCGAGCGCATCGACAGCGCCGGCCTGCGTGCCCGCCCGCTGGTGGTGGGTGACTGGCTGTATGCCTTCGGCAATAGCGGTGAACTGGTCGCTTTGACCATCCGCTAAGCTGAGTAACAGTATCCGGCCGCTGCCGTTTT
>Ga0209343_10002583_pt1 | contig 23226 bp, 16 predicted proteins | sample RifCSPlowO2_02_FD_184026 | JGI IMG/M metagenome (GOLD analysis project Ga0209343, IMG submission 184026) | Groundwater microbial communities from Rifle, Colorado - Rifle CSP2_plank lowO2_0.2 (SPAdes) (version 2) | ecosystem: Environmental > Aquatic > Deep subsurface > Groundwater | place... | reverse complement strand
GCTGGTGGACAGCACGCCCATCGACTACCTGGACTTTGCCTCGCCGGTGAGCGGCCTGGGCAGCAAGATGGGCCTGGACGCCACCAACAAATGGCCCGGCGAAACCCACCGCGAGTGGGGCCGCACCATGCAGATGACGCGGGAGGTGACGGTACGGATGGATAAGGTCTGGCAGGGCTTGGGTTTATAAGCAAAATCGGGCTGTAGCCACCGTGGGATAAGCGTGAGCAGCTATTAATTCAGGAGCGATTGGTTTGTGTGAACCGCATCGCCACGGTGCGTGGACTGCCGTTGTGGGATGGCTGTGATGTGCAGATGGGCGAGGGTGTCGAAGTCGAGCCAGACTGGGGTATGGCGGCATGCCTGGTCCATGGTGGTCCCTGCCTGGTCTTTCGGCACCTTATTTCCACACATCCCCCTATCATTGACCTCCCTATGACCCATGCACCCACGCCCACCATGATCCATCCGCCCAAAGTCGATAGCCTGGACTCGCTGCTTCCTTCTGAACCCCTGCTGATGATGGGGGCGGGGCCGGTGCCTATTCCTTACCGCGTGGCCCAAGCCAATTCGATCGTCATCAACCACCTGGGCGAGACCATGGCGCGTGTGATTGACCAGTTGAAAGCCATGGCACGCTACGTCTTCCAGACCGAGTCGCCCTGGATTCTGGGGGTGGCCGGGCCGGGGTCCGCGGCGATGGAAATGAGTGTGTGCAACCTGGTGCACCCCGGCACACGCGTGTTGTGCGTGTGCAATGGCTATTTCGGGCGCCGCTTTGCCGACATGGCCCAACGTGTGGGCGGCGAGGTCGAAGTGCTGACCATTGCCGATGGCGAAGCCGCCACGCTGGAAGAGGTGCGGGACCAACTCGAACGCTTTCGCCCCGAGGTGCTGACCATCGCGCAAGGCGAAACCTCCTCGACCGTGTTCAACCGTTACCTGCCGGAGATTGCCCAACTGGCGCGCAGCCATGGCTGCTACGTCATTGTGGATGCCGTTTGCACACTGAGCACGATGCCCCTGAAAATGGACGCGTGGCACATCGATGCGGTGATCACCGGCGGCCAGAAGGGCTTGTCATCGATCCCGGGGGTGTCCTTGATTGCCTTTTCCAACCGCGCCTGGGAGCGCATTGTGGCCCGCCCGCACGCGCCGCCGCAGTGGTGCCTGGATGCCCGCCTGGCCGAGCAGTTCTGGCACAAGGCCTCGTACCACTACACGGCGCCGGTGTCGGGCATTCTGGCGCTGCACGAAGCCCTGCACCTGGTCTGCACCGAGACCCTGCCAGAACGCTTTGCGCGCCACCTGCGCTGTTCCATCGGCCTGCAACGTGGCATCGAAGCGATGGGGCTGCGCTTGTACAGCACGCAGGCTTCGCGCCTCAATTCGGTGGTGGGCATCGAAGTCCCGAGCGGGATCGACCGGGTCGAGGTCTGCAGGCGGATTTCAGACCGGTACCGGGTCGAGATTTCCGGTTCCTTTGGTCTGAACATTGTGCGCATCGGGCAGATGGGCGAGCAGTGCCGCGCCCACAACCTGTTCCGCACGCTGCACGCGTTTGGCTCGACCATGAAAGAGTTGGGCGCCCAGGTCGATGTGGCGGCGGGCGTGGCGGAACTGGAACGCCAGTTGCAAGGCGCGCTGTAAGGCGTGATGGTGGCGTGGGGCGCAAACAAGGGTGTTGCCCCGCCCCCGTTGAGCCCGCCATGCTGGGGCTGGCGCTGAACGAACTGTTCGTGCCGCTGCTGCAACGCCAGTACCCCGAGATCACCGACTTCTACCTGCTGCCCGAAGGCTGCAGCTACCGGCATGCAAGGTTGAAATATTTTTTTGCGGCCTGCATCCACGGGGCCAAAGGGTGCGTTCTAGCTGTAGAACGCAATGCCGCGTTCCTTCAATCCCCTTTTAAGGACACCCTGATCATGAAAACCCCCTCGCATCTTTTGGCCGCCGCTTTTGTTGCTTTGCTGGCGTCTGGCGTACAGGCCCAACCGGTTGTGCGCGATGGAACCCTTGCGGATGCTGCCGGTCGTACCGTGTACACCTTCGACAAGGACGAGCTGAACAAAAGCAACTGCACCGGGGGCTGTCTGGCCGCGTGGCCGGCTTTTGTTGCCAAACCCGCCGCAGTGGTGCAAGGTGACTTTGGCCTGATTGACACCAATGGTGCGCGCCAATGGACGGTCAAAGGCAAACCCCTGTACTATTTTGCCGGCGACACCAAGGCGGGCGAGCGCAATGGCGACGGTTCTGGAGGGGTTTGGCATGTGGTGGGGCAGGCCAGCAAGCCCGCCGTGGCAGCCATGTCCTCCGCCTACTAAACTCTGGGTGTCTGCAGCCAGTATGCTGCACCCCATACTGACCGGGAACAGACCGCATGGACGATCGCGATCAAGTGCAAACACTGCTGTCACGGATCGCCTTGCGTGACACCGCAGCACTCCAAGCCCTGTATCGCCTGGTCGCCTCGCGGTTGATGGCCGTTGCCTGGCGCGTGGTGCAAGACCACGCCCTGGCCGAAGATGTATTGCAGGAAGTTTTCTTGACCGTTTGGAACCAGTCCGCGCAGCGCGCACCAGGGCAAAGCCTGACGCTGGCGTGGCTGTGTGTGGTGACGCGCAACCGCGCCATCGACCTGTTGCGCAAGAAAAAACCCGAGACCTCGCTGCATTGGCAAGACGACAGCGGCAACGAGCACTTTCACGACGTGCAGGATGAAACGGGGTCGCCCATGGAGCATCTGTTGGAGCAAGAAGAAGGCCAGCGCCTGGGCCACTGTTTGGGCAGTCTCGAAGGCGAGCCCCGGCAAGCCGTTTTACTGGCGTTTTACGAAGGCCTGACGCACCCGCAAATTGCCGAACGCATGCGACGCCCCCTGGGCACCGTCAAGGCCTGGACCCGGCGCAGCCTGATGCGACTTAAAGGATGTCTGGAGGCCACCGCATGAATTGGCATCAACACCCCAGCGCCGTGGACCAACTCGCCGCGGCCTATGTCATGGGCACACTGCAAGGCCCGGCCCGGCGTCGGTTCGAGGCCGTGATGCAATGGAAGCCGGAGCTGGCCCAAGCCGTCACGGATTGGACCCAGCGCCTGGTGCCGATGCTGACCACACTGCCCACCATGGAGCCCACCCCGGAGCTGTGGGCGCACATTGCTCGGCGCGCGGGAATCGCCGCACCACTGGCCACACGCCCCGCCTGGTGGAAACGGTACTTGGCACCCATCCCCGCAGGGGCGTTGGCGATAGGTCTGGTGGTGGGTACGGTGGTGCCCCGGGTCTGGCAGGCGCAGATGGACAATCCGCAAGAGACACAACTGCCGCAGAGCTACGTTGGCGTGCTGGCCAATGCCCAAGGCCAACCGGGCCTGATCGTATCGAGCCTGCGCCGTGGTCGCACGGTGGAGTTCAAACAAATCGCGCCTGTTGCGCTGGCCGCAGGGCACGAATTGCACTTGTGGCGCATTGAAAAAGACGGCAAGGCCACGTCTTTGGGGCCCATTCCCAATGAAAAATGGGCCCGCATTGCGCTGAGTGCGCCTGCGGAGACGGTCTTCTTCTCCGCAGTCGAACTGGCGGTCTCCACCGAGCGGCAAGGTAGCCACCCACAGCACCCGGAGCTGCCATTTGTATACCGTGGATTGTGTGGAAAATTGTGGCGCTAGCCGTTGGTGTGCGTCCAAAAGTCATCCCCTGCAGGTCGGTGCCTTTCAACCTGATGGTCGAAGGTCTGCCGCAGATCGGCAGAAGCCCGGAGGCTTAGATATTGAGCAACTGGGAAAAATCGGTATCGGTCGAGCGGAGCCGTTCGCCGGACATCACTGCACTCAACTCAAAACCATGGTGAACCACCACCACGTCAGTCTGGCCTGCAGGCGGTCCGGCCAGAATGGCTTGGTCAACCATGCGCATCAGGATGATACGGGCCGTCTCGGATGACTCGCCATGTAAATCAAATGTCACATTGACAGTGAGCCGCACCGTCGCCAGGTTTACCTCCTCGGCCGTGGTCAAAAGTGCCAGCACAGCGGCGGCCAAGAGGGTGTGTTTTGTCATCGTCAAAGTTCCTTGAAAACGGTAGCCGGTGCGCTGCATCGGCCTCAAAATTTGAATGCGACATTGCGTTCTATCCCTAGAACGCAGTCCATGACGCTATGGATGCAGGGGTGAAAATATTTGTGAGCCATTCAGGTTTGAATCTCCGCTTCTTTGGCCACGGTTTTGAAGCAATGTTGTCCTGATTTACGATGCAAAAGGACACGCAAATCGCGCCGAAGAAATACGTGTTGGCGTTGTCGTTGCTATGCGTCACATGCCTGAGGAAGGAGCCGTATGCGGGAATACTGAACGTACGGATCTGCGCGGGGGCCGGGGGTAACCTTCGTTCCGACCGCAACTTAAATGCATAGCAAATATCAGCGAACTATGTTTTGCAACGCCTCGCTAAGAAGTGATTGGCGAGGCTCTCTGTTGAAACATAGAGACAAGCGCTTGATTGCTTGCGTTGGTGCTCAAATTGAGTGCACTTAAATGCGTGGAAGTGCAAAAAATCTTCACTTGCATAGCAAATCTGTTTAAATGTAGCTTTATTGCCAGCACCTATTGCGGGATTTCTGCATGTTGATTGAATTTTCTGTCGCCAACTTTCGTTCATTCCGGGAGCGACAAACCCTGTCGATGGTGGCAACGCCGCGCCTGCGAAAGCGCGAAAACGTTTTTAAAACTGAGCTGAAAGGCGAGAAGTTTCCTGACTTGCTCAAGGTTGCTGTGATTTACGGCCCGAACGCATCGGGCAAAAGCAACTTGCTCAAGGCGCTGGGTGTTGTGCAAGAGATTGCTGAGCGCGAGCCCAGCACCCGCGACATTCCGCTGCCTGTTACCCCATTCTGTTTTGACGCAGCACTGGCCGATCAACCCAGTCTGTTCGAACTGCATTTCATCCATGCGGGGCTGCGCTACCAGTTCAATCTGGCGGTGACGAGCGAGCGCATCGTGGGTGAAAAACTGCTGGTTTTTCCCAAAGGGCGTGAGTCGCTGCTTTATGAAAGGCAACATACAGAGCAAGGGGAAACCTACGGTTTTGGCGAGCAACTGAAAGCGAGCCTGGGTGGAGACATCCTTGAAGCATGGAAAAAACTAACGCCTCCTCGGCTGCTCTTTATTGCCCAAGCCGTAGCCAATAGCAGCGAAGAGTTGGATCATCTGAAGGCTCCGTTTGAATGGCTTCGACAATCCAGCTTTTCCCTTTTAAATGGGATGGGGACAATGGCGGCCACCGCGCAACGGCTAGTAGGAAAGGATGAGCTTCATGCCAAAGATATTGCGGCCTTCCTTCGTGAAGTCGATGTCCCCGTTGCCGGCATAAGAGTCGAAACGATTGACGCCCCGCAGTTTCAATTAAACGCGTTAAAAGCGCTTGCTTTCCCGGGAGAGAAGTCAACAAAAGTACCAACTAGAAACAAAACTATCCTCACCCATAAAACAGCCCTGGGCGAAGCGGACTTGAGTTTCGAAGATGAGTCTGAAGGAACTAAAAATCTCATTGGTTTCTGGCTACCGTGGGTTACTAAAAATCCCACTTTGGGTACAGACTGTTTACTCATTGTTGATGAACTCGACAGCAGCCTGCACCCGAAAATTGTTGCAGCCTTGGTTGAAAAACACATCAATTCAGAAACTCCCTCCCAGCTCATTTTCAGCACCCACGACACGCACCTCATGGACGCCAAGCTGCTGCGGCGCGACCAGTTCTGGATCACGGAGCGCGATATCAATGGCGCGACCCAACTCCGCTCCATTCATGACTTTGAAGGGCGTGACAGCGAAGACATCGAGAAGCGCTACTACGAAGGCCGTTACCGAGGCTTGCCACTGATCAAGCGGAGCCAGTAAGCATGGCGCGCGCACCGTCACGGTTCGACCGCAAGAAACCCAGCCTCAAACAGCAAGCCCGTGTGCTGGTGCTTTGCGAGGATTCCAAATCGAGTCGGCTGTACTTGCAGGATGCCGCAAATCACTTTCGCGCCTACGCCGAGGTTGAAATCGCGCATTGCGGCAAGAACGACCCGAAAGGCATCGTTGCAGAAGCAGTGAAGCGTCAGAAGCTCTTTGACGATGTGTATTGCGTCATCGACCGGGACAGCGATCCCAAATTTGATGCTGCCTTGATCCAGGCGGCCGCCCATGCCAAAGTGACAGTCATTGCGTCCTATCCTTGCTATGAATACTGGCTGCTGCTGCACTTTCGCAAGACTCGAAAATTTTACATTGGGGTTGGCAACAACTCTTCAGGCGAGCTTCTTGTCAAAGACCTCTGCAAAGAAGACGGCATGGAAGACTATGACAAAGGTGCATCCAAAAGCCTGTTTGACGACCTCTTCAGCAGGCTCCCCAAAGCCCGGCAGCGCGCAGCAGAAGTGTTGGCTGAAGCGCACGCTATTGATGGCGGAATGAATCCCAGCACCCGGCTGCATGAGTTGATCGACCTGTTTGAAACATTGGGAACACCGCAGTCTATCGCCTGAGTTAGACATTTGACAGGTTTCTCCGGTGAGCGGCCTGGGCAGCAAGATGGCCATGGACCCCACCAACAAATGGCCCGGTGAAACCCACCGCGAATGGGGCCACACCATGCCGCTGAAATTTCTATCCCCAACCGTTGTATTTTTCAGAGCACCAGCCGGGTTAGAACCGTCAACGAAGGCATAGATCGACCCGAAGATGGTCTAAGTTTGATCTTGTGTGATCAAAGTCGCCCTCCTACTATTCGTTACCGCCCACGCAAAGTGATGGGCGGACTCATAGGAGACAGACTGTGGCACTGGGGCATGACTTGTCAGCGGACGAACGGGTGACGCTGCAGACCATTTTTTGGTCCGCAGGTGCATCGCGCCACGCCTTGGCGGAGCGGCTTGGCTTTTCCAAGAGCAAGACTAACAACACCGTCGCATCGCTTCTGGATTGCGGCCTGCTGGAAGAGGTGGGGCTGCAGGGCTCGTCGGGCGGGCGCCGGGCCGAAACCGTCAAGCTGAATTCCAGCTTGGGGGTCATCTTTGGCGCCGACCTGGGCGCCACCAGCCTGGACCTGGCACTGATGCTGCCCGACCTCACCGTGCTGGCGCAGCACAGCGAAGCCGCCGACGTGCGCAGCGGGCCTGGCATGGTCCTGGCCCGGGTTCGGGCGCTGATGCGGCAACCTAGGCTGCGTGGAAGCCAATGGCGTGATTTCCCCCGAAGACGTGGGCCAGGCCAGCCGCAATGGGGACGCGGCGGCCAACCGCATCATCCAGTTGGCGGGTACCCAGATCGGCAAGATGCTGGCCTCTGTGGTGAATTTTTTCAACCCCTCGCACGTCATCATGGGGGGCGGGGTGACCCGCATTGGGCCCCTGTTCCTGGCTTCGGTACGCCAAAGCGTGTACCAGCGTTCGCTGGCGCTTTCCACCCGGCATCTGGACATCCAGATCACGCCGCTGGCCGAGCAGGCGGGCGTGGTCGGTGCGGGTGTGCTGGCGATGCAGGAAATGCTTCAATATTTACCTGGGTGTGGCCGCCGAGATTCGTGCCCGCCATGCGGGGGTGCCGGTGTATGCCGTGGTGGCGGATTACCCCGGGGTGCAAGACGGTGCGCGGGGTGTGTACTTCATTGAAAAAGTTTTGGAATCGTCGCGCAGCGCGGCCAAGTGGACGCATTTGTAAGGCGCTCAAGATGAAACTCTCAAACCCTTGGCGTTGGGGTCTTGCAGGTTTTGACCTCACACGCATGGCACCCGAGGTCACGGCCCGGATGGATGTGGTCTGGCAGGGCTATAAACCCACTCAAAACCGCCGACTCAGCTCCACCCACGCCCGGGCTGTGTCCGTTGTGCCCAGCAACTCGGGCGTCGCGCCAAGGGGCGCGGCGAGATTGGCGCGGGCACTCCACTGGTCCACCCCGCTCCAGTTCAATCCCACACCCGCCCCGCTCAAACTCGCGCTGTTGACTCCCGCTACCCAGAGACGCTTGTTGACTTCTATCTGCGCGCTGTCAATGAACGCCACCGCCGTCCATTGCCCACCCCAGGCAGCGCCCATCGCATGCCGGTATTCAGCACTCACGACATACCCGCTATCACCCGACACCGCCCCCATGTCATAAGCGCGCACCGTGTACGGCCCGCCCACGCTCATCTTTTGCGACGAATCCAGATTGGTGTGGGTCCACTGACCCGAGAACGCCAGGTACAGCGTGCTCGACGCGCTCAGGCTTTGCAGGCGAGCCAGGCTCGCATTCCATTTGGAGAAGTCGCCTTGGGTATTGGCGGTTGTCGCATCGGCCAATTGCGCCGCAGCATCATCAAAGCCGACCCGCCCCGTCGTCCAGCCCAGGCTCCAGGTGTTGATGCCGCCCGACAGAAGCGCATCCCGCGCATCCCCAGTCAGGCTCAGCGTCCAGTTCTGCAAGGTGCGGTCGGTCTTGATGGCACTCGCGTCAATGTGGTCGCGCAGCTGCATCTGGTCGTACTGGAGCTGCCCGTAGAGGTTGACCTCCCGGCTGCGCAGCAGCGGGTGCTTGGCCCACAGGCATGCCACCTGGGCCGTGCCATGCGCATCCAGCGCAACCAATGATTCACCCAATACATAGTGCAGCGCCGACCAGGAGCCGCCCAGGCGGGTGCCTTGTCCGCTCAACAGGACTTCGTAGCCCAGGCGGGCGTAGTTCATCCCTTCGCCCGAGCTCAGACCGCTGACGCTGAAGGTATCTCCGTGGTGCAGCGGGTTGATGACGTTCACGGTCCCTCCGATGCGCGCGCGCCCGGTATAGCGGTTGCCGTAATTGTCCAGCACGGCATTGCCCGAGATGGCCGGGCCGGGCGTGGTGCTGACCAGAAAATCCGAGCTCCCGACTGTCTCGCCCGGCTTCAAGGTCGCGTTGACGAGGACGCCCGGTATGTCGGAAAGCAGCAAGAGGGCATGGTCCATTTCCGTTTGCGCAATGGACTGCCCGCTTTGCAGAGAAGCGAGGGTGTCTTGCAGCAAGCCATGCTGGACCCGGCTGCGGTTGTCCAGGCTGATGCGGCCGTAGCGCGCTTCGATGATCTCGATGTGGACCACTCCGCCCTGGATCGTCTGTGCCGGAATCAGAGCCCGCGCCAGCGGGTAGCCGTGGCTGCGGTAATAGTCAGTAATGCGAGCGGCCAATTTCCCCAGCGTGCCCAGGGTCTGGGTTATACCTTGCCCATCGGCTACCAGAGCCTGCAGGGTCGCGGTCTCGAACAGAGTGTTGCCCGTGATCCGAAACGTCTTCACTTCGAAAGATACACCCGACGGCAGGCGGGCACCATCCTGGCCTTCGATGGTGAGCCCGGTCCCGCTGGACGAGGCTGCGGGTGGCGTGGCGGGCTGAAGCTGCTGCAGCATTGAGCCTGCGTCCGGCACAACTGGCCCCGCCGCCTGAACGGCCAGCGGAGTCAAGGTGCACAGCAGGGCTACCTGCAGGGCGGCAAGCAGTGGGGGCATGTGGGGCAAGCGTTTGTAGTGCAGTTGCATGGTCAATCTATTATTCGTTCACGTTAACCCTGTTGCCAGGCAGCTTCATGCCGCCGTTCATGATTTGCAAGGCCGGCCCCATGCTGCCCATCGTCATCGCGACATTCACCACGGCGGCAGTGCCGCTGCTGAACGAAGAGGGGGCATCGCCTTTGGCGGCCAGGTCAGCACTGCTGCTCTGCGTCACCGCAATGGTCGGTGACAGGCCGAGCGCGTCAGGTCGGGTACCCGCCTGGGGGGAGACCACATTGACTGCCAGCTGCGTCGTCGCATTGAGCGCCGACGCTGGCGGCGTGATGTTGGCGCGGGTGCTGACCTGGTTGGTGATGGCGTAGTTGCCCACATCGGCACCGCTGACCAGGCCACCCAGGCTGACCGATGCTGTGCTCACCGTGGCGCTGGTGGTGCCGTCATACACCTTGTCGCTGGCGCTGATGCCGCTGACTGTCAGCGCCTTGGCCGTGATGTCTCCGATCGCCGCGCTGGTGCTGCCATTGACGCCGTAACCATACACCGCCGCCGCGCCGTTGCTGGCGCTGGCCACCGTGATGCCGCTGACGCTGACGGTTTTACCTGTGCCGACGTTCTGGTTGTCAAAGCTGCCCGTCGTGGGGTTGTTCAGGGTCACGCTGTCACCATCGACGCTGCCCGAGACGCTGTAGTTCCCCGCGCTCAGGGTCGCGTCGATGGTGGCGTTGTAGGTCTTGCTCACGCTGCCGGTGAGGCTGGCGCTGAGCGTGGGTGCCAGGGTGTATAGAACCCCGTTGCCGCTGCCCAGCACCGTGGTGCTGCCGTAGTTGGCGTTGTATTGCTTGAAGTCGGGGCTCAGCCCGCCCAGTGTGTTGGCGCCGGGGTTGGCCGACCAAACCTGCCATTTGCCGTTGGGCGTGCTCAGCGCGCTGGCGCCGGCGGTGTTGACGAAGCTGCTGCCGGCCACCAGCGCGGTGTTGCTGGTGGCGTTGGAGGTTACCGCCGCATTCAGCGTGATCGTGTTGCCGGCATTTAGCACCAGCGAACCGTCCACCGTGACCGCGCTGTCGACGGTGATGTTGTTGCTGGCGCTGAGCGTCAGCGTGCTGCCGTTGGGCGTTGCAGCGGCCACCTGGGCGGGTGTCATGCTATCTGCTGTGGGCCCGGTGCCGGAGGCCAGCGTCACGGTGCTGACCACGTAGTTGCCGTTGGTCAGCGCCGTGACGCTGCCGGTGCTGTTGCCGTGCTTATCACTCGCCGTCACGTGGGGGGCGGCGAGGTCGATGTGGCTGACGCCGCTGCTGTCGGTGATGACGATGTCGGTCGGGTCCAGCAGCACTTGGCCGCCCAGGCCGGCGTTGGCGCTGCCGCTGTAGGTGAGCGTTTGCTTGCCGGAGATTTCGATGAGGCCACCGGCACCGCCGGCAGCAGCGCCCTGCGCCGAGATGTGCCCGCTGTAGCGGGTGTGTTCATCGCTCCACACGATCACCTTGCCGCCGTCGCCGGTTTGCGTGGCATTGGCCTTGACTTGGGTGCTTGCGTTGAGCGTGGTGCGCTGGGCCTTGGGCACGCTGGTGTTGTGGCCCTGGTAGTCGCCGCCGACCAATACCGTGCCGCCGCCGGCTGAGCCGCTGGCGTCCACGCTGGCGCCGTAGAGGTCTACGGTGTTGGCGCTCAGCAGCACGCTGCCGCCATGCTGGCCTGTTACGTCCACGGTGGCGGAACTGAACAGGTGGCCGCTGCCGTCGGCTTTGAATGCGCGCGCGTCGATGCTGCCGCCGTCGCCCTGGGTGCTGCTGGCGTTCAGTTGCGCACCCGCGGTTTGTACGATCACTTCTCCGGCCAGCGTGATGCTGCCGCCCGCCGCGCCGCTGCCTTGCGCGGTGATGGCGGCGCTTTGCCCCAGATGCGGTGCGCTCACGCTGACCTGGCCGCCCCGCGCGCCGTCGGCATGGAGGGCTCCGTCCAGCAGTGCCACCTGGCGGGCGTTGATGGCGATGCGCCCGCCGGTGTCCGCGCCCGTGGCGCCGGAGGCATCGACGCGGCCGGAGTGGACCACGGAATCGCCCAGCAAGGTGATGTTGCCGCCCACGTTCTGGACGGTGTGCGCCTGGATGACGCCGGTGTTGTTGACCACGCTGGCCAGCAAGGCGTCGCGGGCTCCGGCGCTCATGATGACCTGGCCGCCGTCGGCCTGGACCAGGCCGCCGTTGTTGGCCAGGTTGTTCAGGGTGCTTTGGTCGATCTGCATGCCCACCAGGCTGTTGCCGCTGAATGTGACGGTGGCGGCGCTGCCGGCCCCGAGCACGACGCTGCCCATTTGTGCGGTGATTGCCCCGTGGTTGCTGACGGTGTTGCCCAGTAGCGCGACATAGCCGCCACTGCTGGCGTGGATGCTGCCTTGGTTGATGACGCTGCCCGTGCCGCTGCCGCTGAAGGTTCTGGTGTTGCCGTTCAGGCTGGTGTCGCTCAGGTCCAGCGTGGAGGCGACCAGCCCGCCGACGTTGACTTGCGCGCCCTGCCCGAACAGGATGCCGTTGGGGTTGAGCAAATACACCTGGCCGTTGGCGTTGAGGTGGCCCAGGATTTGGCTGGCGCTGGTGTCCAGGATGCGGTTGACGGCGATGGAACTGGCCGAGGGCTGCACAAAGTTGACGGTCTCTGGCTGGGCGATGTTGAAGCTGTTCCAGGTGAGCGACAGGTTCTGGCTGGATTGCTGGATGGTGGTGGTGTTGCCGGACTGGCTGATGGCGCCGCTGCCTAAGACCACTTGCCCGCCCTGTGGACCCGCCATGGCGACGACGGTGGAGAGCGACAGGGCGGCGGCGATGAGTTTGCGCCCCGAGCCCTTGCCCCGGCCCCGCACCGTCTCGGCGACGGCGACAAAGGCTTGCTTCACATCGCTCCAGACCAGGCGATAGGTATGGTTTAAGGAGGCACGGTGCATGATTTTTTCCCTGATTTTCAGTGCGTACGGTTTGGAGCCTACAGAAGCAACAATCGCAAAACTTACAGTTTCTTACAGCGTTGCCCAATGATAGATGCGTTCGGTGCTGTTGCTACACCACCCCGACCGGCACGCACAACTGGTAGCCCAGCAGGCGCAAGACTTTGATGGGCTGGGCTTCTGTCCCAACCTGCGCCAGCTTCTTGCGTAGACGGAACATTTGCACATCCAGACTGGCTTTGCTGTACGTGGCCTCCGACTTGCCCAACAGTTCGATGAGCTGCCAGTTTTCCAGCCGCTGCCCGGGCGCGCGGGTGAATGCATTGAGCATGGCGGTTTCATGGGGGGGGAGTCCGACTTTTCCTTTTTCTCCCGTCAACGTCAGCTTGCCAAGATCGAGCTGCAGCGCCGGAGCGCTTTGTGTCAGTCGCTTGAGGCGGCGAGCCAAGGCCTGGATGGCAGTTCTGATAACCCAAGTTCAGGCATTCTTCGTTCGCAAAGACTCGACCATAAATTTCGATGGTGATCTGAACAAGCTTTCTGAACTGCGTATTGGGGTTATCAATCAAACAAGCTATGGTCCCCGTCTGGATTCGGCATTGGAAAAAGGGGTCTTCAAGAAAGTGGACGCAGCCAACAGCGCATCCTCCAATATTCAAAAACTGCTGCGTGATCGCATTGATGTGATTCCTTCCTATCGGCATGTCGTTCTCGATTCGGCGAGAACGCTCGGCGTAGCCGGATCGATCAAGGAATTGTCTCCGGCAATCGAGGCCATACCCAGCTATCTGGCATTTAGCAACAAGAGGGATTACACCAAGGTCATCGCTGCCTTTAACCAAGCGCTTCGGTCGAAGAAAAAGGACGGCACTTACGATGCAATTTTCAACAAATATCTCACGGGCTCAGACGTGCGCAAGATGAATCTGGATGGGCCATGAAGGGGCGCAGATCCGCTGCTTTGTAGAAAATTCAGTCGCTGACCAGCGTGAATGCGCGTGCAAAGGAATCGCCGGCGGTTCGACGAGGTGCATACCTCGGAAGCACCCTTGAGCGGTAGGGGCCACGCGTTACAGGGTCAACAGGCTGATAAGCGTATCTGCCGATACCGCTTCGCTGTAATAAAAGCCTTGCGCCGTCTGGCAGCCATGGGACAACAAGAAATCAACTTGCTGCTTCGTTTCCACGCCCTCTGCCAGGACCTTCAGCTCCAGGCTGTTGGCCATGGCAATGATCGCGGTGACCAGCGCCGTGGCATTGCGGTCATGGCCAATCTTGCGCACAAACGACTGGTCGATCTTGAGCGCATGCACTGGAAAGCGTTGCAAATACGACAGGCTGGAATAGCCGGTTCCGAAGTCATCGACGGTCAGTTGTATTCCCATCCGGTTGAGCCGATTCAGGATGTCGAGCACTTCATCGCTCTGCTGCAACAGGAGACTCTCCGTGATTTCCAGGTCAAGGCTGGCCGGAGCCAATCCGGTTTCGTCAAGGATCATTTCGATCATGTCGTGGAAGTGCGGCTGGTAAAACTGGCGTGGCGACAAATTGACCGCAATGCGCAGTTGCGGTTGACCGGCATCCTGCCATTGCTTGAGCTGACGGCAGGCCTCGCGCAATAGCCAGTTTCCCAAAGGCAGAATCAAACCGGTTTCCTCGGCGATTGAAATAAAGTCCGGACACGAAATAGGCGCTGACCCCTGTTGGCGCCAGCGCAGCAAGGCTTCGCATGAAAATATGCGGCCATTCGCCATGTCCACCTGCGGCTGGTAGTGCAACATGAATTCGCCTTTCGCCACCGCCTGCCGAAAATTATTTTCCAGTGCCAGGCGCTGCTGTGCGGCTTGGTTGAGTGCTTGCGTGAAAAAATGGTAGCGGCCCCGCTCGCGTTCCTTAGCATGATTCATGGCCGTGTCGGCCGCGCGCATCAGGGTTGCGACATCTGCTCCATCGTCCGGATAAAGACTGATGCCGATGCTGGCGCTCGCATGCAATTCGTTCCCGTCCACCAGAAAAATCTGGTTCAAGGTGTCCAGCGCTTTTTGCGCCACGAATGCGGCTTCTGCGACACCGGCCGGCGAGGCAAGGCATAACATGTACTCGTCTCCGCCGGAACGGGCCAGGCTATCGCCTTCGCGCAGACATTCCTGCAAGCGGTCCGCAACCATTTGCAATAGGCGATCGCCGATCTCGTGCCCCAGCGAATCGTTGATGTGTTTGAAATGATCCAGGCCAATGAAGAGCACCGCCACCTGTGTGCGATTGCGATGGGCATGCGCGATCGCCTGGGTAAGGCGATCCTGCAACAACTCGCGATTGGGCAGTCCGGTCAGTCCATCGTGGTGCGCCATGTAGCGGATTCGCTCCTCGGCTTGCTCGCGTTCCGCGATTTCGGCATGCAAGGCTTCAATGGTGCTCGCCAATTCGGCCGTGCGCTCCACCACCCGGCGTTCCAACTCGTCATTGGCTTGCCGCAGCGCTTGTTTGGCCTGACTGCGCTCAACGGCATAGCGAATCGAGCGCACCAGCAGCGCGGCGTCGACATGCCCTTTGACAAGGTAGTCCTGTGCACCGGACTGCACCGCCTGAACGGCAATATTTTCGTCACTCAGCCCACTCAGTATGACCAGCGTCGGCACTGCCGACACCCGCGCCAACAAGCCATGCAAGGTAGCCAGCCCACTGCTTTCCGGCAAACCCAGATCCAATAGCACGACATCCTCCGACATGGTTTGAAGATGCGCAATCCCGTCGGTCAGGTTGTCGACCCATGTCAGTTCATAGACAAACCCTTGTGCCTGCGCCAGCATGCGCTCAATTAAACGCGCGTCCCCCGGGTTATCCTCAATCAGCAAAATCCTGGTTCGGGTATCGTTCATCACATTATCTTGGCGGCAGCGTCACCACGCTGAGCCAGAAGTCCTCAATAGTTCGTACGATCTTGGTGAACTGCACAAAATCGACTGGCTTGGTGATATAGCAGTTCGCATGCAAGCGGTACGCGCGCACCACGTCTTCTTCTGCCTGTGACGTGGTCAGAATGACCACCGGTATCGTTTTCAAACGCGCATCCTGCTTGATTTCTTCCAGCACTTCCCGTCCATTCTTCTTCGGCAGGTTCAGGTCCAGCAAAATCAAGTCGGGACGGGGGGCATCGTGGTAGTCGCCGCGTTGATACAGAAAATCCAGAGCCGCCGCTCCGTCTTCCACCACCATCAGCGTGTTCGATACCTTCGCATCCTTCAGCGCTTCCTGGGCCAGCCGCACATCACCCGGGTTGTCTTCCACCATGAGGATCTCGATCGGGCGAACCCCTCGCATTTCATTCATGGCGCCTCTCCTGTTTCCTTTGGCAAGGTGAATTTGAATACCACGCCCGGTCCGGGCGCCGACTCGACCCAGATCCGTCCACCGTGCCGCTCGACAATTTTTTTGCAAATCGCCAAGCCAATGCCGGTGCCTGGGTACTTGCTGCGGTTGTGCAGGCGCTGGAACATCACAAAGATCCGTTCGAAATATTCCGGCGCAATACCGATGCCGTTGTCCTGTACCTCGAAGCGCCAGAATTCCTCCTCCGGCGCTACCCGCACCTCAATCCGTGGCGTTTGTTCACCACGAAACTTGATCGCATTGGCAAGCAGGTTCTGGAACAATTGCGCCAGTTGTGCCGCATCCCCCTTCACCTTCGGCAGCGGCGCGCACTGGATTTGCGCGCCGCTTTCCTCAATCGCCATGCGCAAGGACTGCAATGCCATTTTCATGACCGCATCGCAGTCGGTCGCTTGCAAGGGCTTGGCCTTGGTGCCGACCCGTGAATAGCTCAACAAATCGTCGATCAAGGCCTGCATGCGCTTGGCGCCGTCAACGGCGAATTCAATGAATTCATGCGCATCGGCATCCAACCGTCCGCCGTACCGCTGTTCTAGCAGCTGCAGGTAGCTGGCCACCATGCGCAACGGCTCTTGCAGATCATGCGACGCCACATAGGCCATTTGTTCCAACTCCGCATTTGAGCGCGCCAGCTCTTGCGAGCGCTGTGCCAGTACGATCTCGGCTTTTTGGCGCACTGCCATTTCTTGTTGCAACTGCCGGTTTTGCTCTACCAGTTGCCGCCGCATGGCCTGCAAGCTCAGATGCGTTCGGATGCGCGCCAGCACCTCCTCCGTGTGAAATGGCTTGGTCACGTAATCGACGCCGCCCACCTGGTAACCCGTGATCTTGTCGCTGATGCCGGACAGCGCCGTCATGAAAATCACGGGAATGTCTTTCGTGGCGTCATCGGACTTCAAGCGCCGACAGGTTTCAAAGCCCCCCATTCCAGGCATCATCACGTCCAGCAAAATCAGATCCGGCGGTGCGAACTGCGCACGCTCAATGCCTTCTTCACCATCTTGCGCCACCAGCACCGTAAAACCGTGACTCACCAGATGTTCTGCCAGCACAGCCACATTGATCGGCATATCATCCACGATCAAAATGGTGAATCTTGTCAACTCAGAATCGGTGCTGGCATCCATAACCCGTCCACTCAAGAGATAAACCCCCAACAACAATAAACAGTATAGGAACCCGCCCTTCATTTGCAATGTATTCAGGTGCGCTCATAGTATTTCCTTGCGATTTCTATAGCGCTTCGCAAAATTCAGAATGGCCTTGGACTGGTATCCCTTGGCCAATGCGCGCAATTGGCTATCGAATGGCTTATGACGCTCGTCAAGCGCGTCCAAACGGCTTGCCCAGCGCAGAATGTCTTGCATGTTTCCCAGGCGTGCCAGGCGATACAGTTCTTCAATTTCATGCGCTGGCGGCGCTATGAGCAGACCGGCATCCTTATCAGCCGAAATCGGCACCGCCTGCGGCTGGTCGTAAATCAAGTCCAGGTGCAACAGATGGGCGATTTGCGCCAGCAGGAGGCCACGCTCGACCGGTTTCGCTACAAAGGCGTTTGCGCCGGACAGTAGGCTATTTTTCTGATCTGCGTCAGAAGCGCTGGCCGAAAGCGCAATGATAGGCACGTCCTTGAAGGCGGGCAGTGCGCGCAGGTGGCGCATGGCTTCCAACCCATTCATGCCCGGCATGACAAGGTCCATCAGGATCAGATCCGGCCGTAGCGCTTGCGCTTTTTCCAGTCCCTCTTCCCCGCTTGCCGCCTCGATCATCTCGAAGCCGAACTGGTTCAGCATGTCGACCGCAACCGTTCGGTTCTCGGCGATATCGTCCACGACCAATATTTTTTTACGCGGTCCCTGGTAGCCAGCAGCACCCGGTTCACGAGCTGCTTCCATTTTCGATTCGACCACCGGTAGATCCACTTCGAACCAGAATGTACTGCCTTCGCCGACCCGGCTTTCGACCTGGACGTCGCTTCCCATCAGCTTCAAGAATTGTCGGCTGATCGCCAGACCAAGGCCGGTCCCCCCGAGTCGACGCTGCATGTCGCCCGCTTGCTCGAACGGTTTGAAGATGGCCTCCAGCTGATTCGCTGCGACGCCAACGCCGGTGTCTTGCACCTCGAATCGGATTCGGCCTGGCGCCGACATGCTCACCCACAGCCGCACTTGGCCACGATCGGTAAATTTGACCGCATTCGATAAGAGATTGAGCAAGACCTGGCGCAGCCGCTTCTCATCGGCCCGTACCCAAGCAGGCAAATCAGGCGCCATGTTGCAACTGAATTCCAGATCCTTCTGCGTCGCTTTCACTTCCATCATCTCGGCGATGACCTGCAAAAACTTGGAGAGCTGAATGTCCGTCAGATAGAGTTCCAACTTGCCGGCTTCAATCTTGGCGAAATCCAGAATATCGTTGATCAGCGTCAATAAATGTTCGCCGCTTTTCTGGATCACATTCAGCCCCGCCATTTCGCGTTCGCCCAGGTTCTTGTCGTGCAGCAGTATCTGCGCGTAACCCAGAATACCGTTCAGGGGCGTGCGCAGTTCGTGGCTCATGTTGGCCAGGAACTCGCTCTTGGCCTGGTTGGCCGCTTCCGCGGCATGCCGCGCTTCCCGTTCGCTTTCGGCACGCTTGCGCTCGGTCAGATCGAGGACGTAGGCCACGCCGTGCTCCCGGGACCCTTCGAGGAAGGCACCGCCGATGAGCACGGGAATCCGCTCGCCATCCTTGCGGATGTACTCCTTCTCGTAGGGCGTGCATCTTCCGAACTGTTGCAGTTCGCTCATGGCGTGTTCATCGGCCGTGCGGTACTCGGGCGGTGTCATGTCGGCCCAGTCGACTGTTCCCGAAAGAACGTCTTGCCGGTTGCAGCCCAGCATGGCCAGGAAGGCATCATTCGCCTCCGAGATCTCGCCCGAAACCTTCCAGAAGAAGACGCCGATGATGTTGGCCTCCACCAGGCGCTGGACGCGGGCGTGGCTTTCCCGCAGGTCAGAATAGAGCTGCGCATTTTCCAGCGAGACGGCTGCCTGGCCGGCCAACAATTCCAGCAGCTGAACCCGATCCGGAGTGAAGGCATGGGTGGTCAGATTGTTCTCGAGGTAAAGCAGGCCAACCAGGGCGGATTGGCGAAGAATGGGCAGGCACAGCACGGACTTGGGGCTCTGTTGCGAAAAGTACGGATCTGCCGAAAACGGGTGCGGTTCGGCGGCATCCATCAGCAGCACCGGCTCCCGGCTGCGCCGGACGTACTGGAGAATCGCCAACGGCAGGCGCACGCGCGGTGGTGTGCTCCCGGCATGCCGCTGCACCTGAACGGTCTGCTGCTCGACCCGGGCATCAGCCGCCAGCATCAGATCGTCGTCATGGGTCAGCAGCAGCCAGCCAGCCTGGGCACCGGCGTTCTTGAGCACGATGCGCATGAGCGTGTCGATCAGTTCGTCGAGCTCGATGCAACCGGCGATGGCTTGTGAGGCTTTGACCACTGACAACAGGTCGAGCGAAGTCTCGCCTTCGGACGGCACGCCCGCCGCACGCCCGGTGCGTGTACGCAACTGCGGGTAGTGCTCTTCGAGTTGCCTGGCTTTGCCATCCGCCCCGTACATCGCCTCCATGTGGGCCACAACGGCGCGCGCGCCCCAGCGCGCATAGGCGTCGAGCGCCTCACGCAGGTACAGCGCGCCGACGTGGCGGCGGCCCGCCTCAAGGTGGAACTCGGCCGCGAGCTGGGCCGCCAGGGCTTCGATGTGCAAGAAGCGCTGTTCGCGGGCGAGATCGATGGCCTCGCCGTACTTCTCCAGCGCCTCGTCGGTCCTGCCTTGCACCCGGGCGTACTCCGCCTCGAGGAGACGCTGCTTGTGGAGGAAGTTCTCCGGAGCACCCTCGGCGAAGTACCGGAACCGCTCGAGGCTGTGCTCGATGTGCTGCCGCAGCCGCGTCTGTTCCTCGTTCGTGGTGGCGACCGGCCAGCACTTCGCTGCTGCAAGCCCGAGAAAGAACGCAATGTCCGTCACGGGCGGATTTCCGAGGATGTCCGCCTGGAATTGCTGCGCCTCCTGCATCCTCGACAGCGCCCGCTCCCACTGGCCGGCAGCACAGAACAGATACCCTTCCAGGGTGCGAGCGAACCCTCCGCTGAACCTGTCCCCATCGGCCAGGAGGGAGCGCGAGCCTCGTGACAAGGGATCCTCCTCCAGCAGGTTCCTGGCTCCGCCAGGAGACATCAACACCTCGCAAAAGGACGCGACCAGCTCGAAGTGGTGTCGCCCGACGGCATCCCCTGCGCGCTGCATCAGCTCCCAGCGCGCCTTTTGCTGCGCATCGACCTGGTCGAGCGGCATGCCGCGCCAAACCCGGTAATAGAGCAATTCGGAAAGCAGCCCCCAGCTCGTGCCTTGAAACGACCCGAGCTTCAGGCCGGCTGCGATGCCTTGCTCGTAAATGGGCGATGCTTCATCGATGGGCCTCGAATGGACCAGGTAAATCCCCTTGAGTGCGATGCACTCGGGGAGCATCGAAGAGCCCACGCGCTCAGCGGCACGCACGCCCGGCGTGAGCCAGCGCATGACGCGGCGATACATGCCCGTGGCCACCGACCACACGTTGGCAAAGCTGCAGATCATGAAGGTGGCAGCAGGCGTGAGCGCGTCCCGCTGTATCGCCGCGGACACCATGCGGGCGATGATGAGCGAATACAGCATCGGCCGGCCGCCGTAGATCGCGCAGAGCTGCGCCTGCGTCATCAGGGCATCGATGAGCCGGTGCTCCTGCGACAGATCGATCGGCATTCGATCAAACGCGTCCGGGTCGCGTTCGAGCCATTGATCCAGCTCGGTGGACTCTTGCAGGAGGGCGACCTGACACGCCTCATCCGTCTCGGGGAAGGTGGTGCCCCGCTTCGCCAGTGCGGCCATCCCCAGCCCTATGCCCCGCGCGTACTGACCCGTGGCGACACAGCAGCGCGTGCGGATCTCCTGCGCCGAGAGCCAGGCCACCTGCGGCAGAGACCTCTCCAGCAAGGCGAGCGCGCGCGCCTCGACGTCGTCGAACTCCCGCAGCAGATAGGCGGCCTCCAGGCGCTCCAGCCCGATCTCCTCCGACAGCTCGCGCTCCGCCTCCCAGGCCCGCTCGCCGAGGAGCGCCTGCGCGGTCTCCAGCAGGCTGCCCATGAGCCGGTAGGCGCTCGCCGCCTTTGCGGCGCGCGCGGCCGCGAGGTTCAGCCTCGCAACGTCCTTGCGCTCCTCCATGGACGCGATCCGCGCCGAGCCCAGGTCCAGGTGCCGCGTCAGCTCCAGGAGCTGTTGCGGCGTGCCCCCCTCGCTTCGATAGCGATCCCGCAGCCGCCGGCCGATCTCCAGGTGCGCCACGATCCGCTGCTCCGGCGGGACCCGCTCGTAGCTCGCCTGCTGCACCCGGTCGTGCAAGAACCGGTACGCAGCGTCCAGCGCTCCCGCACCCACCTCTGAGAGCGCTTGCGCCGGCCGGTAAGCCCCGGAGGCCGGCACCACCAACTCCTCCCGCAGGGCGGGCCACAGCGCCGCCGTCACCCGGGCGGGCTCCCACCCCGAGAGCCGCTCCAGATCCTCGAGGTGGAACGCGTGCCCTGCGCACGCCGCCAGCCCCAGGATCTGCTGCGCCGAGTCGGGCATCTGCCGCACCTTGTCGGTCAGGAGGGTCACCACGTTGTCGGTGACCGCGGCCTTCTCCAGCTCCTCGGCGTCCCAGTGCCATTCACCCCCTTCCGGATCCCGCACGACCAGCCTCTGCCGGTGCAGGGAGAGCAGCAATTGCTCCAGGAAGAAGGGATTTCCGCGCGTCTTGTGCCAGAGCACGCGCGCGAGCGGCGCGACGCGCGCCGCGTCGCTGGAGAGCGTCCGCGAAAGCCACTCTTCCACCTGCTCCTGCGACAGCGGGCCCACGGTCATTCGCGATACCTTCGCCCCGCTCGCCTGCACCGCCTCCACCAGCTTCCAGAGCGGGTGCTCGGGGGGCGTCTCGTTGTCGCGGTAGGCCGCGATCACCAGGAGTTGCTTGCGCTGCACGTCCGTCAGCAAGGTCTCCAGGATCAGGAGCGTGGCCGTGTCGGCCCACTGCATGTCGTCCAGGAACATGACCAGCGGGGCGTTCGGCGTCGTGACCGTGCGCACGAAGTTGAGCCAGGTCAGCTTCTGGCGGTTGAGCACCTGAGCGCCCTCGACCTCCGGCACCGGCGCGAGCTTGCCCATCAAGAGGTCCAGCTCCGGCACCACGTCGGCGATGAGCCGCGCGTTGTCCCCCACCTCGCTCCTGATTCGCTCCTGCCAGGCTCGGAGCACCGAAGGCGGGCTCGCCAGCCACTGGCGTATCAGCTCTCCGAACGCCTGCGCCAACGCCGCGTAGGGGGTCGATCGTGCGAGCTGGTCGTGCTTGCCGGCGATCAAGAGCCCGCGCCCCTTCTTGGCGATGTCGAGGTAGACCGTGCGCACCAGCGCCGTCTTGCCGATTCCCGACGGGCCACCGACGAGCACGAGCTCCGCGGCACCGGCGGCGGCCCGGACGAACGACGCGCTCACCTGCTCGATCTCGTGCTGCCGCCCCACGAGGATCTGCGGCAGCCGCAGCTTCACCGAGAAGTCCTTCGTTCCCAGCGCGAAGGGCTGCACCGACCCTTGCGCGTTCCACTGGCGCAGAGCCTCCTCCAGATCTTCCGCCGCGCCCTTGGCCGTCTGGTAACGCTGCTCGGGATCCTTCGCCAGGAGATGCGCCACGATGGCGGCCACGGCCTTCGGCACCTCCGAGGCGATCGCGTCGAGCAGCGGCGGCTCCTTGGCCAGGTGAGCGTGCACCAGCGCCAGCGGGTCGCGCTCGACGAAGGGGAGCCGCCCGCAGAGCATCTCGAAAAGCATCACGCCCAGCGAGTAGAGATCCGTGCGCTCGTCGAGCGCGCGCGCCATGCGGCCGGTCTGCTCGGGCGAGATGTAGGCGAGCGTCCCCTCAAGCGCCTCGGGCGCGCTGGCCGCCGTCGCCTCCGCCGAGAGGCGCGAGGCGATGCTGAAGTCCGCCAGCAGCGCTTGCTCCAGCGCCTCGTCGACGAGGACGTTGTGCGGCTTGATGTCCTTGTGCATCAGGCCGGCGGCGTGCACCCCCGCGAGCGCCCGCGCCACCCGCAGCCCGAGCCGCAGGCCCACGTCGACGGGGAGCCGCTCCCGTTGCGCGAGCACCCGGTCCAGGGAACGAAAGCCCGGGTCCTCAAGCACGAGCGTCACCGTGCCGTCATGCTGCTCAAGCGCGTGCGCGCGCACCACGCCTGGCACGGCCGAGAGCTGCATTAGCACTTGGTACTCGTGTGCCAGGCACCCCACCACGCGCGCGCTGGGCAGCGCCGCGACCGGCGGCTTGAGCATCA
>Ga0209343_10002580_pt1 | contig 23247 bp, 24 predicted proteins | sample RifCSPlowO2_02_FD_184026 | JGI IMG/M metagenome (GOLD analysis project Ga0209343, IMG submission 184026) | Groundwater microbial communities from Rifle, Colorado - Rifle CSP2_plank lowO2_0.2 (SPAdes) (version 2) | ecosystem: Environmental > Aquatic > Deep subsurface > Groundwater | place... | reverse complement strand
ATAGAGCTGCCAGTAAAATGGCAATATATTGAAATGGCTTTCAGAGAATTCTATCTTACGGCCTATAGCATCCTCAACGAGAGGTATAATTTGGCTCTCTATAGTTTTATTGAAGTAATTACTCTGGATATATAATATTGATGCTGTTATTAATGAGAGGGATATAAGAGAGGCTATAAGAATGATATTTCTTCGCACGCTTTTCCTTACTTTGACGACATCTCAACATACCTCATACGAAGGGCATAAAGGATATTTTTTATAAGCTGTTCTTCGTCCTGAGTAAGATTCCCCTTTGTCTTTTCTTCAAGGAGCCCTATAATATCAATGGTTTCCTTTGCAAGAGGAAGTGATACCTTCTTCCCCCCGGTTACAGGGTCTGGTTCTTCTCCGAGATGTACAAAGGCTGATCTGCCAAGGGAAAAGATAAAGGATGCGAAGTTGATCTCAATCGCGGGGGTGTAAGGTTCTTCCAGTTGTTGAGTCTTATCAGGCCCCATTGATTCTTCAGTGGGTTCAGTCCCCTCCTTAAAACGCCTCTTATCTTTGATTGTAAAGGATTCCTGTTCGTCCATGTTACATTACCTCCTGAAATATGTTAAATATAGATGTTCCTATGCCTACGAATTTTTAACATAACAACACATCAAAAGCAACTCTCATCAATACTTAACAGGCAAAATCTTAATTGACACATAAATCTTATCCTGATATGCTGAAAATGAAACCGCTGTGAATGCGGTTTTAGAATCAATACCTGCCGTGAGAATATTATATAAACTTATCCTTGGTTTCTTTGCGATTGTCCTTATCATTGGTATTACCAGCTATATAACAATTCGTGAAAGCCATATTGCACTCAAAAAAGAAATTGGTGAAACAGTTGTATCTAATACCGTTCTGGTTGTCAAAGAAATAGATAATAGGATTTTTGAGAGGATTAATCACTTTAATGAATTTATAGTCAGCAAATATGTGCGTGATATTTTAACCCAGGCAAACATGGACTATGAAAAGATGGATAACGTTCAAGGCTTTATTAATGAAAAAGACCGGGAGTGGAAATCATCGCCGGGTAAAACGATTACACCATTTATGAAGAAACTGATTGAGAATGAACTGTCAGATTCGATCAGAAAGAAAGTAGATTTCTATAATGCCGAGCATAAGTATAAGATCTATGGAGAGGTGTTTTTAACTAATAAATTCGGCGCCAATGTTGCACAGACTGGAAAGACCAGTGATTTCAGACAGGACGATGAGGAGTGGTGGCAGTCAGCTAATGAACATGGTTATTATTTGAGGGATGTTTCCTATGATGAAAGCGCCGATGTCTATTCAACGGATATTGCATTGAAGATTAATAACGAAGAAGGGAGGTTTATAGGGGTAATCAAGGTCGTATTAAATATAGAAGATACATTCGAATATTTGCGAAAATCTGTTGCTTCCAGCAGATATAAGGATGTCAGAATTATATTAACTACCAGGGATGGGAAAAACATTTACTCTTCAAGAGGAGATAAATTTTTAAAAGACCTTTCGAAGGATGAATATTTTACATCAGCGAATGGAGAAACAGGTTTTATTGATTTTTCTGAAGAAAAATCAGGCCGGAATGGTAAACTGTTTGCGTATGCACGTTCAAAGGCCTTTGGCTGGATATTATTTGAAGAATACAAATCAGATGCACTCTTTACGTCTCTCAACAGATTAAATAAGAGGCTGTCCTTGTTGGCTTTGGGTATGTTTTCCCTATCCCTGATCCTTGGTTATTTTATAGCAAAGACCATATCAAGGCCAATAGAGAGATTGAAAAATATAGCACATGATATAGGTGACGGGAAGCTTGAAACAAAGATTGATATTCATAGTAAAGATGAGATAGGTGAACTGGCTGCTGTACTTGGCCGGATGACCGATGAGTTGAAGCATCGCGCCACCACAGATCATTTAACCCAGGCTTTCAACAGGGCAAAATTGGACGGGGTTCTGCCTATGGAGCTGGAAAGGGCCAGGCGATACCAGCGTTTTCTATCTGTAGCAATCTTTGATATTGATTACTTCAAAAAAGTAAATGATGTTTATGGTCATAGTACCGGGGATTATGTCTTAAAGGCAATTGCTGATATCGCTAAGAATAATATGAGGAAGACAAATTATCTCTTCAGGATAGGTGGTGAAGAATTTCTTATTGTTATCCCTGAGGCTGATTTAAATGGCGCATCTACTCTGGCAGAGCGTATACGAAAGGCAATAGAAATTTACAAGTTTGAAGGGATCGGGACTATAACTGTAAGTTTTGGGATAGCCCAGTTTAAAGATGAGGATACGGTTGATTCGTTATTTAAAAGGGCGGATGCCGCCTTATATCAAGCCAAGTCAAATGGGCGGAACCGCATTGAAATAAGCCAGCCAGCATAAAGTATATCCCCTTTACAGGGACTTCACGCCCCATCGGGGTGTCTTGAGCACCACTACCTGGACTTCAATTATTGAGATAACCTTCCTTTTCTGTTATATTACCCTTCCAGAATCCCGGCCGATGCAGGTGCTGGAGGAAGCACCACCATATGGGGATAAAAAAGGATGATGACACTCAAACAATTTACAGTCAAACCAGAAACCATTCCGGCAATTACATCCTGGTATCTATCTGATTTAGGTGTAGCGCTCGGCAGGCAGGAACTCATTACCCGTCAATCCCCTCAGCGGCTAAAAGTTCTGCGTGAACACGCCCTGATTGAGAGCGCCATCTCATAGGTAATTTAAAACAAGAAGACATTGATGTATATATATTCTTAATGGATGCAGCGAGGAGAAACGGCTTCTTGACGCTATGCTATTGGTTGTGCCAAGATAATAAACTTGAGGTATATGGACACATGAAGAGGCAGACAGAACGACTCATAAAGGAGATGGTGCGAAGGATTGTGGAACGTTTTAACCCCGAAAAGGTGATCCTTTTTGGGTCCTACGCACGTGGCACTGCCGGACCTGACAGCGATGTGGATCTTCTCGTTGTGATGCGCGTCAGCGGGGCGAAACGAAAGACTCAGCTTCAGATCCGTACTGCATTGCACGATATCCGACTGCCAAAGGATGTCATTGTGAGTGACGCGGCTGAGTTCGATTGGCGCAAGGAAGTGGTCGGCACGATAGAATGGCCGGCTGCTCATGAGGGTAAGGTGTTGTATGCCAAAACCTGAGCACATAATAGCTGTTGCCAGGGAGTGGATTGTGAAAGCGGAAAACGATCTGAAAAACGCTGCGAACACTCTCAAAATGGGAGAAGACTGCCCTACTGACACGGTCTGTTTCCATGCCCAGCAGTGTGCTGAAAAATATCTGAAGGCCCTTCTGGTTTGGAAAGGCATCCCGTTTCCAAAGACGCATGACCTCCCATCGTTAATGGCAATCCTCCCTGAAGATTTGCACAACCTGCTCACCGGAGAGGAACAGGAATTGTTGACGGAATATGCTACTGTTACGCGGTATCCTGGCGGTTATGAGGATATTACTCTTTCTGAGGCCAGATCGGCCGTCCGGGTTGCCCGCAGAATCAGAAAGGACATTCGCGCACTGCTTCCGAGGGAAGTGTTGCAATCCGAACGAAAGAAGATGCAACGGAGGCGGAAATAATGGAACCCTGGTATAAATGAGCTTTTTTAATTCAGGCCCTCCCTACTTATCTTGTTGACACCACTATGTTAAAGGTTTCATAATTAAGTGTTATTTTAAACAACTGGAGGGTAGATTGTCTGAGAACTTTGACAGGCTTGTTGAAATAATGGATAGACTCAGGAGTGAAAATGGGTGTCCATGGGACAGGAAGCAGACCAGGGAGTCATTAAAGCCATTTCTGATTGAAGAGGCATATGAGGTACTGGAAACAATTGATGAAAAGGATGCAAAAAAATTAAAGGAAGAGCTTGGAGACCTTCTCTATCAGATCCTTTTTCATGCAAGGATAAGCAAGGAAAATGGTGAGTTTGATATTGAAGATGTATTATCAGCAAGTATTGAGAAAATGGTCAGACGCCACCCGCATGTCTTTGGAGATGTGAAGGCAGATAGCGCCGAGGAGGTGCTAAAACAGTGGGAGGCAATAAAAAAGAGTGAGAAAGGTGAAGAGAGAAGGTCTATCCTTGAGGGGGTGCCGTCACATCTCCCTGCACTCCTGAGGGCGCATCAATTACAGGCAAGGGCAGCGAGGGTGGGATTTGACTGGGAACATGCAGATCAGGTCTTTTCAAAGGTAAAAGAAGAGATGATGGAATTTGAGGAGGTGTTCAGGGCAAAGGACCACAAGAGAATGGAGGATGAACTGGGTGATCTCTTATTTGCACTCGTTAATATTGGCAGGTTTATTGAGGTTAACCCTGAAGATGCCTTACGCAAGTCTATTAGTAAGTTTATCTCAAGGTTCAGATATATAGAAGAAGAATTAGCCAAACAAGGGAGGGAGTGGGGTGATGTATCCCTCGGAGATATGGAGATATTGTGGCAGGAGGCCAAGGTATTAGAGAAACAGAAATGAAAGTGTATATAAAAATTAAAATAGTTTTAGCCTGTTTATTCATCCTGTTTGGATTATATGGATTATCCATATCAGCCCAGAAGCGCCTTTATGTTGCAAAATATGATGGTGTAATTAATCCTGTGGCAGGTGAATATATTTCAGAGGCAATAAAGAAGGCGAATGAAAACGATGCTACAGCCCTCTTAATCGAGCTTGATACACCAGGTGGACTTGATGAGTCCATGAGGGATATTGTCAAGGCTATAAGTAATTCTGATATCCCTGTTGTGGTCTATGTCTCTCCTGCAGGTGCGAGGGCTGCCTCAGCAGGTGTCTTTATCACCCTTTCTGCCCATATTGCTGCCATGTCACCAGGAACTAATATAGGCGCAGCACATCCGGTCGCAGTCGGCGGCGGTAAGATGGATGAAGAGATGCAGGAGAAGGTTGTAAATGACGCATCAGCATATATAAAATCCATTGCAGGGAAACGCGGCAGGAATGCGAAGTGGGCTGAAGATGCAGTAAGGAAGAGTGTATCCATAACAGAGAAAGAGGCCCTGGAACTGAAGGTTATTGACCTTATTGCTGCGAACAGGGATGAGCTTATTAAGTCTATAAACAACCGGGAGGTTACTACCAATTCAGGGAGTGTTAAGATTGAAACAACAGGGGTGGTGATAGAAGAGCTCCCGATGGGTTTGAGATTAAGGATATTAAATACCCTGAGTAATCCCAATGTTGCCTATATCCTTATGATACTTGGTATATACGGCCTCTTTTTTGAACTTGCAAGTCCTGGTGCAATATTACCAGGTGTTGTAGGCGCTATCTGCCTGATACTGGCCTTCTATGCATTTCAGACACTCCCTGTTAATTATGCCGGGCTCCTTCTTATAATATTTGGGATTATCCTGTTTATAGCTGAGATAAAGATCATAAGCTATGGCCTTCTTTCTGTTGCAGGGGTCATATCCATGGTTTTAGGCTCTATAATGCTGATGAGGACAGACTTTCCGTTTTTCAGGATATCATATATGGTCATCCTGCCGGCTGCATTGCTGACAGCCCTTTTCTTTGCTGTTACTATCGGGATGGCAGTAAAGGCCCATAAAAGGCAGCCGGTTTCAGGCATAGAGGGACTTATTGGAGAGACAGGGGAGGCATCTACAGACATTGACCCTGATGGAAAAGTCTTTTTCCACGGAGAGCTTTGGGATGCACGAAGTGAGGAGCCAATAAGAAAGGGGGAAAGAGTAAAGATAGTCAGTACAGACAGCATGACGGTTATAGTGAAGAGGGTATAACACGAAAGGGGGTGTTAAGATGGAATTTTTATTAAGCCCGCTGATAATCATAATAATTGTAGTGATGTTCTTATATAGCGCAGTAAAGATCCTCAAGGAGTATGAGCGCGGTGTAATATTTATGCTTGGCAGGTTCTGGAGGGTAAAGGGGCCTGGTCTGATCATACTCCTTCCAGGTGTACAGAGGATGGTCAAGGTAAGCCTGCGGACAGTTGTGCTGGATGTGCCTACGCAGGATATAATAACAAAGGATAATGTCTCTGTTAAGGTCAGTGCTGTAGTATATTTCAGGGTGCTTGAAGCAAAGAAGGCCATTATTGAAGTGGAGGATTACTTGTATGCCACCTCACAGTTGGCACAGACAACACTGCGAAGCGTACTCGGTCAGGCAGATCTTGATGAATTACTCTCCGCGAGAGAAAAATTAAACCAGGATCTCCAGCGAATACTTGACAGGCATACAGAGCCCTGGGGGGTAAAGGTATCCAATGTTGAGATGAAGCATGTTGATCTGCCGCAGGAGATGCAGCGTGCTATGGCTAAACAGGCAGAGGCTGAAAGGGAAAGAAGGGCAAAGATAATACATGCTGAGGGAGAATTTCAGGCTGCACAGAAACTATCTGATGCCGCAGAGATAATAAGTATAAGACCCATAGCCCTGCAGCTCAGATACCTGCAGACCCTTACAGAGATTGCAACAGAGAAGAATTCTACTATTATATTTCCTTTACCTGTTGATCTCATTGCGCCGTTTCTATCTCCGAAGAAGGGCACTGAGAAGGAATAATTGTGCCAAGATTTCTATTTATAGTTATCGCCTCTGTTATGGTATGGATATCAAATGGGCCGGCCTTTTCTCAGGGTATTACAGATATTATAGTTACAAGTAACAATAATGAGCTAATGGTCTCGGCATCATACAGGGGCGGATTTACACCTGAGATCAAGAAGGAGATAATCAGTGGTGTAAGCAGGGAGTTTTTCTATTACATTGTCCTGTATAAGGTAATGCCAAACTGGATGGATGAAGAAAGTATATCAAAGACAATAAGGTATACTGTCAAGTATGATATTCTGAAAAATCAGTTCCTTGTAAATAAGTCAATCGGAGATTTCAAAGAAGAGCAGGTATTTGATTCATATGATGATATGGTTGAATGGGTTTCAGGGATAGATAAGGTAAACCTGGCGCCTGTAAAAATCCTGAGCAAGAGACATAAGTACTATGTCAGTGTAAAGGCCGAGATAAAGAGCGGAGAACTGCCGTTTTTATTAAGATATCTTCTGTTCTTCTTCCCCTATTCAGAATTCAGCACTGATTGGGAAAATTCAAAGACATTTATGTTAAAGGATCTTAAATGAAACGGCCAATAATTATTATCTCTGCTTTTCTAACACTCACCATATCCCTTTCTATTGCAGAGGTGCTGTTTGCAAAGAGGGGTTCTTCCCTCCTTGGCAATAATATCCTTGTCCTGACCTTATTTAATATAAATCTGATCCTTATTGTCGTGCTTTTTCTGCTTCTCTCAAGGAGTGTTGTCAAATTTATATTTGATAAACATCAAACTATGTTTGGAAACAGGTTCAGGACAAAGCTCATATTAGCCTTTGTCGGATTTTCAATAATCCCGTCCATCCTCCTCTTTATTGTGGCAAGCGGACTCCTGACTAACAGTATTAACAACTGGTTTAATATCCAGGTTGAAAAGTCGCTCATAAATTCACTTGACGTTGCCCGGAGTTATTATGATGAGGAGAAAAAAGATATATTAAGTGCCTCGATGTTCCTCAGTGATTATATTGCACAGGGGGGGCTTATTCAGACATCCCAGAAACCTGTACTCTCTAAACTTATTGAGGAGAAGAAAGTTGAGCATAATCTCTCCGGGGTAGAGGTCTTTAATTCGAAAGGTGAGTTGTTGAGCCGGTCAGTGAATAATAATCTGATAAAGCGCGGATTCTTAAAAATGACTGATGAGTTGGTCCAAAAAGGATTGCGGGGTGAGAATGCGGCAATTGTCAGATCAACAAGCTCCGGAGATATAGTAATAGGTATTACACCGGTCTTTTCTTCTGATAAAGACAAAAAGGAACTGGTTGGGATAATAATAGTGGCCACACATATAACAAAGAGCCTTGTTGCAAAGATGGAGGAGATAACAAGACAGTTTGAAGAGTACACCCAGATGCAATCACTTAAACAACCGATAAAGAGCAGCTATATCCTGTCTTTTTTTATAATAACATTATTAATCATCTTTTCTGCTATCTGGTTTGGCTATTATATGGCCAAAGGTATAACAATCCCGATCCAGAAGCTTGCAGAGGCCACGCAGGCTGTTGCAGATGGTAATCTGGATGTCAGAGTGGATACAGTGACAAAGGATGAGATAGGTGTTCTTATAAATTCTTTTAACAAAATGACGGAAGACCTGAAGCAGGGTAAATTGAGGCTGGAAGAGGCATATATCTCATTGAGGGATTCCAATATAGAGATAGAGCAGAGAAGGGCATATATGGAGACAGTCCTGGAGAATGTTGCAACAGGGGTAATATCAATAGACAGGGATGGAGAGATTACAACATTCAACCGGGCAGCAGAGAGGATTTTAGGGATACATAAAGAGGATATCAGCGGTAAGGGGTTTCAGGAGATATTGATCAGGATCCCCAATGATGCGGCAAAGAATATTATAAAGAAGATAAGAGGGGGTGGAGGCAATATAGATAATGAAGAGATGCAGCTTAATATGAATGGCAGAAATGTCACTTTAAGGATTATGATGACTACACTGTATGATGCTGCTAATCATTTTCTGGGAAATGTGATAGTCTTTGATGACCTGTCAGAGCTGATAAAGGCCCAGAGGATGGCGGCATGGCAGGAGGTGGCAAAGAGCCTTGCCCATGAGATAAAAAACCCGCTAACCCCTATACAGTTGTGTACCGAGAGATTGAGGAAAAAGTATTATGAAAGGGGAGAGAACTATGATAAAATTTTCGATGATTGCACAAGCACTATAATTAAAGAGGTCAATGCCCTTAAAATGCTGGTAAATGAATTTTCAAATTTTGCAAGGATGCCTGCTGCAAAACCTTCACCTGATAATATAAATTCAATAATAAAGGATGTAGTCCTGTTATACAGCAGCGCCCATAAGGATATAAATATAAATGAAGATTTATCAGACCCTATACCGCAGATAAATGTTGACAGGGACCAGATAAAGCGGGTATTTATTAACCTGTTTGAAAATGCGGTTGAGGCCATGAACGGAAATGGTCATGTGTGGATAAAGACAGAATATGACGATACTGTCAGAATGATCCGGGTAGAGGTGGCTGATGATGGGATAGGTGTGTCAGCAGAGGATAAGGAGAAGTTGTTTATACCCTATTTCTCAAGGAAAAAGACAGGTACGGGTCTGGGGCTTGCCATAGTGAATCGTGTTGTTTCAGATCATAATGGGAAGATTACGATCAGCGATAACAGCCCCAGGGGGACAAAATTTACTATTGAACTGCCGGTGTGATGATCTGCCATGCATGAGCATATATTAATAGTTGATGATGAGAAGGGTATCCTTGACGCCCTCACAGGGGTACTGGAGGATGAGGGTTACGCTGTCTCAACTGCGAACACAGGGAGCTCGGCATTAAAAAAGATTGAGAATGATGCCCCCTCTGTTGTTCTTTTGGATATATGGCTTCCTGATATTGACGGACTTGAGGTTTTAAAAGAGATAAGGAATATACAGAAGGATATTGTGGTAATAGTTATGTCAGGACACGGTACAATAGAAACAGCGGTTAAGGCAACAAAATTGGGGGCCTACGATTATATTGAGAAACCACTTTCAATGGAGAGGGTCCACCTCCTTGTTAAACATGCCACCATGCAGCAACACCTTGAATTGGAGAATGTGCATCTCAGGAGAAGGTATGAGAGATGGGAAGATATTATAGGCGAGAGCCCTTCCATGAGTAACCTTAAGGAACAGATACGGATAGCAGGTGCCTCAAACAGCAGGATACTGATTACCGGAGAAAATGGGACCGGCAAGGAGCTTGTTGCCCGTTCCATACACCGTTCAAGCCAGCGGGCAAACAGATTATTTGTTGCAGTAAACTGCGCTGCCATACCGGATACCCTTATAGAGAGTGAGCTTTTCGGACATGAGAAAGGGGCCTTTACAGGTGCAACTTCAGTGCAGAGAGGCAAGTTTGAGATAGCAGATGGCGGGACGGTCTTTCTTGATGAGATAGGGGATATGAGCCTTAATACACAGGCAAAGGTCCTTCGCGTCTTACAGGAACAGGAATTTCAACGCGTGGGTGGTAACAGGACTATCAAAGTCGATGTCAGGCTTATTACAGCGACTAACAAGGACCTTCAGTCAGAGATTAAAAAGGGGGCATTCAGAGAGGACCTCTTTTACAGGATTAATGTCATAGTACTCGATGTTCCGGCACTAAGGGAAAGAAGAGAAGATATACCATTACTTGCAGGACATTTCCTGAAAGAGATTATAAGGGAACAGGGGCTGCGGGAAAGAATACTGACTGACGAGGCCCTGAAACTTCTTAAAGGATATGACTGGCCGGGTAATGTACGTGAATTAAGAAATCTTATGGAGCGTGTTGCCATCATGGTGCAGGGAGAGCGTATCTTACCGGGTGATCTGGCAATAATATCAAAAAATGGTCAGGAGAAGGGTTTGCCACAACTACCTGGTGACAGATATGGTTCATTAAGAGAGGCGAGGGCTGATTTCGAGAAATATTATATAACCGAGAGGTTAAAAGAGAACAACTGGAATGTTACAAAGACTGCTGATGATCTTAAGATAGAGAGGAGCAATCTGCACCGGAAGATGAAGCTGCTGGGGATTGAAGAAGATATAAAATCTCAATGAAATAATTAGACAGGGAGGGAAAATTGTCAGAACTACGAAAAGATCCTGTAACAGGAAGGTGGGTAATAATCTCTTCTGAAAGGGGAAGGAGGCCATCTGATTTTCAGGAGGCCCCCTCAAAGCGAAAAGGGGGCTTTTGCCCGTTCTGTGCTGGTAATGAGAAATTTACACCGCCTGAGATACTTGCCTATCGTGAGGCAGGAACACTACCGAACTCCGCGGGTTGGACCCTTCGGGTAGTGGCCAATAAGTTCCCTGCGCTGAAGATCGAAGGAAACCTGGATAAAACCGGCATCGGCCTGTTTGATAAGATGAATGGAGTAGGTGCACATGAGGTAATCATTGAGACACCTTCGCATGATATGACCATGTCAAAACTACCCGAGAGAAAGATAGAAGACATCCTCTGGGCGTACAGGGACAGGGTTATGGATCTTAAAAAAGACTCAAGGTTTCAATCCATATTAATCTTTAAGAATGAAGGAGAGTCAGCAGGCGCATCCCTTGAACACTCACACTCTCAGCTTGTAGCGCTCCCTATTATTCCGAGACAGGTGTCTGAAGAGATTGAGGGTTCAAGACTATACTATAATTACAAAGAACGGTGCATATACTGTGATATTGTAAAACAGGAGATGTATTCTGAAGAGAGGAATGTGGCAGAGAATGAGCATTTCCTTGCCATAGCGCCTTTTGCAGCAAGGTTTCCATTTGAGACATGGATTATTCCCAAAGTCCACAATTCATGTTTTGACGAGGCCCAACCCTGGGAATACAGCAGTCTTTCGAGGCTGCTCAAAAATGTATTACAGAAACTTGATAAGGTTTTGAATATTCCCCCGTACAACTATATCATCCATACATGCCCCTTACGGAGTCAGATGAGGGAGTTCTATCACTGGCATCTTGAGATAATGCCAAAGCTGGTAAGGATAGCCGGCTTTGAATGGGGATCGGGATTCTATATTAATCCCACCTCTCCTGAGGAGGCGGCAAAGTTCCTGAGAGAGGCTAAAGTTTAAATTTCAAAAGATTATTATTCCGGGGGACTTCAACTTTGAGTAGTTTTAATCTCATATCTCCACTGATCCCACAGGGTGACCAACCCGGTGCTATTAAAACCCTGACTGAAGGCATTAAAGCCGGACTAAAACACCAGGTATTGTTAGGTGTTACAGGCAGCGGAAAGACCTTCACCCTCGCCAATGTAATTAATAAGATACAGAAGCCTACCCTTGTAATAGCACATAATAAGACACTTGCTGCCCAGCTCTTTCATGAGTTCAAATCTTTTTTCCCCGAGAATGCAGTTGAGTATTTTGTAAGCTATTATGACTATTACCAGCCTGAGGCATATATCGCGCAGTCAGATACCTATATTGAAAAGGACTCTTCTATTAATGATGCAATAGACCGTATGAGACATTCTGCAACAACTTCACTCCTGCAGAGGGATGATGTGATCATAGTGGCCTCTGTCTCCTGTATCTACGGCCTCGGATCTCCAGAGGCATACAAGGGGATGCTTTTGTATCTTGAAGAGGGTATGGATATTGAAAGGGATGATATATTAAGAAAACTTGTTGAGATACAGTATGAAAGGAATGACATAGACTTTCATCGCGGTACTTTCAGGGTGCGCGGCGATGTGATAGAGATATACCCTGCATCTTTTGAAGAGTCCTGCATAAGGGTTGAATTATTCGGTGATTATGTGGATTCAATATCAGAGATAGACCCGCTAAGGGGCATAATAATAAAGAGACTTTCAAAAGTGGCTGTTTATCCTGGAACACACTTCGTAATACCACAACACAGATTGGAACGGGCACTTGAGGCAATAAAGATTGAACTTGGGGAACGGATACGATTCTTTGAGGGCCGGAACAGTCTCATTGAGGCACAGAGGATAGAGCAGAGGACTAACTTTGATTTAGAGATGATAAAAGAAATCGGCTATTGCCACGGAATAGAAAACTACTCAAGACATATGAGCGGCAGAAATCCAGGGGAACCCCCGCCAACTCTAATTGATTATTTCCCAAAAGACTATCTCCTTATAATTGATGAAAGCCATGTAACTATTCCACAACTGAGAGGCATGTACGAAGGCGACCGATCGAGAAAGAAGAGCCTTGTGGAATATGGTTTCAGACTCCCTTCGGCCTTTGATAACAGACCACTTACCTTTAATGAGTTCGAGAGGTATGTGAATCAGGTCATATATGTTTCAGCCACACCATGTCCATATGAGCTTGAAAAGGGTGGAGATTACCTTGTTGAGCAGATAATCCGTCCCACAGGCCTTACAGACCCTGAGATAACAGTAAAGCCTGCAAAGGGGCAGGTGGATGACCTGTTAAACGAGCTGAGGAAGAGGATAGCCAGGGGAGAGCGGGTACTTGTGACAACCCTGACAAAGAGGATGGCTGAAGATCTCGCGGAATATTATCAGGAGATTGGGATAAAGGTACGCTATCTGCATGCTGAAGTGCATACATTGGAACGGATGGAGATAATAAGAGACCTCAGGATAGGGAAATTTGATGTTCTTATCGGGATTAACCTCCTCCGTGAGGGATTGGATATACCTGAGGTATCACTTGTTGCAATAATGGATGCGGACAAGGAGGGGTATCTCAGGTCCACAACATCCCTCATACAGACATCAGGCAGGGCAGCAAGGAATATAGCCGGAGAGGTGATAATGTATGCAGACACCATCACAGGGTCAATGAAGAGGGCTATAGAGGAGACAAACCGCAGACGTAAGATACAGGAGGAGTACAACAGACTCAACAACATAACACCGGTCAGTGTAACTAAGGGTATACCTGAGACCCTTTACGAGATATCCGAGGTGGATTATTATACTGTTCCTGTTATTAAGGATGTTTTGGAAGAGTATATCCCGGAAGATAAATTATCCTCTATGATAAGGTCTCTTGAAAAGGAGATGAAGGAGGCTGCAAAGCGGCTCGAGTTTGAACGTGCTGCTGAGCTCAGAGACAGGATAAGGACTCTGAAAGAGAAGGGGATGGGGATTAAGTCCTAAGCATGTTTGTAGATATAGATGCCAAGAATCGCACCCAGAAGGGTGAGGAGATTTGCCCTGAAAGTAAAACCTGTGGTAAATGATATGATTCTCAGATCAAAGGTTATAGGTGGATTGATGCCTATGTTAAAACCCTGCGTGAAGATATTTCTTAACGGCCCTTCATTGGAGATGGCAATAAGTATCTCTCCAAGCACACCCCCGACCATGGCCCCGATAAATATAAAGACTACCAGGAGACCAATATTCTTTTTAAAGCCGGCCATTTCAGGCATAATACTACATGAAAAGTTTTCTGAATTCAAGAAGGATAATACTTAGATGCAAAAAATATCAGGGATATTAATTAAACTCTTAAAACAATACGGTCTCGAAGGGAAGATGCTTGAATATACTATGGCAGATAAGTGGGAGGCTATAGTAGGAAATACTATCGCCACCCATACATGCCCTGCAGGCATTCGATACAAAAAGCTATATATTTTAGTAGACAGCCCTGTCTGGGTCCAGGAGATGAGCTTCTACAAAGATGAACTTATAGAAAAGGTCAATAACTACTTTGGAAAAAAGATTATTAATGATGTTTATTTAAAAACCGGAAATATACTGAATGGAAAGTAGTCAATCAACATATTTCAAAATACTCATACGATTCTGAATGACATGATTATTTAGTGCTTGTTAACAGGCATATGTATGGTAGGTTTCTATATCTCTGGTTGTAATCCAGCCCATAACCGACCACGAACTCATCTGATATCTCAAATCCCTTATAAGCCACGGGCAATTCTACTATCCTCAGAGACGGTCTGTCTAACAAGACCGCCACCTTAAGTGATGCAGGATTTCTTGCCTTTAAAATCCTCAATAAGTATCCCAGGGTGAAGCCTGTATCAATAATATCTTCAACTACTATGACATCCCGTTTTGTGATATCGACATCGAGGTCTTTTATAATCCTTACAGCCCCGGCCTCACTCCTTTCAGCATAGGTAGATATAGATAAAAAGTCTAAGACTACAGGGATACTTATTGCCCTCATAAGATCAGTGGCAAATATAACAGCCCCTTTGAGGACACATATAAGGATAGGTTCCTTCCCATGATAATCTTTTGATATTGCATTACCAATTTCTTTGATCTTTGTCTTTATATCTGCTTCTGTTATAATGATCTCACCAATCTTCTCAGGCATTGTTTTGGTCCTCCCATAGAAATGTTGAAGACATGATACGACAAACAGAATTTGGATTCAAGGATAAACAGGAACATGTCAGGAACAAACATTAACAATATATTTTGCTATTTATAATATCAAATTAATGAATAATATGATATTATAAATAGCATGATAAACAGGATAGTCAATCAGAACATATGGTGGCAGGATAAGAGCCTCATAAGCCATGACCCGAAAATCAGGGAGATGAATAGCCAGAGGTTCAGGTGGCGGCCCCGGGTGCTGGAGGAATTCGACCTTGACCGCTTTGTGGTATATACGCTTCGTGGCCCCCGGCAGGTAGGGAAGACCACAGCGCTTAAAATATTGATTAATGATCTCCTGAAGAAAGAGGGGGTTCTCAAAGAGCAGGTGATGTACTACTCCTGCGATAATATTGATGACTACAAGGAACTCATAGAACTTCTCGAGACATACCTCGATTATATAAAGAAGCTGAATTTACAGAAGAAAAGGCTCTACATCTTCCTCGATGAGGTCACATCCGTAATAAAATGGCAGAGGGGGATAAAATACCTCGTTGATGCCGGCAAGCTCTCACAGGCGGGCATGGTGTTGACCGGATCAAACGCAGCGGATCTGAGGAAGGGCATGGAGCGACTGCCCGGCAGACGCGGCAAGATAGGAGGTCCGGACAAGATTATGCTTCCCCTGACATTCAGGGAGTATGTGAGTCTGATAAATCCGGATCTCTTTGCACGCTTCGCCGGAGAGCTTGCAGGCGGCATTGATATCTTCAGCCTCGATCAGGCCGCCTTTAAGACATTGCTTTCACTGCAGCCTCATCTCGGTGAACTCGCAATACTCTATGAACAGTTCCTTATCACAGGCGGATTTATTAACGCCATCAATGCATACTTCCCGGAGCATGAAATCAGGTATGCCGTTTATGAACTATACCAGCAGTGGCTGCGGGGGGATATCTCAAAGGCCGGCAGGAACGAGAGGACAGCACGGCAGATAATCAATGAGCTGATAACAATAGCGGTCTCTGCCTTCGGATGGGAGACGATAGCAAAAAAGATCGGTGTTGCCACCCATAAAACGGTTTCTGAATACATAGAGACCATGGAGGATTCCTTTGTTCTCAAAACCCTTTACCAGATAGATATCAATACCAGAAGGCCAAGGGTCAAGAAACTGAAAAAGGCATATTTCCTCGACAGTTTTATCTTATGGAGCCTCTGGGGGTGGGTGGATAACTGGCTTGTGTACAGCGACAACGTGAGTAGATCCCTCACGAGCGCTGGCATGAAGGCAAGGCTTACTGAACAGGTTATTGCAAATGAGCTGTTTTACAGGTACGACCGTCCGGACTGGCTCAACTCAAGGGTCTTTTTCTGGAAAAACGGAGGGGAGATAGATTTCATTATCAAGAAGGAAAAGGAGTTGCTCCCTGTGGAGGTGAAATACCAGAAGAATGCGGGGTTCCAGGATCTCAGAACAATAAAGAGGCTTGGTTTTAAACGTGGAATACTCATTTCCATGGACAGACTTGAGATGGAGAATAGCTTTGCAATCATTCCAGCAGAGATCTTTCTGCTTATTTGACAGAGGTGCAAACACAGCGGTTCAAATCTATTGACACGAGGGTCAGAATAATGTTAAAAATACATACCTTAGCCCAAATAATGCGGGAATAGCTCAGCGGTAGAGCATCGCCTTGCCAAGGCGAGGGTCGCGGGTTCGAATCCCGTTTCCCGCTCCAATAAAATCAAAGACTTAAGAAGACCCCTCTCTGACCGTTATCCCCTCTGCTACGGTTCCAGCTACGGTTCCGTTTTGGGTTTTCCTCTTTGAGGGTTTCAATTCAGTCAGTCCTTCTACTGCTTGCCATAAATGAGTTGGGGAAAGGTGAGCATATCGGTTGAGCATCCGGGGAGACTTCCACCCTCCCAGGGTCATAATGGTTCTATCATTCGCCCCCTGCATCGCAAGCCTCGAGGCAAAGGTATGCCTAAGATCGTGAAACCGGAAAGGGTTTAGTTTCGCCTTGCTTACCGCCTTATCAAAAGCACGGCGAAGATATCGGGCGTCATGGGGGAAGATCGTATCCTCTTGAGAGTAATCTTGAGGCCGGAGGGTGGTCAATATCTCCTGGACAGTAGAATTCATCGGGACTCTTCGGGCCTCCCCTGATTTACTCTCCCTAACCGTCAAGATACCCATATTCCAGTCTATATCTTGCCAGGTAAGGCGTAGTAACTCCCCTTGTCGCAAACCGGTATTTAAGGCCGTTAAAACTATCGGATGAAACCGTTCTGGAAGATGCTCCAATAGATCGGTCTCCTGTTTTGGCGTGAGGTATCGCACAACTTCATTATTGACCTTCCAGAGTTTCACCTTTGAGGCCGGATTGACCGCTAACAGGCCGTCATACACTGCTTTGTTAAAAATGGCCTTTAAGACTACGAGATAGCGGTTTATGGTGGCGTTCGCAAAGCCGTCATTCTTCATCTCGAACATGACCCGCTCAATCATGGATGGCGTGATAATGGAGGCATCTATATTGCTGAAGGCGTCAACCCATCGTTGAACCCTGGGGTTATCGTCTCCCTTTCTTTTGTGGTGACAATCCGCGTAACGTTTCCTCTCCTCTGCCAGTTCCGGGAATAGGACCCGGTGACGCTTTGGCAAAATCCTTCCCTCAAGTTCTGCCGTTTTCATTCGGGCATAAAGAGACCTGGCCGCTGTCTTACTCCCTGCCTTGATCCATTTTTCGCGTCCAGAAACATAACAGCGGACATACCAGACGCCGCTCCCCTTGACCCTCTCAAGGATTCCCTTATCCCTTCCGTGTTTTCTTGCCATGTAATCCCCCTTTCGTTTGGGCCAGTCTTTTTGGTCTTTCCTTATCCCAATAATGTTTCCTGCGGGCTACCTTTGTACCGCAATACGGAGAACAATAAATTTTGCCTTTATGATCTATGTTAAAATATTTACCACACTTAGGGTCTGCACAAGTGGCTGTTGGAATGGTGATATCATTATAAAGGGTAAGGTATAGAGCTTGTTTAAGGTTTTTACATAGAAGGATAGACCAAATGTTTTGGTTGTGTGATTCAATCATGGGCCATATATCAGAAAGTTCTTGGTTAATCGCCTCCTTAAAAACTATTTCAGGAAAACTTCGGAAAATCTTTCTATTGTTTGGGAATTTTCTCTTAAATCGATTTTCCTGCATTTTGTGACTATTAATGCCAGCCTCAAAGCACAAGAGACTATACCTTTGAAGCAATTCAGGAGAAAAATTATCCTCGATAATTTTCTTTAGGTCAAGTACTGCCCTCATCTTTAAAATGTCTTTCTTAAACTTCCATAGAGGATAAATAGGGGGGTGAGTGATTAGGCCGGATCGTTCTATCTTTTGCGTTGTACCAGTAATATCATATAGAATTTTTTCATCAAGGACACCAGAAGGTAAATACTCTTCGGCTGCGGTTGGAGACTCCGGGATCCCTCTTGTGTTGGCATAATGAAGCATACTATCTAAATCATTTATATCAAGATTGGCAAATTCGATGTAAGGAGGCATGACCGATGATTTTTCCTTTGAAGTCATTCGATGTTCAAACGGATCGTAATATTCAGACCGTGACGAAAACAATATTTGTGCTCCATCTTTATTATACGTCCAGATAAGTTTAATTGGTATTCGAACTACCTTGAAGAACAACTCTCCTTCTATATCCTTAAGCTCAAATGTATGTGTAACGAATATATTGTAATGTGATTTGTTATATTGCATATTACATCTCTTTCGTTATAATTAGCACTATATTTTATGAATGTCAATAAAAAAATAAAGGAGGGTTACATGATTAAGATGGATGAAAAATTTCTGACGGTTTTTGAGGCAGAGGCCATGACTGGGCGCAAGGCCTCAACCTGGAGGCGTGACATCCTGCTTCGACGGGTGTCAGTGGTCCGGTTCGGGAGGTCTGTTAGGATACCGGAGAGCGAAATTAAACGGCTTATTGAAGAGGGTTTTCAGCCCAGGTTGGCGGGGCTCCAGTAGGATGAGTGAACAAATTCCGGAAGATCCTGAAACACTAGAAGAGATAACTACTCTTAAAAATGTGAATGTAGCTCTTGAAGCTGAGATAAATGAGTCCGAGAAAAGTTACATAAAAAAAATGATAGACAGTGACGTGCATCTTGATCTTACTTTGCAGGCGATAGTAGAGCTTGAAAACGAGGTCGAGAGAGCAGATGTTATAACATATCTGGCGAAGAAAAAGGGGATTGGCAGGAAGCCTATCAAGGAGGAGTTAAAAAAATATACTGAGACTGAAGATATTAAAACAGTCTCAGGCTCTCATATCACGGCCAACTTCCCAGGCCTGGTTGACCTTGTAATTGATCGTGATAATAACGTGGTTTTTTTAATAAAAGATGGAGACGCCCTGAGAATTGAAAAGATATGGGAGATGAATAATATAAAATGGATCCCGCCTAATAAAAAGCACTTACCTTTCATGCTGCCGAGGGCAGAGAATGTATTAGATTATTATCGATGTAGTGATGATGAGTTATTTCAAGATATCCTGCAATATCTCAAAAGGTTTTCTTATTTATCTGACAAACATTTTCTTATAGTGGTGTGCACGGTCTTTTTGACATATATACAAGACCATGTTGATATTCATTACTTAGCTATGGTCCTTTTCTACGCAATACCAGAGCGTGGAAAATCAAGAACAGGGAAAGCCATTACCCATATCGCCTTTAGAGGCGTCCATGTTGTTGATATCCGAGAGACAAACCTTTTTAGATTTTCTCAAGATTTAAAGGCTACTATATTTTTTGACCTCATGGATTTATGGAAGAAGGCTGAGAAAAATGGGGCAGAAGATATCCTATTACTTAGGTATGAAAAAGGTGCGAAGGCCACCAGAGTTATATATCCGGAGAAAGGAGCCTTTCAGGATATGGTGCACTACGATATTTCTGGCCCAACTTTTATAGCAACGAATGAGGCCGTCCACAGAATTCTTGATTCCAGGTGTATTCCCATAACAATGCCAAATAAACCAGGTGATTATGAAAATCCGACCCCTGAAAAGGGCGTAGAGTTTAAGGAAAGATTGACAGCATGGAGAGCAAAGATGCTCGATAAACCCCTACCAATGATCGAAAAGATTGAGGGCTTGAGTGGAAGATTATGGGATATATCAAGACCACTTTTGCAAATATGTAAAATTGTTTATCCCCAGGCGATCAAAGAATTGCAATCGGCGCTTTTGGAAATATCCAGACAACGCATTGAGGATAAAAAAGATAGTATTGAAGGGCAGATTATAAATATCCTTTATGACCTCTCACCAGAGGGTATTTATGAATGGACTATTCAGACATCTGACCTTCTCGACAAACTCAATCTCACCAGGCCAGAAGGGCACAAATTAACGCCGCAATATATTGGTAAGCGACTAAAGGCAATGGGTTTATCTACCAAAAAGGTCAGGGGATACTCCGAGATACGCTTTATCCTTCAAGAATTTAATATCTTACTATCCCAGTATGGTAATGAAATAATTTCCACCCCTACCCCTGAAAAAACTCTACCAAACTCTACCATTCTCCCCCAGCAAGCAAAATCAAGGGAAAAACAGGTAGAGAGTCAGGTAGAGAGTGCCGGACTCTCTACCCAACTCTCTACCCACGAAACCCGCATAAATACTGGACAGGGGAGTTTAGTAGAGAGTGGTAGAGAGTTTCCAGAGGGGGAGGAAAATATAATTTCAGATATGCGGGAGGTAGTTATTTGAAGCTCTTAAATGAGTTAAAGGCTCTTGGCTATAATGTAATTTTGGAGGGGGATAGAATTAGAGCAACCTACACCCTCTCTGGGAATCCCCCTGCTGATAGGGTTAAACCTCTACTGGATGAATTACGGAATCATAAGGATGATGTTATTTCACACCTTAAGGCGGGCGTTGCGGAACCTGTTAACGAAAAACCTTACTGGCAGAAGTTGGACGGAAGTTGTCGGATTTGCCGTACGACCGGAGCTTGGCTGTCAATTCATAATGTCTTAGTCTGTCTTACTTGTCATCCGCCCGCGCATGAAAAACTTGTGGCACGATGGGGCCACGCATGACGCCATTAGAAAAAATGCAGATACTTGAGAGCATATTACAAAAACTATTTGAGCGCATTCAAAGGGGGATCAAAATGATTTGTATATTTTGCCATAGTGAAATAATTGAATACGTCTGGCATCACAGACAGAACCCGAAAGGCCGGATATTGAGGCGGTTTGAGTGCATCCTTTGTGGGCCGCTGGACTTTAGAACTTTGCTGCCCCTTCAGAAGGGCAATGAGGATGCGGAAACGTCTATTGTCCCCATGTAGGCGGCGAAGAATGTCAATGACTGAAAATAATATGATGTTGCAAGTTACAGAGCGAGAGACGGATTTGGCAGAAATAAAGGATTTATTAAACGTCCTTCTCTCGGAACTCCGGGCCCTAAGACGGGACAAGTTACCGGGGGATCCTGAAAAGATTGAAGCATTGTTGGCAGCACTTTACAAAATATATACAGATGCAGAATTTACGGCAGCGTGGATTTTGGAAACATGCTTAGAGAACGACCCGGACGCTACCAGATTATTGCAGTCTATAAAGGCGGCAATGACAGGGGCAGTGCCTGGCAGTAAAAAACTTTCCCGATTCCTCGGTAAAGTTACCGGAATTTTCGGCGGTTATAGATTAGATATTTCAAATCCTCATACACGGGACGGAGCAACCTTTAAGATAAGTGTGACAAAGTGAGTAATTATGTCACCACGTAAAAATTTATTGTGGTAAATATATCTGTATAAACAATATTCGGAGGTTTCAAAAATGAGTAACAGACCAGACGGATTAAATGAGGATACAGGCCAAATTCTTGACGAGCTTGTAAAGTATCACGCAGGAAGGTTGCACGAGTTTGAACGCAGGCAGCAGCGCAACAAAAGTCTACGAGATAGAAAAAATCCTGTATATTTAAGCCGGGCAATAAGTCAAATGTCTTCACAAGGACTTAGAGGAACGGCTGAGTCAGAATTTTTTCTGGAGACGAGTCGGATTCAAGGTAAGCCGTTCGACCCTCAAAGGATATATTTACCGTGGGAATTTTTCCGGCGTGATTTGAACGCTGGCAACGCAGGCCAGGGGGGATATTTGATTGGCGTGGATAACGAGACGGCACAGGATGTTTTAAGACCTTGGAGTGTTGCTATCTCAGGCGGTGTCACAGTCGAGGAAAACTTAAGTGGCAATGTTAGCATTCCAAAAACAACCGGGACAAGTACCATCTACTGGCAAGCGAACGAAACGACACAGGCCCCAGCAAGCACACCTACCATCGCACAGGTGGCAATGATTCCTAAAATTGCTATCGGTGTTATAAATTGCAGCCGTAATTTCATGGTACAAGCTGATCCTGAACGGTGGCTACAAAGGGAATTGAAACGGACGGCAGGAACGGTAATTGATACGGCAATACTCAGCGGCTCTGGAAACAGCGGTCAACCGCTTGGTTTGGTCAATACACCAGGCTTAAGCATTCAGTCCGGGACAAGCCTTGCATGGTCAGGCGTCCTTGCCATGAAGAAAAATGCGGCACTGGCAAATGTGCAGGACGGGACTATCAGTTTTATTTCAACGCCAACCGTCAGGGCCTTACTGGAAGGCAGGGAGAAGGCAAGCGGTAACGCTATTTTTATTTGGGAAAATAATGAAATTGCCGGTTGTCCAGCATTCGCAACAACAACTATGCCGGCGTCCACAATGTTGTCAGGGCCAATGGCTGGGATAACTTTGGGCTTGTGGGGTAATGGAATTGAGATCCAGGTTAACCCTTACGACAGTTCTATGTTTAAAACTGGACAAATTCAGATAAGGGTTTTGTTGGCGGTTGACTGTGGGATTACAGTTGATCTTGCAGCGTATTCACTGGCAACGAGCATAACATGAGGGGCTCAATGACTGATAAATTTTTGCATACAAGAGAAGATGACCTTCCCATAAACAGGCCCGAGTTAATGGCACTCGTACCTGTTAAAGTGCTCAAGGCTTTTTATGTTAAAGGTGAAGTTGTGAAGGTCGGAGAGACAGTTACTAAGGAGTTCATAAGTAAAGCCCCATAATTTAAGATGCATATCTGACATTAGGTTCCTGAAAAAAGGCACAGATTCTCTCTGGAGTGCGTTGG
>Ga0209343_10002578_pt1 | contig 23248 bp, 18 predicted proteins | sample RifCSPlowO2_02_FD_184026 | JGI IMG/M metagenome (GOLD analysis project Ga0209343, IMG submission 184026) | Groundwater microbial communities from Rifle, Colorado - Rifle CSP2_plank lowO2_0.2 (SPAdes) (version 2) | ecosystem: Environmental > Aquatic > Deep subsurface > Groundwater | place... | reverse complement strand
AAGATTGGGCAGGGGTTCCATGCCTGTCTTTATCGGCTTCCGCTGCCATTTCTTAAGCCCGGAATAGCGATGCTATTACGGAATACCTGAGTAGTTACGGAATAGTTTCAATTTCAGACATGAAAGCCAGTATCTTTTTAGCAAAGAAATATGCAGCGACATCATTTCCTGCTTTAAATAGTGACAAGGCTGTTCCAATTACAGGAATGTCTTTCAATAGACCATCGGATAACAAGGAGTCTAAAGCCACCTCGCCAATCTTATCTGCAAGGTCGGTTGTATTGCTGCTGTTTTTTATTGACGCAAGCATTGATTGATTCGGGGTCACTAATATCTCCTTTGCCTAACGTGAAATATACGTCATCGAGAAATGCCCACCTATAGGCATTTGTTGCCATAGGTGGAGTTGTATGTCGATAGATGGATACACGGTATCTCCATTGTTAGGCACGTTTTACCACTCTGTCTGCAAGGCCGAGTGGGGCGGGCGGCGGTGCGCGAATAAATGGGCAGGCCGGTTTATCCGATTTATGTGAGACTGCCACCCATCCAGCCCGCAGTGTTTCAGCATTCCGCCTGGAAATCAATATGCCGAACGGCCTATTCTGCAATGGCGCCGTAGCCTTGGCTCAGTTTCTCCGATAATGGCCTTATAATCCGCCGCATTCGAATTCAACCAATCAGGAGTAGCTATGGGCTTGGGGCCGGTGATGCTGGATGTGCTGGGGAAGCGACTGACCGCCGAGGACGAGGCGCGGTTGCGCCATCCGCTGGTCGGCGGGGTGATTCTGTTTGCGCGCAATTATGAATCGCCCGGCCAGTTGATCGAGCTGACGACGGCGATCCGCGCGCTGCGCGCGCCGCCGCTGCTGATTTCGGTGGATCACGAGGGCGGGCGGGTGCAGCGGTTCCGCGACGGTTTTACCAAGATTCCGGCGATGCGCGAGCTCGGCAAGATATGGGATGCGCATCCGCACCGCGCGCGCCATCTGGCGCAGCAGGTCGGTTATGTGCTGGCGGCGGAGTTGCGCGCCTGCGGCGTGGATTTCAGCTTCACGCCGGTGCTGGACGTGGATTACGGGCAGAGCGGTGTGATCGGCGATCGCGCGTTCCACAGCGAGCCGCAGGCGATCGCCGAGCTGGCGCATAGCCTGCTGATGGGGATGCGGCAGGGCGGGATGCACACGGTCGGCAAGCATTTCCCCGGTCACGGCTACGTGCAGGCCGATTCGCACCTCGAGATTCCGGTGGATGAGCGCGGCTACACCGACATCGAATTATGCGATTTGATCCCGTTCCGGCAGATGGTGAATTTCGGTATGACCGCCGTGATGCCCGCGCATGTGATCTATCCAAGGGTGGATAGCCGTCCGGCGGGTTTTTCGCCGGTCTGGCTGAAGAGCATCCTGCGCGGTGAGCTGGGGTTCGATGGTTGCATCTTCAGCGATGACCTGAGCATGGAAGGCGCGACCGTCGCAGGCGGCATCGTGCAGCGCGCCGAGGCTGCATTGAACGCCGGATGCGACATGGTGCTGGTGTGCAACAAACCGGAATCGGCGGACGAATTGCTGAAAGGGTTGCATTACGAAATGCCCGCTACCAGCAAAGCGCGCCTCGCGCAGATGCGCGGTAAGGCGCACCCCGATTCGTTGGCCACGCTGCACGAGCAACCGCAATTCCTTAAGGCTTTGGGTGAAGTCGCCACCATCGGCATGAGCAACGGGGAATTACCGCTAGTTTGATTCGATTATTTTCCTTGTTTTGTTTGCTTTACCGGTTGGCCGGGTTGTTCCGCTCAAGCGCTTGCCGACTGCGACAGCACAGGCAAAGCCTGATAGAATTACGCCCTCGGAATTTTTGATCAATTTTAATTGTTTGGAGAAAAAAGCATGGCTGTTGAACGTACCCTGTCGATTATTAAACCTGATGCAGTTGCCAAGAATGTCATCGGCCAGATTTACACCCGCTTCGAGAATGCGGGCCTGAAAATTGTGGCCGCACGCATGGCGCAATTATCGCGCGCCGAAGCGGAAGGTTTTTATGCTGTGCACCGCGCCCGGCCGTTTTTCAACGATCTGGTCAGTTTCATGATTTCGGGCCCGGTGGTGATTCAGGTGCTGGAAGGCGAAGGCGCAATCCTGAAGAACCGTGAATTGATGGGCGCAACCGACCCGAAGAAGGCCGATAAAGGCACTATCCGCGCGGACTTCGCCGACAGTATTGAAGCGAATTCTGTACATGGTTCCGACGCGGCTGAAACGGCTGCTGTGGAAATCGCCTATTTCTTTCCGGCAATGAACGTCTATTCCCGTTAAGAAAAATGCTCCGTTAAGAATGCAACAAAATCTCCTCGACTTCGATGCGCATGCGCTGGCTGGCTATCTCACGGGAATGGGCGAGAAGCCTTTCCGTGCGCGCCAGTTGATGCGCTGGATTTACAAAGTAGGGGAGCGGGATTTCGCCGCGATGACCGACATTGCGGCAGCGTTACGCGACAAGCTCGCGCAAGATGCATGTATCGCAACGCCCGACATCATGCACGAAGAATTATCCAGCGACGGCACACGAAAGTGGCTGCTGAACGTTGGCACCGGTAATGCCGTGGAGGCGGTGTACATTCCAGAAGAAACGCGCGGTACGCTGTGTGTTTCCACACAGGCTGGATGTGCGCTGGACTGCGCATTTTGTTCGACCGGCAAACAGGGTTTCAACCGCAACCTCAGCGTGGCGGAAATCATCGGCCAGCTGTGGTGGGCGAATCATCAGCTCGGCAAGGATGCGGATGGAAACTGGCAGATTAGCAACGTGGTGCTGATGGGCATGGGCGAGCCGCTGTTGAATTTTGATAACACGGTGAGTGCGTTGCGCCTGATGCTGGACGATCAGGCCTATGGGCTGTCTCGCCGCCGCGTGACGGTATCCACTTCCGGCATTGTGCCGGCGATGGACAGGTTGCGCGACGAATGCCCGGTCGCGCTGGCGGTGTCGCTGCATGCGCCGAACGATAAGCTGCGCGACATGCTGATGCCGATCAACCGGAAGTATCCGCTCAAGGAATTGCTGGCGGCCTGTCGGCGTTATCTGGAAAAAGCCCCGCGCGATTTCATCACTTTCGAATATGCGCTGCTGGATGGGGTAAATGACAGCGTGCAGCAGGCGCAGGAACTGGTGCGGCTGGTGCGCGACGTGCCGTGCAAGTTCAACCTGATCCCGTTCAACCCGTTCCCGGAGACGCTTTACCGGCGATCAAGGCCGGAGGCCATCCACCGCTTTCGCGATGTGCTGATGGAGGCGGATATCGTGGCTACCACGCGCAAGACGCGTGGCGGCGACATTGCAGCGGCGTGCGGGCAATTGGCCGGATTGGTGCAGGATAAAACCGGACGAACCGTGCAATATTTAGCTGAGGTGCAGTAATGAATAAATTGATTGCTATGTCGTTTTCATTGATCGTTCTGGCGGGCTGCGGCGCACCATCGGGGGGCAGGCAAGCCGTGCCGGATCAACTCAGCAGCCGTGCCCAGACAAGCGCGAAACTGCATACCGAATTGGCGAGCTCATATTATGAGCGCATGCAGCTCGGTGTCGCACTGGGCGAAATCGACAAGGCATTGCAGGCCGACCGGAACTATGCGCCAGCCTATAACATGCGTGGGCTGATCCATATGGATTTGCGCGAATACAAGGAAGCGGAAGAGGATTTTCAGCAAAGCCTGCGCCTCGACAAAAATGATTCGGAAACGCATAACAACTATGGCTGGTTTTTGTGTCAGCGCGGCAAGGAAATTGAATCGATTCCGCATTTCATGGCGGCATTGAAAAACCCCCTGTATGGAACGCCGGAACGTGCCTATCTGAATGCCGGGCTGTGCTACAAAAAATCGGGTAACAACAAGGATGCCGAAGATTTTCTGCATCGTGCGCTGTTGGTGCAACCCGGATTGTCACAGGCGTTGCTGGCGATGGCAGAGTTAAGCTTTGCCAAAGGTGATTACGCGGCCGCAAAAAAATATTTTGCGAAGTTTTCTGAAAAATCAGACAGCCTGACAGCGGAGCAGCTTTGGCTTGCGGTACGTATCGAGAGAAAGATGGGAGACCGTAACTCGGAGGCCAGTTATGCGGTGCAGTTGCGCAAGAATTTCCCCGATGCACGCGAAACCAAATTAATGATGCAAGGGGAATAACCAGCTTTTGGCGGTTAACCGCCCCAATGGATTCTATGTCATGTTATCAGTAAATATTATATTTATTCGCCCCGCGAGCGCTTCACGCGCTACCCTGTTGCCGGTGTCGGGGTGATGGAACTGTTTTCTGAAAACAATGCCGTGCAAGGCGATGGTTCCGATGCGGTGCCGGCGGCCTCCTTGGGGAAAATGCTATGCGAGGCGCGTGAACGCGCCGGTTTGAGCGTGGCGGATGTGGCCAATCAGATCAAGTTCGCGCCGCGCCAAATCGAGGCGCTTGAAGCGGATGATTTTCAGCATTTACCCGAAATGACGTTTGTGCGCGGATTTGTGCGCAGTTATGCCAAGATTCTGGATATGGATGCGCAGCCATTGCTGGCGTTGCTGCCGGAAACAAGCACATCACAGATGCCGTTGATTCCGATCTCCGTCGAGGTCCCGTTTCCTGGCGTGTACTCTCCAAACTGGCATAACCTGATCTGGTTGGGTGTGACGCTGCTATTGGCGGTGCTGGTTGTAGCGTTCGCGGCGTGGCATTTCACGACACCGGTTGCACAACCTGAAGCGGCGCGAGTTGAAACCCCGGTTCCTTTGCCCTCCAAAATGGAAATCATGCCTGCATCGCCAGTTTTGGAAGCGAACGCAAACATGCCGCCTGTTGTACCGGAGGCGCAACCTGAGTTTACGGACGCTCAATCCTCTGCTTTGGCAGTGAAACCATTGGCTTCCAACCCCCGTGACGCATTACTTACTGCAGGTGGCAGGCCGGAAATCTTACCGCAAGCCCAGTCAAAAAAACCAGCGGCTCAGCTTGGTACACCTCAATCTCCTGCATTACGCATGGCACTCACTGCAAGCGGGAAGACTGAGGCTCCGGCGCAAACCCAACCGGTAAAGCCGGTAGCACAGCCTGATACATTGCCGAAAACCTCTACACTGCATCTTGTATTCGATAAAGATTCATGGGTAGAGGTAAGAGATAGTGAGGGAAAAATACTGTCGTCGCGGATCAACCCGCAGGGCAGCGAGTTGCGTTTGAACGGCCAGGCGCCGTTTTCGCTGGTGATCAGCCATGCTGCATCGGTGCAGCTTTACCATCGCGGCAAACAGGTTGACTTGACCCCATATACCAGGGTTTCAAGCGAAGTGGCGCGGTTGACGCTGGAATAGGTATGGGCGAAGCTGTTATCAAGCGTCGCTCATCGCAACGTGTATCGATCGGCAAGGTGATGCTGGGTGGTGGTGCGCCGATTGTGGTGCAGTCCATGACCAACACAGACACCGCCGATACCGAGGCGACCACACGGCAGGTTTATGAGCTGGCCGAGGCGGGTTCGGAGTTGGTGCGCATTACGGTGAATACTCCGGAGGCCGCCGTTGCGGTGCCGCAGATACGCTCGCGGCTCGACGGCATGGGTTGTGATGTGCCGCTGATCGGCGATTTTCATTACAACGGGCATCGCCTGCTGACCGAGTTTCCGGAGTGCGCCCAAGTGCTGGCGAAGTACCGCATTAATCCCGGAAATGTCGGGCGAAACCGCGCTGATGAAGAGCCGTTTTCGATCATGATCGAAACGGCCGTGCGTTATGGCAAGCCGGTGCGCATCGGCGTGAACTGGGGCAGCCTCGACCAGAGCCTGGTGGTGCGCATGATGGACGAGAATTCGCGTCTTGCGCAACCGAAGGATGTGCGCGAAGTGACGCGTGCTGCGCTGATTGCCTCGGCGCTGCAAAGTGCACAGCGCGCCGAGCAGCTCGGCCTGGCGCATGAACGCATCGTGCTGTCCTGCAAGGTCAGCGAAGTGCAGGACTTGATCGCGGTTTACCGTGCGCTGGCGCAACAATGCGACTATGCGTTGCATCTTGGCCTGACAGAAGCAGGCATGGGATCGAAGGGGATCGTCGCCTCGACGGCGGCGCTCGCGGTGCTGTTGCAGGAGGGTATCGGCGATACGATACGTGTTTCGTTGACGCCCGAACCGGGTGGCTCACGCACCCAAGAAGTGGTGGTGGCGCAGGAAATTTTGCAGACCATGGGCTTGCGCGCGTTTGCACCGATGGTCACCGCCTGCCCGGGCTGCGGGCGCACGACCAGCACCGTGTTCCAGGAGCTGGCACAGGACATCCAGTCGCATTTGCGCAGCCGGATGCCGGTGTGGCGCGAGCAATATGAAGGTGTGGAAGATATGACCGTGGCGGTGATGGGTTGTATTGTCAACGGCCCCGGCGAAAGCAAAATGGCAAACATCGGCATCAGCCTGCCGGGTACCGGCGAGAGCCCGGCCGCGCCGGTGTTTATCGACGGCGAAAAGGCGGTGACATTGCGTGGCGACAATATCGCGGCGGAATTCACCCGAATTGTGGACGAGTATGTGGAGCGCAAGTATGTGAGACGCGCTGGGATTGAAGAGGCGGAGTAAGAGATGCTTTGTCCACGAAAAACACGAAACACGCGAAATCAAGCAAATGTGTTGTTCGTGCTTTTCGTGCCTTTCGTGGACAGCAATTGTTTTTAGGTTAAAAGATGAGTGATAGCAATACACTGCAAGCCGTGCGCGGCATGAACGATATCCTGCCGGATGAGGCGGAGCTTTGGCTGTGGTTCGAGGAAGTTGTGCGCGACTGGCTGCACAGCTACGGCTACCGCAACATCCGCATGCCGCTGGTCGAGCCGACCGCGTTGTTCAAGCGCGCGATCGGCGAGGCGACCGACATTGTCGAGAAGGAGATGTACAGTTTCGAGGACGCGCTGAACGGCGATCTTCTGACTCTGCGCCCGGAAGGCACGGCTTCCTGCGTGCGTGCTGTGCTGCAGCACAATTTGCTGTATAACGCGCCCCAGCGACTGTATTACACTGGCCCGATGTTCCGCCACGAGCGCCCGCAGAAGGGCCGCTACCGGCAGTTTCACCAGATAGGCGTGGAGGCATTGGGTTTCGCCGGGCCGGATATCGACGTCGAACAGATTCTGATGTGCGCGCGGTTGTGGCATAAACTCGGGCTGCGCGACGTTGCGCTGCAATTGAATACGCTGGGCGATGCCGCCTCGCGGCACCGGCACCGCGTCAAGCTGATCGATTATTTCGAGCAGCACCGGGATGTGTTGGATGCCGACGCAACGCGCCGCCTGTATACCAACCCGTTGCGCATCCTGGACAGCAAAAATCCGGCGATGCAGGAACTGGTCGCCGCCGCACCCGGCTTGGCGGATGAGCTGGATGAGGAAGCGCTCGGGCATTTCGACGAAGTACAGGCGATGCTCAAGCGGCACGATGTGGCGTTCGAAATCAACCCAAATCTGGTGCGAGGGCTGGACTATTACAACCGCACGGTGTTCGAGTGGGTGACCACGCGTCTCGGCGCACAAGGTACCATTTGCGCGGGCGGCCGTTACGATGGGCTGGTCGGGCAAATCGGCGGCAAGCCAACGCCCGCGACCGGTTTTGCGATAGGTGTGGAGCGACTGCTGGCGCTGATGCAGGAAGACGGAATGGCATTGCCAAAATCGGTGGTGGACGTGTATGTGGTTCATCAGGGCGAGTTGGCTAGCCGGTTGGCAAGTCAGGTGGCGGAGCAGTTGCGCGACGGTAATCTGCGCGTGCTGCTGCACTGCGGCGGAGGCAGTTTCAAGTCACAAATGAAAAAGGCCGACGCCAGCGGTGCGGCCGTGGCAGTGGTGATCGGCGACGACGAAGCGCAGGCTGATGAAGTCAGTGTGAAGCCGATGCAGGGCGGCGAACAGGTACGGGTAAGCGTGCAGAATCTTGCCGCAATAATTCATCAAATTATCAAGCAGGAGTGAAAAATGGCAGCATTGGACTTGCAGGAACAGGAACAGATCGACGCGCTCAAGGCGTGGTGGAAAGAAAACGGCACAAGATTGCTCGGCTTATTGCTGGCCGTGGCCGTTGTTTTTGCCGGCTGGCGCGGCTGGCAGTATTACCAGCACCAGCAATCCGGTGAGGCGGCTACTCTCTATGCGGGGTTCATCAAGCAACTGGAAAGCGGCGATGTCAAGCGTGTCAACGATGCTGCTGCAGCGGTGATGAACAATTATCCTTCCACCGCCTATGCCACACGTGCCGCATTGCTGGCAGCGCAAATCAACGAGCATGGCATAGATGTGGCGCGCGCCAAAACCCAATTGCAATGGGCCATCGATCACGCAGTGGAATCAGGGCTGAAGGAGGTGGCACGGTTGCGTTTGGCCGCAGTGTTGCTGGACGAAAAAAACTATGATGGCGCGCTGAATCTGCTGGAAACCAAACACCCCGCTTCATTCGATGGTTTGTACGCCGACTTGAAGGGTGACACGTTGAGCGCGCAGGGCAAGGTGGCCGAGGCCAAGGCGGCCTACCAGATGGCTTATGACAAGACTGATGCCAAGAGCACATATCGCAATCTGATCCAGATGAAGATGGATGCGCTCGGGGAATCGAAATGAAGCTGGCGCATCTATTTCTTCGATCTTTCGGCAAGCTCGGGGCGGGGCATGGCCTAGTGTTGTTCGCCTTGCTTGCGTTGGGCGGCTGCTCGACGAGTAATGTCGTGGAACCGGCCAAGCTGGTGGAATTTGGTGAGAAGGCCAGGTTTGAGGTGCGGTGGGAAGCCAGTATCGGCGATTCCGGAGCAAATTTTCTGCAACCCGCGATTACCAAAGACGCGATCTATGGTGTATCGGGCAATGGTGTGCTGACGCGCCTGGATCGCGCGACGGGCAAACAGGTGTGGCGTATTGAAAGTGGTATTTCAGTCAGCGGTGGCGTGGGCAGCGGCGAAGGTCTGACGCTCATCGGCAGCGACAAGGGAGATGTCCTTGCGTACGATGGCGAAGGCAAGCTGCGCTGGAAAAACAAAGTATCCAGCGAAGTCTTGAGCGCGCCACAGGCGGCGGAGGGCATCGTAATCGTGCGTAGCGGTGACGGGCGCATTGCCGGGTTGAACGCGGCAGACGGTAAGCGCGTGTGGTTGTATGAACGCAGTACACCGGCGCTTGTGGTTCGTAGCCATGCCGGTGTGACGCTGCAACGCGATGTGGCGTTTGCCGGATTCGCCGGCGGAAAATTGGTCGCGCTGAGCATCAAGGATGGTTCCGTGCTGTGGGAAACTTCGGTGTCGCAGCCGCGCGGCAGCACCGAACTGGAACGCATCAGCGACATCACCAGCAACCCGGTATCGGATGATGAGCAAGTCTGCGCCATCGCGTTTCAGGGGCGGGTGGCCTGTTACGATGCCGCGCGGGGGGGAGCGTTGTGGAATCGCGATATTTCAAGCGACAAGGGCATGATGCTGTTGCGAAAATATCTTTATCTCAGCGACGCGAATGGCTCGGTCATCATGCTGGACAAGTCCAGCGGTGCGACGATTTGGAAGAACGAGCAACTGTTTATGCGCGATGCCACCGCGCCTTACGCGCTGGATAATTTTGTTGTGGTTGGAGATTACGAAGGCTATCTGCACGCCATGAGCCGCGAAGACGGCGGTTTTGTTGCACGCACCAAGCTGGGCGGTAACGGGATTCAAGCCGCGCCGGTTGGGCTTGATAACGGGATGCTGGTGCTGACGCGCGGCGGAGGGATGTATTCGTTGTCGATCAAATAAATAGAAAGTACCTGTCCACGAAAAACACGAAAGGCACGAAACACAAAATAACATGACAAGAGTATGGGCTTGAGAATTCGCCCATTAAGCATTCATTTATGCCATGGGTTTTTTAAAGCGAGTACCCGTTGACCCTATTTCGTGTTTTTCGTGGATAGATTGTCATTTCAGGTTAAGAGTAAATATACATAATGTTGCCCACACTTGTTCTAGTTGGCCGTCCGAACGTGGGTAAATCCACCCTGTTCAACCGCCTCACGCGCAGCCGCGATGCGCTGGTCGCCGATCAGCCGGGGCTTACACGCGACCGCCATTATGGGCGCGGCAGGGTAGGTGACCGGCCTTATCTGGTGGTGGATACCGGCGGCCTGGAGCCGGTCGCAAAAGAAGGCATTATGTTCGAGATGGCCAAGCAAAGCCGCCAGGCGGTGGATGAGGCCGATGTGGTGCTGTTTCTGGTCGATGGCCGCGCGGGATGCACGCCGCAGGACGCCCTCATCGCCGGGCAATTGCGCAAGACTGGTAAACCGGTTCTGCTGCTGGTCAACAAGGCGGAGGGGATGCAGCGCGCCAAGGTGACCGCCGATTTCTTCGAGCTGGGTCTGGGCGAGCCGCTGCCGATTTCCTCCGCGCATGGCGACAATGTAAGCGAAGTGATCGAGATCGCGCTGGAGAGCTTTCCGCTTGAGGCTGAGGAGGAAGAAGAAGCCGACCGCGAGCATCCGCCGAAACTGGCCATCGTCGGGCGCCCGAACGTCGGCAAATCCACGCTGGTGAATGCCATTCTCGGCGAGCAGCGCGTGATCGCGTTCGACCAGCCGGGCACCACGCGCGATTCCATCTACATCGACTTCGAGCGCGACGGCAAGAAATACACCATCATCGACACCGCCGGTGTGCGGCGGCGCGGCAAGGTGGACGAGGCGGTGGAGAAATTCTCCGTGATCAAGACCATGCAGGCCATCGAGGATGCCAACGTGGTGGTGCTGGTGGTGGATGCCCGCGACCAGATCACCGAACAGGACGCGCATGTCGCCGATTTCGTGTTGCAGGCGGGGCGCGCGCTGGTGCTGGCGGTCAACAAGTGGGACGGACTGGACGAGCATCATCGCGATATGGTCAAGCGCGACATCGAACGCAAGCTGCATTTTCTGAGCTTTGCCAAACGTCATTACATCTCGGCGCTGAACGGCAACGGCATCGCAAACGTGCTGAAATCGGTGAACGAAGCCTACGCCGCCGCGATGGCGAAGCTCTCCACGCCGAAACTCACTCGCGCACTGATCGCTGCACTGGAAAAACAGATGCCGCCAAAAGGGGGGCGCTTTACGCCAAAAATGCGTTACGCACATCAAGGCGGCAGCAACCCGCCGCTGATCGTGATTCACGGCAGCGGGCTAGATGATGTGCCGGATAGCTATTCGCGTTACCTGGAACGCACCTTCTGCGAGATATTCAAGCTGCAAGGCACGCCGATGAGGATCCAGTATAACTCCAGCAAGAATCCGTTCGAAGGCAAAAAGCCAAAACCGCTCACTGAAGCCGAGCAACGCAGGGCGCATCGCGCGCGAATACGCGGCCGCAAGCTGTATGGGTAATTGCGCCAAGCCGTTATTTTAGCCATGTCACTCTCACAGTCTTACAGCGTCAAGGATGTCATTCACTGGTATGACCAGCAGGAAATTCAGAAGGCCAAGGCTTACCTGAATTCGATCAGCCGTCTGGAGATTCAACCTGACAAAATTACCGCAGAAGTAAAGGGGACATCGCCGCGCCCTTATTTTGTGGAGATATTTTTCGATGCCGACAAGGCGGGTGATTTGCGTATCGACCCGACGTGCAGTTGCCCGGTGCGCTGGAAATGCAAACACACCGCCGCCGTTCTGCTGTCCGCCTTATCCTTGCCCCGCGCGCCCACGATCAATCATGCCGTGCTGGAGTGGGTCGAATCTTTCCGGCGCGCGGTAAAAACACCGTCGAAAAAAACGGCGAAGCCCGCGCCAAAACCCGAAAAACTGTGCTATGTCCTGACCAAGTCGGCCTATACGGGCAGCCATGTCTTCGGCATCTATAAAGGAAAGCTGGATGACGAAGGCCGCTTGCTAGGCAGGCTGGAAGAGTGGAGTAACGTGGAGCGCGCCTTGGTGCGCCCGCCGCAGTTTGTCACCGAAGAAGACCTGACTATCCTGCGCCTGTTGTGGAAGCAGCGCGATAAGCATGACTACTTTCCTGTCAGGGGCGCACAGGGCAATGAGATTCTGACGCGCCTGCTGGCGAGCGGGCGGCTGTTCTTCATGGAATCGCTCGCGGGCAGCAGCTACCTGAAAACGGAGCCGGTTCGGCTGAAGCAGGGCAAGGCGCGCAAGGCGCATCTGGAATGGGGCGCCGATGATTCTGGAAAGATGGTTCCAAGAGTTGTCAGTAACGCGTCAATAGAGGTATTCCCGTTCAATGAGGCAACCTGGTATGCCGATGCCGGTGCGGGGGAAATAGGCCAATTGAAAATGGCACAGACGCCGGTACAGATCGTGCAGTTGCTGAATATGCCGCCGCTCGCCGAAATCGACGTTCCGGTGGTGTCCGAGGTGTTGCGCGAAATGGTTCCGGATTTGCCGCCACCTAGCACCGACCGGTTGCGCATTATCGAAACGGCGTTGATACCGGTGCTGCTGCTGGATACTTCAAAGCCTTCCTGGATGGGCAGTTTCCGCAACTACCGTTATGGCACGCAGAAACTGGATTTCGCGCGCGTCAAATATCGTTATGGCGACGCGGTCTTGTCCCCCGACCATCCGGGCGAGTTCGTCACGCTGCAAAATGGCGAAACCGTGCGCGTGAAGCGCGACCCAAAACTGGAAAAACATGCCCTGAAGTCGCTCGGCGGGTACGGGCTGGAAGAGCTGTCAGGTTATGTGACGCCCGACACTATCAGCGACCGGCCTGTCTTCGTGCTGGAGAGCGAAAAATCTTGGCCAACTTTCATGCAGCAAACGATACCCCTGATGCGCGAGGCGGGATGGGAGATCGCCGTTCCGCAAGGCTTCCGCCACCATGTCCTCGAAGTGGAAGCATGGGAAGCGGAATTCGGCGAAGAGGAGGATGGCTGGTTCAGCCTGAACATGGGCATCGTGGTCAACGGCCAGCGCTTGCCGCTGGCACCCATGCTGCACGCCTTGTTCAGGGTTGACCCGCGCTGGCTGGATGCGCTTCAGCTTGAAAAAATGGCTGACGATGAACAGGTCGAACTGCTGCTCAGGGAGGGCGGCAGGGTGCATGTTCCCGCCGGGCGCATCAAGCCGCTGGCGCGCACCCTGATCGAATTATTCGATGGCAGGGCGGACAGCAAAATCCGCATCTCCCGCTACGATGTGGCGCGCATCGGCGAATTGTCCGGGATGGAGCGATGGCAGTTCAAGGGCATGGATGCCGTAATGCAACTCGCCAACAAACTCAGGAACACCGCAGGCATCAAAGCGGTGAGCCCGCCCGATGGTTTTGCTTTGCAACTGCGTCCCTACCAGCTCGAAGGCTTGTCATGGCTTCAATACCTGCGCGAACAGGAACTGGCAGGAATACTGGCCGACGACATGGGGCTGGGCAAAACCGCGCAGGCACTCGCGCATCTGCTGATCGAGAAACAAAGCGGGCGCATGGACAAACCGTCGCTGGTAGTGTTGCCCACCTCGCTGATTTTCAACTGGAAGCGCGAGACAGAGCGATTTGCTCCGCAGCTCAAATTGCTATCCCTGCACGGCAAGGAACGGGCGGAGCATTTCCCCACAATTCCAGAACACGACGTCGTTATTACCACCTACCCGTTGCTGTGGCGCGATGAAAAGGCCTTGGCGGAACATGAATATCACCTGCTGATCCTGGATGAGGCGCAGACGGTTAAAAATGTCTCCAGCCAGGCCGCGCAAGTGGTGCGTAAACTGAATGCGCGGCATCGTTTGTGTCTCACCGGCACACCGCTGGAGAATCATTTGGGCGAACTATGGGCGCAGTTTGATTTCCTGCTGCCGGGGTTGCTGGGGGACGCCAAACAGTTCACCAAGACCTGGCGCACACCGATTGAAAAACAGGGCAACAAGTTGCGGCGCGACCTGTTGGCCAAGCGGGTAAAACCATTTATCCTGCGAAGGCGCAAGGAAGATGTTGCGCTGGAGTTGCCGCCGAAGACGTTCATCATCCGCACCGTCGAACTGGAGGGCGGGCAGCGCGACCTTTACGAAACGGTGCGCACCGCGATGGATCAGCGCGTCCGCGAAGAAATTGCCGCCAAGGGCTTTGCGCGCAGCCACATCATCATTCTCGACGCGCTGCTCAAATTGCGCCAGGTGTGTTGCGATCCGCGCCTGTTGAAATTGACCGCCGCAAAAAAAGTGAAAGAGCGCGCCAAGCTCGACATGCTGATGGAAATGTTGCCCGAACTGGTCAGCGAAGGGCGGCGCATATTGGTGTTTTCGCAATTCACTTCCATGCTCGAACTGATCGAAAACGATCTGGTGAGTGAAAAACTGGACTATGTGAAACTCACCGGCGACACGCAAAACCGCGAAGAAGTGGTGCGCCGTTTCCAAGATGGCGAAGTGCCAATTTTCCTCATCAGCCTCAAAGCGGGCGGGGTGGGGCTGAACCTGACCGCAGCCGATACGGTGATCCATTACGACCCGTGGTGGAACCCCGCCGTGGAGAATCAGGCCACGGATCGAGCCCACCGCCTCGGGCAGACCAAGAACGTGTTTGTTTACAAGCTGGTTGTGGCGGGCAGTATTGAGGAGAAAATATTGGCATTACAGGAGAAGAAGGCCGAACTCGCCGCCAGTATCCTGTCGGAAGATGTCAACGGCCTGGTTAAATTTGGCGAAGCTGACATTGCCGCGTTGCTTGCACCGTTGCCGGATGACGATGCGTGAGGTATGCAGATGCTGTAGATGCTTGCTTGAAGCGACTGTTTCAGGTTTTGGCTAACAGAGGTATTTCGGATTTCGTTTTGTGGCCAGGCATGAAACCATAGGAATGGGTCTGCAGCGTCGGCTTCATCAGTATGTCCTCATTGAGGATGTGGGAGATCAGCCACTCATCCAGAAATTTAAAATATTGTTTTACGGTAGCATCGTGGGGCATATCACAGTAGAACATTAGCCCGTCCTTCATGAGCTGAAATTCCTTCAGTAAATTTTGATGCTCCAAGCCGTGCCGGGTAAAATCGAATCCAACGGACAGCGCAATATCTTCCTCATTTTTAAAATGCTCGCATAGCCAATTTTCAAGCTGCTCAAGCTCCTGCGATATAGCGGAAATATCGCCTTTCCTGATTATGGAGCCCAGGTTGTAAGCCATATCCAGCAGATTCCTGTGCTCGGAATCGATTATTGCATTGCCGACGCTCCATTGATTTTTCCATGCGGATTTCATAGATAAATACCTCCTGAAATTAGGCACGGAAGTTACTCTCATAATCGAAAAACGTATATTGGACTAAGGTTCAATATAAGCCGTGATACGTTCATGACGGACATTCCCCATCTACCGCTCTGCCGACAGATATTGCTGTATCCGCAGCCACCAGCCTTCCATCCAGGTAGGCAGGTCGGCAGCGGGCATAGGCTTGGCGATAAAATAACCCTGCGCAAGATCACACCTCGTGCGATGCACGAAATTCCAGTCATCGCGGTCTTCCACCCCTTCGGCCACGGCTTCCATATTCAATTGTCTTGCCATACCCAGACAAGTATCATATTTCGCCTGCTCCGGCTTGCCGGTGCAGGCGCCATGCACGGCACTCCGGTCGATTTTAAGCTCGTCGAAAGGAATGCCGCGCAACTGGGCCAACGAAGAATGGCCCGTGCCGAAGTCGTCGATTGACAGCCTGAACCGCTTCAGGCGCAACCGCGCCAAGGTTTCCAGCGTAGCGCACAAATCGTGCGCCGGAATGATGCTCTCTGACACTTCCAGCACTATCTGTTGTGGCGGTACGCCTGCTGCGGCAGCCTGCCTTGCGGTAAAATCCGCAAAATCCAATGAGGTCAGGTTGTCCATCGATAAGTTGACGGCCAATTGCAACACCAGCCCGGCTTCCTGCCACACCTTGGCCTGGGCCAGCGCACCGGTTAGCACTACCCGGCTCAGGTCGTCAATCAGGCCATGCGTTTCCGCTACACCGATGAACTGGCCGGGCAGCACCATCCCATCCTGTGGATGGCGCCAACGTACCAATGTTTCCACACCCATCACCCGGCCGGTAGCAACGGCCACCTTTGGTTGGTAATAATTGATTAGCTCGCCATTGGCAATGGCGGCCCGCACTTCATCAGCACCGTAATATTTTTTCGCCATCTGAGATTTGTTTTGCGACGGGGGCGACCATTTCCGGAGCAATGCCGCCAGCCCTTCCGGCGTGACGGGTTTGTGCAAGTACCCGAGTACCGGGATGTTATGCGCCTGAATCAGCGTTACGGTAGTTAGCAGCATACGTTCACCTTCTCCGCTGATCAGGATGATGCTGCCGCTGTAGTGCCGTTCAACCAGGTAACGGACGAATTCGACCCCATCCATTTCAGGCATATTGATATCCAGCAGGATCAGGTCGGGGCGACTGTTTTGACTATCGATTTCTTCCAGTGCCGCATGACCGCTGTCGCAAGCAGTGACCGAATTTTCCCCCAAGTTTGCGAGCATTTGGGTAAGCAGCTTGAGCATGAATGGATCATCGTCGATTATCAGAATATTGTTTGGCAGATTGTTCATTATTGGTCGCCCTATTTGTAATCCATGCGGTGTGTATGCTACACGCGATATTATCTGCCCATTACAGCGAGTTGTCTTTCAATACTCATCGAGAAACCGCTCGACGCCCGCGAGCTCCTGCTCGAATTGGGGCAACAGCGCCGCCAGTGCTGCCGTGTTGCCGCCCTTGCCCGCCTTCTCCATCGCGGCGCACAACTCGCCCAGCGCCAGCGCGCCCACCGAGCGTGCCGAAGATTTGAGCTTATGGGCATGCGCACCGGTAGCCGCGGCCTCTCCAGCCGCACAGGCGGCACGAAGCTCTGCTGCAACTTTCGCCGCGCTGAGACGAAAGTCGTGCAGGAATTCGATGATCATCGCCTCGCCGTTACCGACCAGCGCCTTGAGCACATTCACGTCCACCGGAGCATGAGTTATGTAGCCCGGATGAAATCCGGAGGTATTCCCCGCATTATCATGCGGGCTACGGGGTTCAACTGGCGTGGACTCATCCTCTACCGGATCTGAACACACCACCGGCATCCATTTTTCCAGCATCGCTCTCAGGTCGGCCAGTTGCACCGGTTTGCTCAGGTAATCGTCCATGCCGATGGCGCGGCAGCGATCGGCTTCGCCCTTGAGCGCGTTGGCGGTGAAGGCGATGATCGGGGTGCGGCGCTTGCCGTCACCGGTTTTTTCGGCGGCACGGATCGCGGTAGTCAGCTCGTAGCCGTCCATCTCCGGCATGTGCAGATCGGCGAACAGGATCGCGTAATCGCCGCTCTGCCAGCGCTCCAACGCCTCGCGCCCGTTGTGGGCGATGTCGGCGGTTCGCCCGAGCAGCATGAGCTGTTGCAGGATAACTTTCCGGTTGATCTCGTTGTCTTCGGCGATCAGGATAAGGCTACCCCTGCGGCGCGCTTCCTCGCGGGGCAGCGGCGCGAATATCGCTTTGGCATCGCCTTGTTTGCTTTCCTGTTCGGCCTGTTCGGCCCGGCCTGCGGCAATCGCCACCGCTTCCAGGAACACGCGGCGATGCATTACTTCGGCATCCAGCGCAATCAGGCCGGGCGACACGGCTCGGCAATGTCGCCGCCCGCCGCGTTCGATCGCGACAAGGCGGACATCCGCGCCCGTACGGGCGGCAGCGCGCAATTCATTCATCGGCAGGTCGATGCCTGCGGTATCGATCACCACGACGCACAGGCAGGGTGCGCGGTGCGCGATCCATTCCTCGGCAGACGCCAGATCTTCTGCCCGCTCCACTACTGCGCCATCATGAATAAGGTAGGTGGCAAGGTCATTGGCCAAGCTATTTTCGTCGCCCACAACCAGGCAGGGGAGTTCTGCAATCAGGGACGGCGCATCGGCGGCGGCAGGCTGTTCCGGCGGCAAGTCGAACGGCAGGCGCGCGCAGAATGTCGAGCCTTTGCCAGGCTTGCTCTGTACAGTGATCTCGCCGCCCATGATGTTCGACAACTGGCGGGAAATCGCCAGCCCAAGCCCGGTGCCCCCGTAGGTGCGGGTGGTGGAGGTGTCGGCCTGAGTGAAGGGGGTGAACAGCCGTGCCTGAGTTTTCTTGTCGATACCGATGCCGTTGTCGGTCACGCGGAACTCCAGCAGGATTTGCTTAACATCGCGAAGCGATTCGGGGATTGACAATTGTATTTCTCGTTCGCTTCCTCTCCCGCCTGCGGGAGAGGATTGAGGAGAGGGGATTTTTGCCTCCTCGCCCGCTTGCGGGATAACCAGCGACTTGGCTGCGGTCTCTTGCAGCCTAGTCGAATGGCTAGTTGTTTCATCCAGAGGATTGAGGAGAGGGAAACGGCCATGCTCGCCCTCTGTGCGTTCAACCAGCACGGCGCGCACCGATACCTTGCCCAGACGGTCTTGCCCGCTGGAAAATTTGATGGCGTTGTTCGCCAGGTTGACCAGTATCTGGCGCAACCGCCCGGCATCGCCCATGACTTGTGAAGGAATGGCCGGATCGGTGAACAGCGTCAGCTCCACCCCTTTCTTCAGGGCCATCTGGTACAGGGATTCGCATGCCCCGTCCACCACACCGGCGACATCCATCGGCGCAATCTCGATCTGGAGCTTACCGGCCTCGATCTTGGAAAAATCGAGTATGTCGTTGATGACGACCAGCAGCGAGAACGCCGAATCGTGGATGATGTTCGCCATCTCCATCTGCGGGCCGGTGAGGCTACTCTGCTGCAGCACGTCGATCATACCGACCACGCCGTTCATCGGCGTGCGGATCTCGTGGCTCATCGCGGCGAGAAAATCCGATTTGGAGCGGTTGGCTTGTTCTGCCTCGAATCGGGCTTTATCCAGTTCGGCGGTGCGTGCCAGCACTTTTTCTTCCAACTCTTCATTGAGCTTAAGCACCGCCATCTCCGCCTGTTTACGTTTATCCTCGTGGGAAAAATTATCCAGTGCGAAATTGATGTCCATCGCCATTTCTGTCAGCAGTTTGCGGGCATCTTCGTCAAACGCATTAACCGTGTCGGCATAAAGCATCAGGCTGCCGACCTGCCTGCCCTCGCGAAGCAAGGGCAGCGAAGCCGATGACGGCCAATCTGAGTCTTTGGCATGTCCATGGCAGGGTGCAGTGAGCGGGTCGTCCTGGAAATCCTGGCACCAGCAGGCTTGATTGCCAGGCAGCGCCGCGCCGGTAAGGCCGCACCAGAACGGGCTGGCGGCATCCACCGGAATCCGGATGTTTTCCAGGTATTCTGTTCCTTCGCCGTATGACGCAACCGGCTTGACCAGATGATCCGCCTCGTCCAGCAGGCCGACCCACACCATATTGAACTCACCGAACTGCACCGCATCGCGGCAGATTTGCGGGAATAATTCTTCTTCATCGGCACAACGCACGATAGCCTGGTTGCACTGGCTCAACGCGGCGTAGAGCTGGGTCAGGCGCTGGATTCTCGCCTCGTTGCCCTTGCGCTTGGTGATGTCGCGCACGATACCGATGGCGTGCCATCTGCCGTCGATCTGTGTCGCGGAAACGGACAACTCGGCCGGAAACTCTTCGCCGTTCTTGCGCAACGCGGTTACCTCGCGCACCTTGCCGATGATCGGTCCTTCGCCAGTGTTTTGAAAATGCGGGAAAGCCTGCGCGAATCCGGTGCGCGCGGGCACCGGTGCAATCAGGGCATGCAGTTCCTGCCCTGTTGCTTCCGCGGTGGTATAGCCAAAAATCCGCTCGGCGGCAGTGCTCCAGAAGGAGATGCGCTGGTCAGCCCCCATCATGATGATGGCGTCCTGCGCCGACTCGGTGATCTTGCGGAATCTTTCTTCGCTCTCCTGGGTTGCAGCCGCCAACTGTACCGTCAGCGCCAAGCGTTGTGCGCGCTGCTGTTGTCGCCACAGCAGCAGCAATGCCGCCATGATCGCGGAGATGGCGATAAAAGCGACCAAGCCGATCCAGTACACCATGTCCCACATCGGCGCTAATATTTCGTCGCGGTCGATCTTGGCGACAATATGCCAGTGGGTGCCTGCCACCGGACGATATGCAGCCAGCACCTCCGCGCCCCGGTAGTCCATGCCACGCACTGTGCCGGGCTGGCTCGCGCGGATGGCGACGGCAGCAGGCAGCACCGGTTCGGACACGGGCAACCTGATGGTCATGGGCAGGTCTTTGCGGTGGCGCAATTCGTTGAGAAACAGCACGGATTCACCGTCGCGGCGCACCAGCAGGGTTTCTGCGCTGGCGCTGATTGATGGCCATTTGCGGATCAGCGGAAAAATGAAACGCTGTGCCGTGACACGCAACACGACGACCGCCACCGCGCGTTCGCCTTGTGCGCCCGAAACGACCAGCGGCACCGCCCACTCCAGATGGATATGGCCTTCTTCGTCCCGGTAAATGTTGCGCCGTTGCACCTGTTTGCTGTCCAGCGCTTGACGCAACAGGCCGGGAAGGACCGGCGCTGCCGTCACATCTTCGCCCGATGAAAGCAGCAACCGGCCTCTTGCATCCAGCAACAGGATTTTCGTGTAGTGGTAACTGGTGAGCACATGTTCGAAACGATCCAGAATTAGCTTGGATAGTTCCGCATCCTGCTTATGCCGGATAAACTGGTTGACCTGTACCGCGAAGGCGTTGTCGCCGGCCAGTATCTCGCCGTCCCCGCGCCGCTCGTCCAGCCAGTTTTCGATTTGCTCGGCCTTGAGTTTTGCGATTGCCTCCAGATTGCGGTAGGCATCCAGTTCTGCTTGCGGGATATGGATTTTGACGATGGCCAAACCGATCAGCGGCACGATTAGCGCCAAGGCGACAAACACCAGCACCAGTTGTGTTACCCCGGGGCGAGCGTCGTCGCCTGCCTGCACGGCTGTTGTGTCGCTCCCCGGCTTGCCCGCGTAAAGTGACTCGCGCCACCCCTTGAGCAACAGGTAAAGCAGCATGCCGGTGACGGCGACGAACACCAGCCCCTTGATCAGCTCGATGCGGCTGTGCAACAGCGGATCGCTGACGGTCAGCGTCAGCAGGTATCCGGATGCAACGATCCACACTGCGGCAAAAACTGCGTAGAGCAGCGCGATACCGGCGGGGGTGAGGCGGGCAAGCACCGGTTTTTTCTGGATCGCCATGATGATCTACCTTATACCCATGGCTTGAGGAGCGGTCGCCAATTCTTTTTGCAACCGAATCTGCCAGCTATTTATCCAGTCGGGCAAACTGGCGGCGCGCATCGGTTTGGCGATGAAATAGCCTTGGGCGATATCGCATTCCGTTTTGCGCAGAAAATCCCAATCGTCCCGGTCTTCTACGCCTTCCGCCACAACCTCCATATCGAGCTGTTTTGCCAAGCCGAGGCTGGCATCGAACATCGCCCGCACCGTGCCGTTATCCCAGGCGCCATGCACGAAACTTTGGTCGATCTTGAGTTCGTTGAACGGGATGTCGCGCAACTGGGCCAGCGAAGAATGCCCGGTGCCGAAATCGTCGATCGACAGCCGGATGCGTTTCATGCGCAGGCGTGTCAGGACTTCGAGCGGCGCGCGCGGATCCTCCATCAGTTGGCTTTCCGTCACTTCCAGAACCACTTGCTGCGGGGGGATTCCTGCGGCGGCAATTTCTCCGGCAACAAAATCGGCAAAATTCAGCGAGCCCAAATTGCCCATCGACACGTTGACCGCTATACGCAACGTCAGCCCCGCGTCCTGCCAGACCCTGGCCTGCGCCAGCGCGCCGGCCAGCACCACGCGGGTCAGGTCATCGATCAGGCCATGTGCTTCCGCCACGCCAATGAACTGGATGGGAAACACGATGCCGTCATCTGGGTGGTTCCAGCACACCAACGTTTCCACGCCCACCACACGACCGGTGGCAACTTCCACCTTGGGTTGGTAATAATTGATCAATTCGCCGTTGGAAATGGCCGCGCGCACCTCGTCCGCGCTGTAAATTTTCTTCGCGGCCAGCAATTCGCTTTGCGACGGCGGAGTCCATTTTTCGAGCAATGAATTCAGCCCTTCCAGCGTGATGGGCTTGCGCAAATGGCCGAGCACCTGGATTTTGTGCGCCCGCACCAGTTTCGTGACGGTCTGCAACATCCGCTCGCTCTCCCCGCTGATCAGGATGAGGCTGCCGCCGTAGTGCCGTTCAACCAGATGGCGCACAAATTCGACCCCATCCATTTCGGGCATGTTCAGATCCAGCAGGATCAGGTCGGGGTAGTTGTCGGGGCTATCGATCCATTCCAGCGCGGCACGCCCGCTGTCGAAGGTGACGGCCGGAGCGAACCCGAGGATTGCCAGCATATGGCTGAGCAGCTTGAGCATTAACCGCTCATCGTCCAGCGCCAGGATCCTGATGGCGAATTTTTCTGTCATGGCTCAGCTTTCTTTTTCCGGCTATTTCTTCCAGAATGAGCCAAGGTATTCATCGACGGAGGCAATTTCCGCCTCGAAACGGGGCAGCAGTACAGTCAATGCTTCAGCCTGCCCGGACTTGCCGGTTTGCTCCATTGCGGCGCACAGTTCTCCCAGCGCCAGCGCGCCCATCGAACGTGCCGAAGATTTGAGTTTGTGCGCCTGCGCGCCCGCTTGTCCAGCCTGCCCGTTATTGCAGGCCGTTTTTAATTCCGCCGCTATTTTTGCCGCGCTGAGGCGGAAATCGTGCAGGAACTCGCGGATCACTGCCGGATCGTCTCCCACCAGCGCCTTGAGCACATTCACGTCAACCGGTACGGATGCGCAGGGCGCGCGCAATCCATGTGCTTTCGCTGTATCGGAAGGTTCCATATCGGCTTTGCAACCCGGCATTGGTTTAACCGGCGCGCGTTCGATAGACGGCAGCCATTTTTCCAGCATGGCTTGCAGGTAGCGGAGTGATCGACGCCATGCGCACCACTCTGTCAATCTCGGGCAAGAAGAGGGCGTAACGTTGGCCGCCCAGCATGAAAACGAGAAGTGAATCCGGTTCTTTCATGGTGCTTCCTCTAGGGTTGGTGATACACGCGCCACAAAATTTGTGATTTACGAGCACGCACAACTCATGTCGTTATCAGAGATAAAAACCTGTAACAACCGCGCGACGGTATCAAAAAAAAATATAAATTGGTATACGCCGAAATATATAGATAATCCTAAATCCGGCAGTTAGCCGGCTCCCAAAGCAAACAACTGATCATATATTTTAGGCGGTCGCCGAGTTATTTTTGACACGATGTAGTTTAACAATGCGTGCCAAGGGTCTATCGAAAGCAACTGCT
>Ga0209343_10002577_pt1 | contig 23250 bp, 27 predicted proteins | sample RifCSPlowO2_02_FD_184026 | JGI IMG/M metagenome (GOLD analysis project Ga0209343, IMG submission 184026) | Groundwater microbial communities from Rifle, Colorado - Rifle CSP2_plank lowO2_0.2 (SPAdes) (version 2) | ecosystem: Environmental > Aquatic > Deep subsurface > Groundwater | place... | reverse complement strand
CGCACTCGCACTGATTCAGATGATTCAGCCGTAGTCAGAAAACCAAACCGTGATTCAGCGACAACTTATTGAATCAGCGTGGAAACTCGGCTTCGTCGGGATGGAACTTCAGCTTAGTCAGTTCAAACCTGCTCAAATCGCTGCACTGGAATCCGCCATCACGTTCAAGGAGTCAGGAAAGAAAACCGCGCCCTACACCACCTGCCTGGTGCGTGGCAACCAGCGGCGATTTTCATTACATCGAAATTGGTGACATAAGTGCCGACGGCACCGCGCGAGCGGAGCGTCTGCCACAGCGCGAAGCGCCGAGCCGGGCCACGCAGTTCGTTCGCGCAGGCGATGTCGTCACTTCAACAGTGCGCCCGGTCCGTCGTTTGTCGGCGGTCATCGATGCCGAGCAGGACGGCTATGTGTGCTCGTCCGGTTTCGTTGTCCTGCAACCACGCGCGATTCGCTCGGACGTGCTGCTAACGTATTTGCGCTTGCCGCCCGTCTGCGCCTTGATGGACCTGCACACGAGCGCCAGCATGTACCCAACTATTTCCGAGGCCGATCTGCTCGCGCTGCCGATTCCGAGAATTTCTGCCGCCACCCAGCAGGCGATAGAAAAGTCGACGCTGGCAGCACGGCAGGCCAAGCAGCGCGCTACCCAACTCCTTGACGCCGCCAAGCGCGCCGTCGAGATTGCAATCGAGCAAGATGAGAAATCCGCGCTGGCTTACTTGGAGGCGCAAGCATGAGCGGCGACTACTACAGAGTCTTTCTCTGGCAGATACAACCCGGCATCGTAGCCGTCCGCTTTACCGCAGGTAAGCGGCGGCGGGCTACAAAGTGCAGGACGACGAGCGCCGCCCCGGCGTAGCCGCTGGAGCCGTGGGCGGTTTTTTGCTGACGGCGCAGGCGGCGGGCAGTACGCGACCAAGCCAGCCAAGCGCAAAAGTCGGTGCTGGCGACGACCGAAGGAAGTGCAGAGCAAGGTGATTATCGAAGGCACAAAGCCGTGGCGCAGCTTTATCGCGCGACGGCGTGGTTCAGTATGTGATGCGGTAGCGACGGTGCGGGCAGAAGGCTTGCGGCGCAGATTGAAAATGACAACGGCCACTCGATGGTGGCCGCTGGGCTGCTCGGTCGATGTTCCGACTCGTCAGGTTATGCCGCTGCGCCCGCGATGCGAGCTGTACGCCGCACGGTGCGGGCGGGCTTGTCCTTCGCCAGATGGTCGATCACTACAGGCGGGCGGTTCGGGAACTGCGCCACTAGTTCAAGCTTGCCTCCCATACCCTCGACGTAACGCCGTAGCGTGGAGAGCAGCATGTCGCTGCGTTGTTCCAGACGTGAAATCGTGTCCTGCCCGACACCCAGGACTGCGGCCAGATCTTCTTGCGTCTTCTCGACGGCTTGTCGCAAGTCCTTCAGTGAGGCGAGTTCCTGCGCGCGCCGTTCTATTTTTGCGCGGCGCCCGGCGGGGAGGGCCGCCATCACGTCATCAAGTTTTTTTGCCATGCTTGCGCTCCTTTGCTTTTGTTGCTGCCAGTTCCGCCAGATGCTCATCAAATCGCTTGTCGGCCACGGCGATTAGCCGCTTGTAAAATCTTCGCTGGTCGGCACCGCCCTTGTCGCCACCCACCAGCAGAATCGCCTGTCGCTTCGGGTCGAAGGCGAAGGCAATGCGCCAGACACCCCCGCCCCCATCGAAGCGCAGTTCTTTCATGTTGGCGTGCTTCGAGCCTTTCAGGCCATCCACCGTTGGCCGCCCGAGATTCGGGCCGAATTCGCCGAGCAGCTTCGCATGGGCCAAGAGTTCATCCTGCAAGGCTTCATCAAGCTCCTGAAACTCGGCATCGAAGGCATCGTGGAATAGGACTGTCCAACTCATAAATGGATTATGGACTTAAAGCAATATGGATTCAAGTCCATGTCGTGGGTGTGTTGGAAAGATTCGGGATGTTCAACCGGCTCATGCCGCCGAAGCCTTGAGTGCATCGGGCTGGGCGCTGGGCGGCTTTCCGTTGGACAACGTCCACTCCGCCACAAATAGCAATGAAAAACCGCCTTGACTGGCGGTTTTTCATTTTGAGCGAGCGGATTGCGCGATCTGCGTTTCGGGCCTGAGCATCGAGCCTTCCTCGTAGTGCTGACGGCGATTGACGGCGACCCACGGGGTCGGGATACTTCAGACGCCCCGTCGGCTGTCCCAGCCGCCATGCGCTGTTCCGTTCCTCGCCTGATTCTGTCGCTTCTCACCGCCCTTCTGCTGTCGGGCTGTAGCGCCGTGCGTTTCGGCTATGGCAATGCGGACAGTCTTGCGCGCTGGTGGATCGATAGCTACATCGACCTGTCGGCGGAGCAGGACGCGCTGGTCCGCGAGCGCCTGGTCCGCTTCCATGCCTGGCATCGCAAGACCCAGTTGCCGGATTACGTGGCGATGCTGCACCAGGGTCAGAAGTTCGTCTCCGGCCAGCCCACGGCCACCGATGCGCAGGCTCTGCTCGACGACATGCTCAAGAGCGGGCGGACGCTGGCCGAGCGGGCGACGCCGGATGTTGCCGATTTCCTGGCGACGATGACGGCGGAACAGATCGAGCGGATGGCGGCGCGCTTCGCCGAGAAGAATGCCGAGTACGCCAAGGAAGCGCAACTTGCGGAGGGCGAAAGCGGACAACGCAAGGCCCGTTACAAACGCTTGCTGGAACGCGTCGAATACTGGTTCGGCGACTTCAATTGCGAGCAGAAAGCGGCCCTGCGGCAACTGATCGACGGCCAAACGGCCGGCAGCCAGTTCTGGTACGAGGAACGTTTGCGGCGCCAGCGGGAATGGCTGACCCTGGTACGTCAGGTGGAGCGCGAGCGGCCGTCGCGTGCGCGGACGATCCAGCGGCTGCGCGACTACGTGGCGCGTTTCGACCTGCCCGAGGATGCCGCGCGGCTGGCGCAGGCGCTGGCCTTGCGGCGTGCCTCGGCGGAACTCGCGGTGCTCATTCACGGCATGACCTCAAGCGCGCAGCGGTCCCATGCCCTGCACAAGCTGGGCGACCTGATACACGATTTCAGCGACTTGTCGCGGGACCAGCCGGTTGCGGTCTTGCCCCCGCCAGGCGCCGGCTCCAGGGTGCCAATTCAGGCGCGGATCGGATAAGCGTACGGCCCAGGGTATTGGCCGCCGCAGATCCCCACAGGACCATTTTGTTGAAAACCGCCTGTTGAGCCCGGCACCGTCGGCCCTTGCCGGGTCGGGTGCCGGTCGCCAGCGGAATGCTGTTCAGCGTGTGCCGCTTGGCCGCGAATAGCTGGCAATCAGGGCAGCAAGCTCGAAATCGCTGAAAGGATTGCGCAAACCGGTCGTTCGATCGCCCCGTACGCCAAGCAACAAACGAGCGGCGAATTCCTCGCGCGGCATGCTGGCCAGTTGCGCAGAGAGATTTTTTGCCGGCAACAGGCTGTCGCCGGATGCGGCGTCATGACAGCCGGCGCACGTTGTTGTGTGTATCGATGCGCCGAGAGCCCGCATTTCCGCGGTGGGCGCGGCAACCAGCAGCAGGCGCGGATCAAAGGGGTGGCGACGTTTCAGCGTCGCCAGCACGGCAGCAAGCGCGCGCCAGTCACGGCGCTTGATCGACGCGCGCATCGCAACCACGGAACTTGGGTCGCTCTTGGCTCGGCGCAGCGACAGCGGCAGGGAGGACAGCGCCCCGTTGAGGCGCTTGACCAGTCCCTCGCGTTCCAGCGGTCCGCCTTCGCCAGCCATCAGCCGGCGCGTGTCGCCGGCCATGACGGCGATTTCGGCGGCGAGGCGCCGCTCATGTTCTCCCGCGGCCTGGGCGGCGACGCAACAACACGCCGCCGCCAGTCCGGCCAAGAGGGAGCGGTAACGCACCGGGCCTATTTCAGGCTGACCTTCTGTTCCACCGGACCGGCCTTGATCAGGGTCCACTCGACCATGGAACCGTCATAGAGCTTGACCTTCTTGTTGCCGACCAGCTCGCTGGAAACGAACCAGCCGATCGACGCCAGGTGGCCGGTGTTGCAGAAGGTGATCTGGTCGCCGCTGGTAGGCACGCTGGCCACCTTGAACAGCTTTTCCAGCTCGGACTTGGGACGGAACGTGCCGCCGCCGTTTTCGGTGGTCCAGCCGGTGGGCAGGTTCTTGGCGCCGGGCAGGGTGCCGTTTTCGGTAGCCTTCGGGTTGCGGTTGATGCCGACATACTGATCCTCGGGACGGCTATCCACCAGCAGCACTCCCTTGGCCTTCGAGGCTTTCACGTCCTCGACGCCGGCCACCATTTCCATGCGCGGATGCGGCGTGAAGGTCTTTGCCGCCACCTTGGCCGCGCCGGCCTCGACCGGGCGGGTCTTGTCCTTGGTCCAGGCTGCCATGCCGCCGTTGAGGATCGACACGTTGTCGTGGCCGAGTACCTTGAAGGTCCAGTAGATGCGCGTGGCCCAGCCCATGTCGGCGTAGGAGCCGCCGGGTGCGACCAATACCACATGGGTATTGTTGTCGACCCCCAGGCTGCCGATGTGCGCAGCCAGCTTATCGAACTTGGCCGGGAGCATGTCGGGCACCTTGTCGGCGCGGTCCTCGCGCCAGCCGGACTTGCCGAAATCGGTGCTCGCTGCGCCGGGGATGTGGCCGCGCAGGTAATCGGACGTACCCTGTATGTCCACTACGACAACGCCGGGCTTGCCGAGATTGGCCTTGACCCAGGCCGCGTCGACCAGCGGATCGGCGGCGAAGGCCGATCCGATGAAACCAAACAGCAAGGTCAGGGCCAGCCGGAACGACAGGCCGACATTCGTCAAAATGTTTTTAGTTACGGCCGCTACGCTTAACGCCAGTGAATCCGGCGTTAGCCTGCACTGAAATTTCGTTTTCATGAGTCTCTCCTCCATCAGGTTTTATGGGTTCTGCCGGGTGTTGCGTGCTTCACGTGCTGACAACCAGGTCGGCGGCCAGGAGGGCGGCAATGACGCCGTCCCAGTCGCTTTGCTGCAGGTCCAGACGCCGGATATCGACGACGTCGACGCGATGCGCCGGTGCCATCTGCCGCAACGCGGCGATCACGGTCTGGGCGTCGGGAAACAGACCGGTATTCAGTTGCACGATGTTCATCTGCGGCTCACACGGAAAGCACGATGTCGGCCTGCGTCATCGCCCGGGCCAGCGCCGCGGCGTCGAGCATGGGCAGTTCGCCGGCCATCTCGGCGACGGTGGTTTGCGGCGTGATGCCGCTCAGTTCAAGCAATTCGACATTGGCGGCGTTCTCCGGCGTGTCTGCCACCGGTTCGGTCATGAACACCAGGCCGACCTGGTGGCCGAAGATGGTAAGGCCGGCCGCCACTCGCATCGCCTCGGCGTGGTTGTGTCGCGCCAGTACCAGCAGCGTCTTCTCGCCCGTTGCGCTCACAGGCTCACCACCTTTCGCGCGTCGCCCATCAGGGCGCTGTTGGTGGTCTGGCTGCCCGCCTCGACGGGGCAGGCCAGGTCCGGACAAAAGCGGTGCCAGGATTCCTCGCAGGCGACCGCGCGCACGGCGTGTGCGAGCCCCGCCATGAGGCTGGTGTCGCGCAGACCAAGGACCCCTTCGTGCGTAAAGAACGCGCCGCTGCTGCACCCCGCGCGATGGGCGGCGAGCAGCAGCGGATACAGCAGACGCCCGCCTGCTGCGGTGCTGACATGGAACAGGATGTCCATCACTGCGCACTTCCCGCTGCCAAAGCCAGGCCGTCCGGATCTACGCGAACGGCCAAGCCGCGGCCCGCGCGCAGCTGCGTGAAGCGGGCGATCGCCTGATAGGCATCGTCGGCAACCACCACCGCACCGCTTGCGGATGATTTCGGCTTGGCTTGGCGCGCATCGATGAGTGCCGGCTTGTTGCGCAGGATGTCGGCGCCGAGCACCCACAAGCGGTCGCGCATCGGCGCCGTCCACACGGTGCTGCGCACCACGCCGCGCGCCGCGCCGGCGCCGTGGCCCTGGGTTCGCAGTGGCTCGGACAGGATGCGCACCGACTTCTGTCCGGCGAGATACAGAAGGCCGGCGACGAAATCGCGGGCGGTTTCATCCTGGCCGACGACCAGCACGGATTCGCTGCCGTCGAGACCTGCCGTTCCCAGCAGCCAGAGTATGTCGCGCGCGCTGGGCAGTTGCCGGGACGTTCCAAGAAAATCCTCGGCGGGCAGGCAGCGCGCGCCGGGCAGGCTGGCGCGACTGCAATCCGCCAGCGGCCGGCTGTCGATCACCGCCTCGCCGGCGCCGACTTTCCGCGTGTAGGCAAAGTCGCTCGCCGCCCACGCGGGCGCAGCAATCAAGGCCAGGGCGAACAGCGCCGAACGCATCGTCAGCAACCGCCGAAGCGTTTTACCGCCGCCGGCGCTGCGCCCGCCGCCACCGACGCCGGCGGGTTGTCGATGTAATAGCCCATGAGGTCGATCACGCTGACCTTGCCGAAGCCGGGCAGGTCGACTTCGGGCAGGGTTTCCGGCGGCGCCGGCTGTTTCGACGCCGCGATGGTTTCGCGCGGCAGCGCGGCGAGCGAGAAGCCGACCGCGCAGACCACAACGGTGACGACCAGGCTGACGGAACAGAAGAGGACGCCGGTGCGATTGAGCATGCCGTCCTCCTCAGAGCGAGTCGCTGAAAAATGCCAGGTACATCATGCCGAAGGCCAGACAGAACAGCAGCCCGTGGGCGACGGTTTGCAGGTCGAGCGCCATCATTTGCCTCCCTTGTAATGCCGCACCAGGGTCTCCACCGGCAGCGGCTGGCCGGTGACGGGATGAATCACCGGCGGCGTCAGATAGGGCACGCCATCCGCGGTCGCCTTCATACCCGGCGGCGGCGCGAAGCTCATCCAGAGCAAGCCGACGATGCTGGCAATCGCCGAAAGCGCGACCAGGAAACGCAGAAGCAGTCGTTGCCACATCGCATCAGTCCTTGCGGATGTAGATGTGCCAGCAGTTCGAGGCCTTGACGGTTTCCAGATGCGTGGCATCCAGCTCGTCGCACAGCGGCGGCAGCGCCTCGACCGAGGACGGGTTGTCGGCCAGCACTTCGATGATGTCGCCGACGGCGACCTCATTGACCGCCTTCTTGGTCATCAACTGCGGCCGCGGACAGGACACGCCCAGGCAGTCGACGCGGCGCGCGATGCCGATCTTGGTGCCGTCGGCGAGTACCGCTTCGCCGCCGGTGACGACTTCCTCGACCTTCTTTTTCGATCCGAACAATCCCATTGCGCTTCCTCCCGATCAGGCTTCGACGGCGGCGGCCCTGGCCGCCTTTTTCTTTTGGTGTTCCTTCTGGTGCTTCTCGTGCTCGGCATGTTGGGCGCGTTCGCGGCGCAGGATGCCGCGATAGAGCATGGCCAGGAACGCCGTCTGCGCCAGGCCGAAGACGATGGCCGGCACGCCGAACTTGTCCTGCAGCGTCTGCGCGTTGGCAAAACCCAGTTGCAGCGCCGGCAGATTGATCTGCCCGGTCATGGTCTGCGGCGCCGGAGGCCACCAGCTCGCCGACCACACCAGCGAAAACAGGAACATGCCGACGAAAGTGAAGATCAGCGCCCACAGCGCACCGATGTTGCCTTCGCCGGCCTTGACCCAGGTGGACACCGTGCAGGCGCCCGCCAGCACCATGCCGATGCCGAACAGGAAAAGGCCGGCAAAGGTGTTGAGGCCGACGTCGAACTGCAGCGGATGCCCGGCGCCGACGCTCATGAAGCCGGTGAAGCCGACCGTGAGGATCATCATCGCCACCAGCATGGCCTTGGTGTTGCGATAGGTCTTGAACATGATCGCGTCGCGCAGCGCGGCGGTGTTGCAGAAGCGCGAGCGCTGCATCAGCAGGCCGGCCACCGAGCCGAACAGAAATGCGACCAGGCATTCGACGACGGGTGTCATGCGTCTCCCTCCAGGAGTTTCTTGTAGACCAGCGAACCGACCCAGGCGCCGGCGACGATGCCGGACATGGCCAGGTAGCCGCCGAGGTTCATTTCCGGCATCAGGCCGAAGAAGGTCGAGACGTTGCAGATGTAGGCCAGGCGGATGCCGAAGCCCATCAGCAGGCCGCCGATGGTGATCAGCACCCACTCGGACAGGTGGCGCGGCACGCGCCAGTAGAACTCCTTGGACAGTACTGCGCCGACGAAGGCGCCGAACAGCATGCCGAGACTGATGTAGATTTTCCAGTAGTCGGCGTGGGGCGGGAAGACGATGTTCCAGAACGGGATGCGCTGCAACTCGTCGCCGAGCACCGCCTGCGCCATCAGCCCGGTCATCATGGTTTCGCCGCCGCCGACGGTCCAGGCGCCCATCAGCAGGAACATGAAAATATCGAGCACCGCGATGGCGGCGAGCGCAATGATCGGATCCAGCGTCTTGCGAAAAAACTCCATGCCAGCCTTCCTCCTATGAGCGTTCGACTTACGGGATTACACTTCGCGGCCGACGCCTTGTTGTGGGAAAGATTCTGCGGCGGTCCGCCGCGCCTGAGGTAGTATTTATTGCAAACATTTTGCCAGCGTGTTGCTGGAGCGGCAGGAAGCATGACATGACCATCTATCAGGAATCGGAAGGAATACTCGACCACATGTTCAACGCCTGTACCACGGCGCAGATCAGCGAGTTCATTCCCGAGAAGCGCGGTTTTCGCCTGCACGGGCACAGCACCACGGTAACGCTTGAGCGCGCCTTCTGGAACGTGATCGATGCCATGGCCCAGGACTGCGGCCTGCCCGTGCCGCGCCTGATCGAGCAGGTGCTCGACAGTTGCCTGGTCGCCAACGACAAGAATCTGTCATCCTGCCTCCGGGTCATCTGCCTTAAATACCTGAATATCTACGCCTCCGCCGAGGCGCCCGGCGAAGTGCCGACAAGAAGCGGTTGCCTGTCCACGGGCTGAAGCGGCAAGTTCGTGCCAGTGGCATGGCTAGCCTTTCCGCTTCATCGGGCATCTCTGTCTCGGTGCCGGGTTATCATTCGCCGCAGCTCTCCACAGGATTCATTTGTTGAAAATCCCTCTCGTTGAACCCGGTACGATCGGCCCCTGCCCGGTCGCCCCCGACGCCCTGCAGGGCATCACACGCCAGCAGACCAATCCCGCGCGATGGAATGGCGCCGGATGGCAGGATTTCGTCGCCGCCTTGCGCGCCGCCGACGTCGAACTGGTGGAAAGTGTCGTCGCCTGCGGCGTGTATGCCACCGATGCCGGCGGCACGGCCTACGGCATGCCGCATGGCGTGGTGATTGCGCGTGACGCCGGGCAGGTCTCGCGCCTGCTCAAGACGGCGCAAGCCTGCCGGGTGCCGGTTACGGTGCGCGGCGGCGGCTTGACCACCGAGGGCGAATCGGTGGCTTTCGGCGGCGTGCTGCTCGACATGAGCGGCATGAGCCGGGTGCTGACGATCGATGCAAACGCGCTGACGGTGCGCACCGAGGCCGGGATCTACTGGCACAGCCTGGCCGAGGAATTGCGCCGCGAGAATCTGGACTATCTTTCCGCGCCGCTCAACCTGACCTCCTCGGTGGGCGGCACGCTCGGCGTCGGCGGTATCGACGTGAATTCGGCGCGACTCGGCTGCAGCGCCGACCAGGCCGTGTCGCTGCAGGTCGTCACGCCGACCGGCGAGATCGTCGAATGTTCGGATACTGAAAATTCCGAACTGTTCCAGCGCGTGATCCTCGGCTACGGCCAGTTCGGCGTCATCACCGAGGCGACGCTGCGCATCCGTCCCTACACGCCGCTGGCCATGCACTACTACTACTATTCCTCGCTGCGCGCCGCGATCGAGGACCTGCAGATGCTCGACCGCAACGATGCCAGCGATTACTCGGGCATCCTCACCATCATGGATTGCGCGGTGAATCTGCTGGTGGCCTTCGACTCCGACGAGCGCGAGGCGGCATTCCGCAAGCATTGGGAGTCGCGCCTGCGCGGCCATGGCGAGTTCGGCTTCGCGCTATGCATGCTTGGTCACTATGCCGTGCGGCCGTGGAAACTCGGCGAGGCGCTGTATCTGCTGCAACGCAAGCAGGCCGTGTTCCCCGAATTCCGCCGACCCGAGTACCTGCGCGCTGGAAAAATGCACGACCGCAGCGTGGTGTTTTCGCGCGCGGTGTGGAAGCATTGGGGCTCGCGGCAGATGGTGATTCCCGACCTGGCGACGTCGGCGGACAAGTTCATCGCGGCCGTGGAGCGCGGCAACGCGATCTGCCGCAAGTATTTCAGGCACTACACGCTGTATTGCGTCGGCATCAAGTTGCGGCCGGAGCACAAGCCGCATTACGAGATGTCCTGCATTCCACCCGATGCGGATGGCTGGGCCTATGGCTGCGAATTCGAGCCGATGATCGAAGGCGAGGTATACAGCCGCGACCATTTCCAGGCCTTCAAGAATGCCATCTACGATATCGGCGTCGATCTGGGCGCGAGTTATTACCGCTTCGGCGGCATGATGAAGGGCTACATCCGGCGCGTCTTCGGCGACGCCGTGGTGGACCGCCACCTGGCCCTGAAGCGCCGCGCCGATCCGGCCATGATCCTCAACCGCGACGTGATTTTCTGATGTATTCCCGCGCCATGCCCCGCGAATTCCCCGCCTGCAGCGGTTGCGGCCTGTGCCGGCTGGTGTGCCCGATGTGGCGCGACCATCGCGATCCGCGCTTCAGCCCGGAAGGCCTGGCCAAGGCACTGCAGTCCGGTGCGACGGCGCTCGAACTGGCAGCGCCGCTGGCGGCCTGCTCGCTGTGCGGCGCCTGCGACCCGGTCTGCCCCGAAGGCATCGACCTGTCCGGCATGATCATGGACCTGCGCAGCCGGTTGCCGCGTCGCGCCGAACTCGCCGCGTTGCAGGCCAAATTGGCGCAGGCGGCGGCCAGCGCCAAGGCGCCGGCGGCCGGCGCGCTGCTGCTGCCCGGCGCCGACCTGCGGGCGAATCCTTCGCTGCTGGCGCGTGCCCGAACGCTGTTGGGATTGCGCAGCGCCGACGACGATGGTGCGGATATCGCGCTGGCGCTGGAAACCGGCGGCGACATCGATCCGGCGCGGCGGCGCCAGCTGCTCGGCCGCCTCGACGGCCGCAGCCTGGTGGTCGGCGACGGCCTGCTGCTGGCGGCGTTGCGCCGCTGGCTGCCCGCTGCGCGCCTGCACAGCCTGGGCGAGGCGCTGAGCAATCTCGTCGCGATACGCCGCCGTCTTGCCAGCGCCGACTTCTACGTGATCGAGGCGCGCGCCTATCACGCCGACTACGAGCGCCTGGTGGTCCACTATGACCGGCTGCGCGCCGACACCGGCTGCGCGCTCAATCTCGATTTGCAGCGCATCGCGATTCCTGCCCTGACGCGGTCCCTGACGCGCAAGTCCGCGCCGCTGGGCGATGAGGATGTGACGCAGGTGCGCTGGATGCTGAAAGGCCTGGCACCGCGCCGCATCGTCGTCGAGAGCCTCGCCGATCGCGCCGCCTTCGAGCGCGCTTGCGACATTCCGGTGCTGCACCTCGCCGAATTGGCGGAAGATTCGATGATGAAAAAGGAGACGCCGCATGCGTGCGGTTGATGTCGTGATAGTCGGCGCCAGCCTGGCGGCGGCCGCCGCCGCCAAGCGGCTGGTCGATGCCGGGCTGGAGACTGTGGTGCTCGAGCGCAAGGAACTGCCGCGCCACAAGATCTGCAGCGGCATCCTGTCGCCGCGCGGGCATCGCTTCCTGCTGGAGAATTTCGGCCCGCTGCCGCGCGAGACGCTGCACGAGCCGACCTCCTGTCGCGGCGTGACCTTCCATTTCCCGAGCATGGTCTCGATGCCGATGGATTTTTTCCACGGCACCACGCCGCACCTGCATCGCAAGTATTCCGACCACTGGGCGATCCAGCGCAGCGGCGCCGAGGTGCACGACCAGACCTCGTTTGCCGGCCTGGAGGATCAGGGCGGCCACGTGCTGGTGCACGCCCGCAAGCACGGCGAGCCGGTGGCGTATCGGGCGCGCCAGGTGATCGGCGCCGACGGACCCAGTTCGCTGGTGGTGCGTGCCGTCTATCCCGACTACACGAAGCAGATTCCATGGTTCTTCGTCGGCCAGAAATTCCACGAGATCATCGACTGCCCGCTCTCTCCCGAGTATTTCCATTTCTGGTTCCACCCCGGCCTCGGCCATTACACCTGGAGCCATGCCCGCGACGGCAGGCAGATCGTCGGCGTCGGCTTCAAGCGCGGCGACAATTTCGCGAAGAAGCACGCCGTGGTGCAGCGCTATCTCGAAGAAAAGCATGGCGTGCAGCTCAAGCCGGCGGACGACGATCACGAAGGCTGCGCCGAGAATTTCGGTCCTTCGTTGATCAACCGCTACGTCTTCGGCAAGGGCAATGTGCTGGTCACCGGACAGGCCGCCGGTTTCCTCAACATGATCGGCGAGGGCATGAGCTGTGCGCTGCATTCGGGCGCGATCTCGGGTGAAGCCATCGTCGAGGCGCAGCGGCGCAACCGCCCGGTGCAGGAGATGTATCGCAGGATGATCGCCTCCGAGGTGCGGCGTTGCTCGGATCAGTGGAACCCGCTGAAGATCGCCTTCGAGCGGCCGCACGAGGCGGATTTCCCCGAAGCGCTGATGAAGCTTTCTTGGCGCGAGCGCGGCCTCGTGCTGCGCGACATGTGGCGCTTCATCGTGCTGTTCAAGGAATTCAAGTGGGGCCGGCAGATCGCCAGCGCGGCCATGCAGCGGCCGCTGCTCGGCGGCTATTCGATGCAGCGTTGGCTGTAGTTGGCGTGTCGGCGGCGCAGGGACGCCGGGAATCTCAGCCCGGCGCCAGTTGCCCAAGCCGCTCGCTTAGATCGCGCAACACCCGATCCGTTTCCTCGCTGCGGTCGAGCAAGGTCCGTTGCTGCTGCATGAACCCGGTTACGAGGTCCGTCACCTGTCGCTCCTGGTGCTCGGACAGTCCCATGTGCACGAATGCGTTCACCAGCATTTGGTCGAGGCTCAGCGCAAGCTCGGCACTTGTCATGCGGCTTTCCTGATTGCTTTGCCGCAGCATTTCGGCCGCGGCACGGACATGGTCCAGCGTGGCCAGGATACCGGCTTGATGGCGACGGTTGAGTTCCAGTGCCTCCAGCGACTGGAGCCGCGATTCGGCACCCTTGGCGGCGATATCCTGGTCGCTTTCCCAGGCCACCAGCTGGCACATGAAGTTGAGGACGATGCTGGCTTCGTCCATGCTGGCTATGACCATGAAGGAAAACTGCCGGGCATCCGCACGTCGAGCAGGAACAGGTCGGGCCTGGCCGTCTCCAGTCTGGGGGCACAGGCTTCGACGCTGTCGAAGGCCTCCACCGTGCAATCGGGTTCGAGAATCTGGCGGATGACGTCGCGCACCATGGCGTCGTCGTCGACCACGAAAACCCTGAACCCTTCGCTCATGCCGGCTATTCCTTCCTGTGATATCCCGCCGCCAGTTGTCCCAGCCGCTCGCCCAACTCGTGCAGGGACTGATGCGTTTCCTCGCCGCGATCGAGCAATTCCATCAGATCCGCCATGAAGCCGTGTACCAGGTCTCCCAGCCGGCGTTCCTGATCTTCGCTGAGACCGAGATGGACGAACGCGCTCGCCAGGCTTTGCTCCAGCTTGATCAAGAGTTCCGAACTGGCGGCCCGGTCGCGCAGATGCGCCTGGTGGGCGCGGGACGTGATGGCGCGGACGCGCTCCAGCGCCGCCTCGATGCCGGTCTGGTTGCGCTGGTTGGCCTCCTCGGTCTCAAGCGCGCGCAGCCTGGCTTCGGCCGACTCGGCGGCGATGCACAGGTGATCCCGCAAGCGCCCGCAATAGTCCGGGTCTTGCAGCGGCATGTTGTTGATCATCATGGTCAGGCGTTCGAAGTTGTGCACGCTGCGATTGCGAAACTCGAAAATGCGTTCCATGCCGCGCAGGTGATTGAGCACCGAGGCTTCCAGCGGAAGATCGGCGCCGTGCGCGCTCAGCGTCAGGGTGCGCCCGGAAATCCGGGTCTGCACCACGCCATCGAGCCGATAGCGCTGCAGCATTTCCAGCAGCCCGTTGGCGATGTCCCGTTCGCTCTCCAGGGAAATCAGTTCGCGCATGAAGCGCACCAGGACGGCATATTCGTCCATATTGGCCATCACCAGCGAGGACAGCAGCTCGGAGTCTTCCAGCTGCCGCGTCAGCGAGCGCTGGCTGGCGGCGATCTGCTGCGCGATCCGGACCTTGCGCAGGATCTCCTCGGCCTGGAACGGCTTGACGATGAAGTCCTCGCCGCCGGCATCGTAGCCTTTCAGCCGCGCATCGATGGTGTCCTGGCCGGAGACGAAGGTCACCGGAATCCGGCGCCAGGCGGCGTCGTCCTTGATGCGCCGGCACAGGGCGTAACCGTCCATGCCGGGCATGCGCACGTCGAGCAGGAACATGCCGGGTTGCTCGCTGTCGAGTCGCTGCAGGCAGGCCTCCATGCTGCCGAAGGTGTCGACCGCATAAGCGGGTTCGAGAACGCCGCGAATGATGTCGAGGACGAAGGGGTCGTCGTCGACGGCAAATACTTTGAATGTGTCGCTCATGTCATCCTTGTGGTTCGGTGTCGTCGCTGAAGCGCGACGCGATGTAACGGAATTCGTCGGCGTCTTCGAGGAAGCAATCGACGATCGAGGGATCGAATTGGCTGCCGCGCCCCTCGCGTATGGCTTCGACGGCGACGGCATGCGGCAGCGGGGGCTTGTAGACCCGCTTGCTGATCAGGGCATCATAGACGTCGGCCAGGGCCATCAGTCGCGCCGACAGCGGAATGGCTTCGCCGCCGAGGCCTTGCGGATAGCCGCTGCCGTCCCAGCGCTCGTGGTGGGCGTAGGCGATCTCCTTTGCCGCGCTGAGGAAGGAGCCTTCCGCGCCCATGCGGATTTCCGCGGCGCGCAGCGCATCGCGTCCGATCACGGGGTGGCGCTTCATGACCTCGAACTCCTCGACGCTGAGTTTGCCCGGCTTGAGCAGAATGTGGTCGGGGATGCCGACTTTGCCGATGTCATGCAGCGGCGCCGACTTCCAGATCATGGTCCATTGTTCCTCGCTGACGGTGTTGCGGTAGCGCTGCGTTGGCGCCAGGCGCCGGGACATCACCTGGACGTAGGCGCGGGTGCGATGGATGTGGTTGCCGGTTTCGTTGTCGCGCGTCTCGGCGATCGAGCCCAGGGCGAGGATGGTCAGGTCCTGGTTGTGTTGCAGTTCCGTTGTCTTTGCTTCGAGATCGCTGGTGCGCTTGCTGACCAGTTGCTCCAGGTGCGCGTTCTGGTCGCGCAACAAGTCGCCGGCTTCGCGCAGGCGCATGTGCGTCCGGACGCGGGCCATCAGGATCGGCGCCACCACCGGCTTGCTGACATAGTCCACGGCGCCGAGTTCGAGGCCGAGGGTGATGTGTTCCACGTCGGAGTGGCTGGACAGGAACATCACGGGGATCGCCGCCGTCCGCACGTCCCGCTTGAGCGCCGTGCAGATTTCGTAACCGTGCATGTCGGGCAGCTTTACGTCGAGCAGGATCAGGTCGGGCATGGGCTGCATGCGCGCCAGTTCCAGCCCCTTGGCGCCGAGCGTGGCGATGCGGACCTGGTAGTGCGGCCGCAGGCATTGCTTGAGGACGCCCAATAGCGCGGGGTCGTCGTCCACCAGCAGGATGAGTTTTTCCATGGCCATGGGCTAGCCTTGTTGCGCCGTGCAGTCTTTGTCGGCTGCCAGCACGTCGATGGCAGCGGCATAATCGAAGTTTTGGGCGAGGGCCAGGGCGCGCCGCAGGCACGGCGCCCAGGGCGTCTGCGCGAGTTCGTCGAGGCAGGCGGCGATGAGGCTGTCGCAGTCGCTATCGCCGGTTTGCAGGCTGGCGATCAGGCGCGCTACCGAAGCCGGCGGTGCTCCCGGCGGCGGACTTTCGGGCGCCGTTGCGGCAACGGGGATGGCATCCCGCGCCAGTCCGAGTGCACTGCGGATTTCCTCGCACATGGCGGCGACGCCTTGCTCCAGGCGCTGCTGCAAGCGCTCCGCAGGATCCTGGTGGTCGATCGCGGTTTCAAGGGCCGCCGCGACGTCGTGCAGTTCCTTCATGCCAAGCAAGCCCATGCGTCCCTTGAGCGTATGCGCCGCCATGCTGGCCGGCTCCAACTCGGCGGCGGCCAGGGCCAGCCGGATCTGGGTCATCGCGGCCGGGGCTTCGACCACGAAGTCGGCCAGCCAGTGCCGGTAGCGCGCCTCGTCGCCCAGCAGCAGGGCCAATCCGGCGCGGGTATCGACGCCGCGCAGGGGCGGCACGCCGGTCGAGGGCGCCGGGCGGGGGGCGGCAGGCGTCCTCTGGCGCTGCTTGTCGCGGGGAATCCATTTCGCCAGCATGCGGTAGAAGCCGGCTTCGTCGAAGGGCTTGCCGATGTGGTCGTTCATTCCGGCAGCAAAGCTTTTCTCCCGTTCGTGCGCCATCGTATGCGCCGTCATGGCGACGATCGGCAAGGCGGCGAGGCCTTCCAGGCGGCGGATCATGCGGGTCGCCGTGAGGCCGTCCATGACCGGCATCTGGACGTCCATCAGCACCAGATCGAAGGCCTCGGCGGCGGACAGGATGTCAAACGCTTCCCGACCGTTGCCCGCCTGGCGCGGGCTGATGCCGACGGCGGCGAGCAGGCCTTCGACCACGTCGCGGTTGAAAGGCTGGTCATCGACCACCAGCACGCGCGCATCCTGGTAGCGCACCAGCGAGGACTCCGGCACGTCTTCCCTGGCCACCGGCAGGTTGTTGGCGTCGCTCTTGCCGAGCCAGAGCCTTACCTGGAACGTGGTGCCCAGCCCCTCGCGGCTGCTGACGCTGATGTCGCCGTCCATCAATTCCGCCAGTCGTTTGCAGATCGCCAGGCCGAGCCCGGTGCCGCCGAATTTGCGGGTCATGGAGGCGTCGGCTTGCGAGAACGGCTTGAACAGCAGGGCGATTTCCTCGTCCCGCATGCCGATGCCGGTGTCCTCGACTTCGATGTTCAGGCACAGGCGTCTTTCCTCCCGGGCGTGCACGCCGACGCGCAGCTCGACTCTGCCGGCGCTGGTGAACTTGACGGCATTCGACAGCAGGTTGAGCAGTATCTGCTCCACACGCAGGCTGTCGCCGACCAGGACGTCGGGCACGTCGTCGTCGACGTGCTGGCCCAGTTCGAGGCCTTTTTCCTCGGCCTGGTAGCTGATCACCGAACTGCTGCGCACCACGAGCTGGCGCAGGCTGAACGGGCTGGCCTCGAACTCCATGCGTCCGGCGACGATCTTGGACAGGTCGAGCAGATCGTCGATGATGCCGGACAGCGTCTTGCCGGCGCTGCTGACCTTGTCCAGGTAGTCGCGCTGGCGGGCATCGGTGCAGAAGGGCCGCGCCAGGCTGGAGAAGCCGATCACGGCGCTGAGCGGGGTGCGCAGTTCGTGGGTGATGTTGGCGAGGAATTCGTCCTTCGAGCGGTCGGCCAGCTTGGCGGCTTCGAGGGCAGCGCTCAATTCGGCGGTGCGCTGCAAGACGACATCCTCCAGGTGAGCCTGATGCAGTTCCAGTTGCTGTTCGATCTTCTTGCGTTCGGTGACGTCTTCCTTGACCGCAACGAAATGCGTGATCTCCCCGGTTTCGCTGAAAATCGGCGAAATCGAGGTTTCTTCCCATATCAGGTCGCCGCTCTTGCAGCGGTTGCGCAGCGCGCCGCGCCAGATCCTGCCGGCGAGTATGGTGCGCCACAGTTCCCGATGCGTCGCCACGGGCGTCTGTTCCGACTTGAGGATGCGCGGCGTCTGGCCGATGGCTTCCTCCCGCGTATAGCCCGAAATCCGGGTGAAGCACGGATTGACATACTCGATGACGCCCTTGCGGTTGGTGATGATGATCGAGACCTGGCTTTGTTCGACGGCCTGCAGCAGCTTGTTGGATTCCTGCTCGGCGCGCCGCCGTTCGGAAATGTCCGCATAGACCCAGATGCTGCCGTCGTTGGGCCGGGCGGGATCGATGGCGCAGCCGGTCAATGCGCCCCAGAACAGGCTGCCGTCCTTGTGTCGCATTTGAACTTCTTCGGTATAGCTCTTGCCCTCGCCAAGTACCGAATAGGCTTGTCCCAGCGCCAGGAAGCTCTCGCTGGTGTCGTAGAGCCGCTCGGTCGATTCGCCGATCAGTTCGCCGGAGCCGTAGTGGAACAGCTCTTCGAAGCGGCGGTTGCAGGAGACGATGCGCCGTTGTTTGAGATAGACGATGCCGACCAGCGCGTTGCTCAGGATGGTTTGGTTTTCCGCCAGGAGTTGCTTGGTTTGCTCTTCCTGCTGCTTGCGCTCCGTGATGTCAGTGGCGATGCCGCAGATGGCGTAGACCTGGCCGGACGCATCGCAGATCGGAAACTTGTGCGAAATGTAGGAGTGAATCCCGTCATCATGCGGAACCTGTTCCTCGATTTCCAGCGACTGGCCGGATTGAATGACAATTTGATCGTTCCTGACAAAGGCATCGGCCGCCTCGCGCGGAAAAATATCGTGGTCGGTTTGCCCCTGGATCGCCTCCCTGGAGATATGGAACAGCGTTTCATATTGCCGATTCACATGAAGATACCGGCCCGTCAGGTCCTTGAGAAACATTACGGTGCTGATGTTGTCGGTCATCGCCCGCAGTTTTTCCTCGCTCTGCTGCAGGGCCATCTCGGCCTGTTTGCGTTTGGTGATGTCGCGCATGGTGCAGGTGAAGAAGCGGCCGGCCTCGGTTTCCCAGACGGCCACCGAGCGGTCGAGGAGAAACTCGCTGTCGTCCTTGCGCCGCCCGATCAGTTCCTTGGCGCGACCGCTCCGCGCTTCGGGGTCGCCATCCACCAAGCGCCGGAAGCCGTCCATGGCTTTCTGCCGGTAGCGTGCCGGAATGATCAGGGGCAGCGGCTGGCCGATGATCTCGCTTGGCGCGAAGCCGAACATGCGGGTGGCGGACGAATTCCAGGCAACGACCTTGCCTTCGGCGTCGGCGGTGACGATCGCATCGCGCGCCGTTTCCGCCACGGCGCGGAAGCGCGCTTCGCTTTCGCGCAAATCCTGTTCCTGCCTGGCGCGCAAGGCCTGTTGCTGCAGGCGATCCTGCTGGGACCAGAACAGGCGCAGCAGCACGATGATGACGGCAATCGCGGCGAAGGCCACCAGGCCAACCCAGATCACCAGTTTCCATAGCGGCGCCATTACCTCGGCATGGTCGAGCTTGGTCACGAGGTGCCAGTCGGTGCCGGCGATCGGTCGATAGGCGGTCAGCACCTCGATGCCACGATAGTCCTTGCCGCGCACCGTGCCCGGCTGGGACGTGAGTATGGCAATCGCCGCCGGCAGGGTGGGATCGGCCAGCGGCTGTTTCAACTTCAGCGCGCTGTCCTTGACGTGGCGCAACTGGTTGAGGTAGATCACCGATTCGCCCTCGCCCCGTACCAGCAGGGTTTCGCCGCTCGGACTGGCGGAGGGCCAGGCCAGGATCTTGGGGAAAAACGAGCTGTCGGGCTCGGCGTGCATCACCAGCGCCGCGACCGCCTGGCGTTTGCCGGCCACCGTGCGCTGCAGGGGCACGACGAAGTTGAGCGACGCCAGGCCATCGGTCGCTTCGAGATAGAAGTCGCTTTGCGCCGTCTCGCCATTGGCAAAAATCTGTGGCAGCAGCGCCCGGGTCTGGCGCGACAGGTCATGTTGCTGGCCGATCGCCAGGAGCGTTTTTCCGTGTGGATCGAGCAGGTGGATCGCGCCATAGCCATAACCGAGCTGGACGATTTCGAGTCGCTGCCGGATCAGGGCTTCCTTGGCGGGATCCGGCCGCCGTTGAATCTCCGCAATGCGTTCGACCATCTCCGCATCGATCGCCAGGACCTTGCCGTCGCTGTGACGCTCGGCGAGCCAGGACTCGATGAACTGCGCCTTTAGCCGGGCGGCGATTTCGAGGCTGGTATAGGCGTCGCGCTCGATTTGCGGGCCGTAACCCCTGACCATGGCCACGATCAGCAGCGGCAGCAGCAGCACCAGGGCTCCCACCAGCGGCGCGAGGCGGCGCGAGCGGGTGCGAGCGGGGGCCTCGTTGCGCAGCGGGTTGTCGCGCGCGTCGGCGCACGCACCGAAGCGCGCAACCGCCGTGTCGTCAGCGCCGACTATTGGCTGGTCCATTTCACGATATCGCTGCATTCGGCGAGAAAGTTTTCAAACGCGTCCAGCGGCAAGGGTTTGCTGTAGAGATAGCCTTGGTAGGCATGACATCCGGAACTGGCCAGGAAGTCGCGCTGCGCCTCCGTTTCGACCCCTTCCGCAATCACGCCGAGGCCCAGGCTTCGGGCCAGCGCCACGACGGTTCTGGCAATCGCGGCGTCGTTGGGGTCGACCAGCACGTCGCGGACAAAGGACTGATCGATCTTCAACTGATCCAGCGGCAGCCGCTTCAAGTAGGACAACGATGAATAGCCGGTACCGAAGTCGTCCAGCGCGAAGCCGACGCCGCGCGCCCTGAGCGCGAACATTTTTTCGATGACCTCCTCGACGTCGTGCACCAGCAGGCTTTCGGTCAGTTCAAGCTTCAGTCGTTGCGGGTTGGCGCCGGTGGCCTTGAGTATGGCCAGCACCTTCTGCACGAAGTCGGCCTGGCGGATCTGGTGGGCGCTGACGTTCACCGCCAGGGTCAGATGCGCGCGTTCGGGTTGGGCCGCCCATCGCGCCAACTGGCGGCAGGCGGTTTCCAGGACCCATTGGCCGAGGCCCAGGATCAGCCCGGTTTCCTCGGCCAGGGGAATGAATTCGGCCGGCGACACTAGGCCGCGCTGGGGATGCCGCCAGCGCACCAGGACTTCCGCTCCGGTCAGGCGGTTGGGTTCCACCTGGGCCTGGTAGTGGAGCACGAACTGCTGCTCGCGCAGCGCCACGCGCAGGTCGTTCTCCAGCGCGGCGCGTTTCATGACCACCAGTTCCATGTCCGGATCGAAGAAGCGCAGGGCGTTGCGCCCCGCTTCCTTTGACTTGTACATGGCCAGGTCGGCCTGTTTCAGCAGCACCTCGACCTCGCTCTGGTGGCCGTTGAACAGGGTGACGCCGATGCTCGGCGTAATACGGTAGGCGACCTCCTTGAGCTGATAGGTATGGTTGAGCGCGGCGATCACCTTCTCGCCCACGGCCTCGGCCTGGGTTGCGGCCTCGCGCGCGCTCGGGCTCAGGCTCGCCAGCATCACCACGAATTCGTCGCCGCCCAGTCGCGCCACGGTGTCTCCGGCGCGAACGCAGGTGGTCAGGCGCTGCGCCACCTGTTGCAGCAGGAGGTCGCCAAAGTCATGGCCGAGCGTGTCGTTGAGCGTCTTGAAATTGTCCAGGTCGATGAACAGCAGCGCGCCATGAGTTCCGCTACGGGAACTCGCGGTCATGGTCTGGCGCAGGCGATCGACCAGGAGGATGCGGTTGGGCAGGCCGGTCAACTGGTCGTAGAAAGCCAGTTCCTGGATCTTCTCCTCGGCCTTCTTGCGTTCCGTGATGTCGTATTGCGCGCCGACGTAATGGGTCACGATGCCGCGCTCATCCTTGACCGCCGAGATGGTCAGCCATTTTGGATACACCTCGCCGTCCTTGCGCCGGTCGAGGACTTCGCCCTGCCAGCTTCCCGTGCGCTGAATGGACTCCCACATGGCGCGATAGAAATCGGCGTCGTGGCGACCGGATTGCAGCAGGCGCGGCGTTTGCCCCATCGCCTCCTCGGCGCTGTAGCCGGTGAGTTCGGTGAAGGCCCGATTGACCCGCAGGATCACGCTGTTGGCATCGGTGACCATCATGGCTTCCTGCGATTCGAAGGCGGTGGCGGCGATGCGCAGATCCGTTTCGGTTTCGCGGCGCGCGGTGATGTCCTGTACCGTGCCCAGCGAGCGCAAGGGCTTGCCCTCGGCGTCGAACTCGGACAGGCCTTTCTCGTGCACCCACTTGACGCGGCCGTCCTTCATGCGCAGTCGATGGGTGATCTCATAGGGCTGGCGGCTCGTGAGCGAATCGGAGTAGGCCCGGTTCACCGCGTCGCGGTCATCGGGATGAATCACGTCGAGAAAGGCCTGGTACGTGGCGTCGAACTGCTGTCGATCGATTTCGAACAAATGGAACACTTCATCCGACCAGATCAGTTCGCCGCTGATCAGGTCGAGCGTCCAACTGCCGACCTGGGCGAGGCGCTGGGCTTCGTTCAAGCGGTCCGCGCTGGTCTTCAGCGCCAGGGCGTTACTTTCGGTCAGGCGTTCGAAGGCGCGCTGTCGCCGCTGGTGGAAGATCAGGCCCAGGATGGCTGCCAGCGCCACCACGCCGAACAAACCCGCCGCCAATGCGCTGGCCCGGCGCCAGGCGGCAAAAATGGCGTCCAAATCGCGTGAAACCGCCACCACCAGGGGCTTGTCCATGAACAAATCCGCGGGCTGGATGGTGCGCTGGGCGATCATCCGCTGCTCGCCGGTGGAGACCACCCGGTCGGAGAATACGTTGACGGTGCGGCCGCTTTCGAGATGGCGGGTGAATAGACTGCCCGGTGTGGCGAGATTGGTGCCGACCAGTTCCTCGCGTGCGGGCGCCATCATGAAGAGCTTGCCGTCGCCGTGCGCCAGGGCGGACCAGGTGTCGGACGTGTACAGGATGGAGTCGAGCTGGGCCTTGGCAAAATTCGGATCGAGCGAGGCATAGATGGCCCCGGCGAATTCTCCGGTCGCCCCGCGGATCGATCGCGCCAGGCCCATCGCATAGGTATTCAGCAGGGATTGGATGGGTGCAACGAGGTAGAGCGTTTGCGGAACATTGTTGCGGGCCGCCAACTGGAACCATTCGCGATGCGAAAGATTGTTTCCGACCAGCGACTCGATATTGGAGGCCGTTATCCTGCCGCTGGCGTCGATCACCAGCAGGACCCGAATGCCTGGCAGCGTATCGCCAAGGACTTGCAGTCGGCGTCGGGCCTGCGCTGCCCCGTCGGCTTGCATCTGCCAACGTCCAAGGTCTTCGCGCAGGCGTTCCATGGCCCGGTTGGCGGACTGCAACTGCGGCACCAGGTTTTTTTCGATCACCGCCGCCTGGCTCGCCAGGCGGTCGCGTTCCTGTGCTTCGATCCCGGCGTAATCCTGATACTGCGAATAGCCGATGTAGCCGCCGAAGGCCAGCAGGGCCGCGAGCAGGAACAGCCACTCGGTGAGGAAGCGGCCGTGGCGGAGCGGGGTGTGGACTACGCTCATCGACCGTTCGGAATGAAGCAGAAACGTCC